>Ga0187894_10001237_pt1 | contig 33214 bp, 25 predicted proteins | sample GBC1701081metaG_FD_136650 | JGI IMG/M metagenome (GOLD analysis project Ga0187894, IMG submission 136650) | White microbial mat communities from a lava cave in the Kipuka Kanohina Cave System on the Island of Hawaii, USA - GBC170108-1 metaG ...
CTGCTTGCCGTCAGCAGGCAAGATGCCTGCGCTCCCAGGAATGTTTCATTTCTTCAATACCGCGATGGTCGCGCCCGCGCCGCCTTCATTCGCCGGTGCGAGTGCAAAGCTTTGTACATGAGCGTGACCTTTCAACAGATTGGTCACGGCTTGTCGCAAGGCTCCTTTGCCATGACCATGAACGATGCGAACGCTGTCCATACCGGCAAGGTATGCGGCATCAAGGAAACGGTCAACTGTGGCTTCGGCTTCATCAACGGTTAAGCCGATGATGTGTAATTCCCGCCCCAGATCGCTGTCTATATGGATTGACGCGCTAACCCCGCTCGGCAGATTTGCCACGGCTTTTGACAGTGGCGCAGCGGCTTGCAGTAACTTCAATTCTTCGCGTTTGGCGCGAAAACGCAGCGAACCGATTAAGACGGTATAGGTGTCGCCGCTCACCGATTCGACCACGCCCTCTTGTCCGAGTGAGACAATTCGCACCCGGTCGCGTTCGCGGATTTCGCTTGCCTCTTGCTCAAAGAGGCTTGGCGGTGGCGGTTCTTCTTTACTTTGAATGGCATTCGATGGAGCAGAAGTTGAAGCGGCAGAAGTCGCTTGCTTTCGCAAGCGCACACCGGCTGCTCGTCGCAATTCGGCGGCGCGATTCTCGGCTTCTTTCTTCAGTCTCGCGGCGACCACTTTATCCTCAATGGTTTGCAAAACCTTGTTGCTCTCGGCAGTAAATTCGCGGATGACTTCTGATAGCTGATGCTCAAACTCTTTGCGGCGTTCGTTTTCACGTCGCGCAAAATCGAGGTCGAGTTGAGCATACTTGGCGGCAGTCGCCTGTCGCTCTTCTTCCAACGCCGTCCGTAAACTCTCCTGCTCATCAACCAGCGTCTTCAACTGTTTCAGGTAGCTACTGGCTTCGGTGTGCAGAGGATTTAGTTGAGTCTTGGCATATTCGATAACCTCATTCGGCACATTCATGCGGCGGGCAATTTCCAGCCCCGACGATGCCCCTGCGACGCCGACCAGTAACTTATAGGTTGGCTTCAAGGTCTTTTCGTCAAACTCCACCGAACCATTCAAGACAGTGGGATTTTGCGCCGCCCACATCTTCAACGGGTTATAGTGCGTCGTGGCAATGACCGTCGCTCCGGCTTCCTGAAACTGTTTGACAATGGCGATGCCTAACGCCGCGCCTTCGTCCGGGTCGGTCCCGGTGCCGACTTCATCAAGCAGAATCAAAGCGGGCGGCGTGACCGCTTCGAGCATCTCGGCGATGTTTCGCATATGCGCCGTGAAGGTCGAAAGATTAGCGGCGATGGATTGCTGATCGCCAATGTCCGCCAGCACTTGCTGAAAGACCGGCAGCGACGCTTGGCGGGCGGGAACGTGCAAGCCCATCTGCGCCATCAACGCCAGCAAACCTGTAGTCTTGGTGACAACCGTTTTGCCGCCGGCATTCGGACCGCTGATGATAAGCGTCAGATGCTCTTCATCTAATTCAAATGAAATCGGCACAATCTGACCGCCGGTTTTCTTCAGGTTCTGCTCCAACAAGATATGCCGCGCATCTTTGACTGATAGTCCACGCCCTTCTGTCAAAGCGGGTTCGACACAATGGTACTGGCGCGATAGACGGGCTTTTGCGGCGGTAAAATCAATCTCGGCTACCGCATCCACAATCCGGCTGATGCCAGTTAATTCGCCGCGCAGCAGTTCCGTCAGGCGGAAGAGAATTTGCGCGATTTCGTTCTCTTCCTGCTCGCGCAAACGCACCATCTCATTGTTCTGTTCGATAACGGCAATCGGCTCAACGAAGGTGGTCTGCCCGCTTGAAGAAAGCCCATGCATCACTCCCGGCACTTGCCCGCGTGCATCGGTGCGAATCGGAATGACGAAACGCCCATTGCGGATGGTGACAATCTCATCCTGCACCGATTCGGAACGGTCGCGCATCAGCGATTCCAGATTGCGATAGATGCGATTGCGACGCTCGTTGATTTCGCGGCGAATGCGGCGCAATTCCGGGCTGGCGTTATCGTCAATCTCGCCATTGGGTAGAATCTTGCCGCGCAGCGAAACAAGTAACTTTCGCAAATCCGGTATCTGCGACACCATGGACGACAGTTGCGAATAGCGTGACTTGGCTTCCGGTTGATTAAATTGCCCCTGTAAATCCAGTCCGATAGCGATGAAACTTTGCAGCGCGAGAATCTCTACTGGCTCCAGCGTTGTACCGGCAATCTGCAAAGTGGATAAAGACTCTTCCGGGTCTCTGATTTCGCCAAGCGCAATGACGCCGCCGGTGGTGAAATAGTCCGCACATTCAGAAGTTCGCGCCTGTTCGCGCCTAATCCAATCGCGGTCAGTCGAAGGTTGCAGGGCAAGAGCCTTGCGCCGTCCGAGAGGAGACTGAACCTGACCGGCAAACAGGGCAAGCAAAGCCGGAAGCTCTAAGGTTGTAAAGGTACGTTCGTGCATAATCTAGTATTATGCCAGCAGGAAGCAAAAGCGGAAATCTGACAAGGCTTTTCAAAAATAAAAAAGGGATTACTTACCGGGCAAATATATCTTTCTCTTCGCCGAGGTCGCGGGCAGCAGGAGTGATAATCGTTTTGCTGTTGATGTGTATCTTTTCGCCCATTTTTACTGCCCTTCTAACATCTTCCTCACAAACGAAATCATAAATCTGCTTGTGGTTGTTCGATGCAACTTTAGGCGGTTGTGGCTCTACAGGCGTTGGCTGCACAACTGGCGGAGGTTGTACTTGCACAATGATTGATTGTGGCGTTGGTTGTGGCGCGTTTACGTTGCGCTTCTGTAAGAAACGGTCAACCAGTTCTGTGATTGCTGCCCGGTCTATGTTGACATTGCCGGATGATGCACCGGAAATCGCTGCTTTCTCTGTGGCAGGCAGCCGATTGATGGCTTTCGTTTCAAAGGCGATGCGTTTTACATCTATCAGATGGCGCGGTGAGATGTTATCAGAAGTGACGTTGCCGCCCCACGAACCGCAGCCCAAGGTCATCGAAGGCTCAAGATCAGTGGTAAAGCCGATTGCCCCATGTGTCGAAGGGCTGTTGACAATGACTCTCGAAACTGGCATTCGCAAGCCGTAATCACGCGCTGCATCCCGGCTGCCGGTGTGAATCGAAGCGGTATGCCCCATGCCACCATAGCGCAATACTTCAGCAGCACGATTGCACCCTTCTTCCAGATTATCAACAACATAATAAGCCAGAATTGGTGACAGCTTCTCCATTGACAACGGATACTCTTTGCCGACGCCTTCTATCGGGCAGATCAGCGCCCGCGTTCCGTCGGGTATCGTCAGTCCCGCCATATCCGCAATGGCTTTGGCGCTCTTGCCGACAATCTTGGAATTGAGCTTGCCTTCCGGTGTGGCTACGACTTTAGTTAAAGCGGCTTGTTTTTCTTTATCCAAAAAGTAAGCGCCTTCCGCCATGAAGCGTTCGCGTACCTGTGCATCAATCTGCCGTTCTACGACAACCGCCTGTTCAGAAGAGCAGATAGTACCGTTATCAAAGCATTTTCCGGTCAGAATGTCTTTTACCGCTTTCGTGACGTTTGCCGTGCGTTCAATCATCGCCGGAACATTACCAGGACCCACGCCGAAAGCCGGTTTGCCGGAAGAGTACGCCGCTCGCACCAGACCAATGCCGCCCGTCGCTAAGATCACCGCCGTCAACTTATGCTTCATCAACTCCTGTGTGCCTTGCTGTGTGGCTAAGGTTAGGCAACCGATAGCGCCTTCAGGCAAGCCCGCGGCTTCGCCTGCTTCGCGCATGATTCGCGCCGTTTCGTTGATGCATTGGTTGGCTGACGGATGCGGACTTAAAATGACGGCATCCCGCGCTTTGATAGAGATAAGAATTTTGAAGATTGCCGTTGAGGTCGGATTGGTGACGGGGATGATTGCCGCCACCACGCCGCGAGGCGAAGCGACTTCAATGATTGAGTCGGTCTGCTTAATGACGCCAACCGTTCGTATCGGTTTGATGAAATTGTAAATCTGTTCGGCGGAGAAGCGATTTTTAATGTTCTTATCGGCGGCGCTGCCGTAGCCGGTTTCAAGGTGCGCCATCTCGCCCAGATGATAGCTATTCTCCTGAGCAGCACGCGCCATAGCGCCGACAATGGCATCAACCTTGTCCTGCGAAAAGGTTGCCAGAATCTTTTGCGCGGTGGCGGCGCGTTCGAGTAATTCCCGCGCCTGTTCGACAGATTGTGTGCTTGTGTCGCTCATAAATGCAAAGCCTAACGGCAATCGCTAGAATGCCGGTTATTGAAATGCTATCGCCTTGTATCAAGCAATCCCTAGGATTGCTTCTCCGGCAAATCGGCGGTAGCTTTTGTCTGTTGACGGCTCTCTACTTTTTTTTTGCTTCGGGCAGTGAACGCGCTCCATCACCGGAATTGAGTTGCCCTTGCGAGCCGCCTGTCAATTCCTGCACCGACTTGATAAGCCCGCTTGCTTCCAGGACGCTCTCAAGCTCGCGGTGCGGGCGCGGAATTACATGAACGCTGATGAGTTCGCCAACCCGCCGCGCTGCCGCCGCGCCCGCATCAGTCGCCGCTTTTACCGCGCCGACATCGCCGCGCACGAATACCGTGACATATCCTGCGCCGATATACTGCTTGCCGACCAGCACGACATTTGCCGCTTTGGTCATTGCATCGGCGGCTTCGACTGCGCCGACAAATCCTTTTGTCTCAATCATTCCCAGAGCTTCCATTGCCATAACGCTTCTTCCTCCAATTTTTGATTCATCCCTGATGATTCAGACCTCAACCGGCGGGCTTCGCTTGTTCAATTCGTCCGTCGGTAATGCTGATGAAACGGAAGTTGCCGGGTGAGTTTGAATGGTAAATGAATTATCATCAGGTCATCATTTCAAATGAGCATCAAAACTAACAAAACCGCGAAAGGCAGTCAAGCATGGCGCTTGACACTGTTGCTCCGCAACCCCTAAGATTCGCTTTGCATCCACAAGCTCCAAAATCGCAGGGGAAAAGTGAGGTCGCGCAGAAAGTTATGCCGACTCTTGGTGAGGAAATTAAGCGCCGCCGCGAAGAGCGTAATATCACTCTAACTGATGTCTCCGAATCTACCAGGATAAGTGTCCGCTTCTTAAAAGCTATTGAAGCCGATAACTTCACGGTTCTTCCCGGAGGCATCTTCACACGCTCGTTTATCCGGGCTTACGCGAAAGAGGTTGGCTATAGCGAAGACGAAGCGATGACGCTTTATAACCGCCATGTTCTCGCTCAACAGACGGCTGAACAACAAGCGGCTGAACAAGAGGCAATGGCAGGCGGCAAGAAAAAATCTTCCTCGAATAATGTCTCAATCCTGCAAGCAGATGCGCCGCCCCTTCGACCCAAACAGCCGAAACAGAAAACCAAGCCGATGGCTCCGGCGACGCAAACCAACTGGTCAACTATTTTGATTGGGCTGGGCATTGTGGTTATTCTCGGCATTCTGGTCACAGTTCTGATTCGCCAATTGAATCAGGCGCAGGAAAATAAAGATAAGCAGGCGAGAAATGCCGCCATGCAAAAGTCAATGGAACCGGAGCCAGCGAATAATGCGACTTCTTCACCGATAAGCGGACAGGAGACGCCAGCTACAGGCACGACATCTACTCAACCGGATACTACTGCACCGCCAGCGGTCAATTCAGGAGATGATTTACAGGTGAAGCTCGAAGCCTCAACCGGGGATTGCTGGGTCAGATTTCAGGCGGATGATGCGCCTTCCGAACAGACGATTATCAAACAGGGACAAACGCAAGCTGTGCCGCCCGCCAAAAGCGCCGTCAAAGTTACTTACGGCAATCGCCAATCTTTGAAGGTTATCATCAACAATCGGGAAGCGACCTTGCCGGAGACGTTGCCAAAATTCAAGGGACAAATCATTATCTCCCGTGATACCCTGTCAACCTTTTTCCAACCACAGGCAGCAACGCCGCAATAGTTGACAGCCGGCGATGCACAATTATAGATAGAACGAAAAAAGCCCGATTGAAATTTGAATTTCAATCGGGCTTTTCACTCTGCAAAATGTAGCTCTTGACTTATGACAATGCAGTTTCGGTTTGCGTTGCCGCTTTGGTATTTTCAATAAACGTCAGCCAGCCATACTCATCTTCGCCCTCATCAATAATGGCAAAGAATTTATCCTGAATCAGCTTGGTTACAGGTCCTCGCTTGCCGATGCCGACCTGGACTTTATCAACCGAACGGATTGGCGTAATCTCCGCCGCCGTGCCGGTGAAAAAGACTTCATCCGCCAGATAGAGCATTTCACGCGGAATGGCGCGTTCCATCACTTCCAGTCCGAGACTCCGGCTAATTTTGATAATTGAATCGCGGGTAATGCCTTGCAGAATGGTTGAATTGAGAGGCGGCGTCAAAACCACATTATCTTTGATGAGGAAGATATTTTCGCCTGAGCCTTCGCTGATATAACCATTTATATCAAGGGCGATGCCTTCCACGTAACCGTTAATCTTTGCCTCCATCTTAATCAGTTGCGAGTTCATATAATTCGCTCCCGCCTTTGCCATAGATGGTAACGTATTGGGCGCAATTCGCGTCCAACTCGATACACAGACATCTACGCCTTGTTCGAGAGCTTCCGCGCCCAGATATTTGCCCCAAATCCATGAGCAGACATAGGTTTCAATCGGTGCAGGAAAAGGGTCAACGCCGAAAGGTCCGAAACCGCGAAAGATAAGCGGTCGCAGATAACAATGCTTGAACTCATTGACCTGTACCATCTGTTTACAGGCTTCGATGATGTCATCCTTTGAATAGGGGATATTCATGCGGTAGATATGACCGGAATTGAAAAGGCGCTCGATATGTTGGGGAAGGCGAAAGATTGCCGAGCCGCGTTTCGTTTCATAACAACGGATGCCTTCAAAGACGGATGAACCGTAATTGACGACATGGGACATAACATGAATTGTGGCATTTTCCCAAGGAATGATCTGTCCATTGTGCCACACATATTTGCCTGCTTCCTGATTTGCCATTACGTTTGATGCTCCTGAATTTGTTATTGAACTTCACGAAGGAATTATAGTTGACCGGAATCATTAAAACGAGCGTGAATGATACGAAGGCACGGAATTTCGGTCAAGCGAAAGCCGGAATATCAATTCCTAAAATCAAGGCTCTGTTACTCGCTGGTTTCGTCCAAGCCGCGATATTCAGCAATAATCTTAATATCGCCAACGATATTATTATTAAACTCATCCAACTGGTCAGCCGGAATCCAATATTCTTGATGAATTGAGCCGCCGACGGTTTGCACTTCAAAGGCTTGCAGATAGTCCTTCCGCACCCGAAAGCCTGTTACAAAGCCAACCTTTTCTGTGTTGTACTTTGCATTCCAATCTCGCGCTATCTTGGTAGCATATTCTTCATTGAGGACAGGGTAGAAGATAGGTTGCTCAGGCAAACGCGGTGGAAAGCGTTTGAAATTGGCTTCACGAATGAGCGCCAATTCTTTGCTACCAATAGGACGATAGAGCATGACAGTTTCTTCCACCTCTGTATACCGCTTCATCAATTCGTCCCATTTGCCTTGTGCCTTCAAAATCAGTTCAACAACTTCACGCACCGCCCCGAAGCCGCCCTTTTTTGTGGTGACGTAATGGGCATTCTCTTTCACTTCTTCAACCGCATCGGCGACAGCAATTGCGAGTCCGGCACGACGCAACAATGGTATATCTATAACATCATCGCCGACGTAACAGACCGCTTCATCGCTTAAGTTTTCTTCGGCAAGTATGGCTTCGTAAGGTTCCAGTTTTACCCACGCCATTTCGTGTAGATGATGGATACCCAACTCTTTAGCACGCGCCTGCACGACGGCTGATTTGCGCCCTGAGATAATCGCCGTTCGCAGTCCGGCGCGATGCAGCATGACAATGCCATGCCCGTCTTTAACACCAAACATCTTGGTTTCATCACCATTGGCGCTCATCAGGATGCGCCCGTCGGTCAGCACCCCATCGCAATCCATTATCAGTAATTTTATCTTTCGCGCTCGTTCGATGATGTCATTCATGACAGGCAGTCCAGTGTCAGTTAGATGATTATGATGGTGCTTTGTTGAAATTAAACGAAATAATCTTTCAACCCCGCGAAACTCTCTACCAGAACATCAGGCTGATATTCGCGCATCTGTTCGGTAGTGCGAAAGCCAATGGTAACAGCACAGGTGATAGTTCCGGCGGCTCGCCCTGCAAGAATGTCATTTTCGCTGTCGCCAATCATTACGGTTTTTTCAGGAACACCGCCAAGTTGCCGCATTGCCGCAAAGACACATTCCGGGTCGGGCTTTCGCAACTTCACCATATCGCCGCCGATAAGATAATCGAAGTCATCAGCAATACCGAGATGCACAAGCAACGGTTTGACAAAGCGAGATTCTTTACTCGTGACCACAGCTTTATGTTTCTCTTTGAAGTGTTGCAAGGTCTCTTTAACGTCCGGGTAAAGACAGGTGGCGACGACCATCTGCGTTTCATAATGCGCCAGCATCGTCTTTATGGAACGCTGATGAACTTCATCCGCAGGCGGTTCGTGGTTAGGATGTGCCGCAATTAGTGAGCGTTTGGTCAGCGTCGGCACACCATCACCGACAAAACTGGCTATCTTTTCTTCGCTGAGTTGCGGATAACCTAAATCGGCAAGCATCAGATTCACCGACCGCGCCAAATCGGTACGCGAATCAATCAGCGTCCCATCTAAATCAAACAGCATAAGGTCTACATTATACATACATTTGTGAAGGCGGAGAATGACAAAGAAGCATCAGGATTTGGTCTTTTGCGTTGCTTTTCTTCGCTTCATTCCTCCTCTTCTCTGAGAGATGCCAGCACCGAAAAATCTTCCAATGTGGTTACGTCACCTTTAACCTCGCCGCTCGTGGCGATTTCACGCAACAGCCGTCGCATAATCTTGCCGCTTCTGGTTTTCGGCAAAGTATCCGAAAAGCGAATTTCATCAGGGCGAGCCAATGCGCCAATCTCTTTCACGACCCATTGTTTCAATTCCTGCTTCAATTCATCCGTAGCCTTCTGCCCCGATTCCAACGTAACGAAAGCCGCGATGCCTTGTCCTTTAATCTCATCAGGCTTGCCGATTACTGCTGCTTCAGCTACCGCCGGATGAGCGACCAGAGCCGATTCCACTTCCATCGTACTCAAGCGATGACCTGATACATTGATGACATCATCCACGCGCCCCATGATCCAGAAATACCCGTCGGCGTCTTTGCGTGCGCCATCTCCGGCAAAGTAGACGCCGGGAATTTCCGACCAGTATTGTTGCATATAGCGTTCCGGGTCGCCGTAGATTGTCCGTGCCATTGAGGGCCACGGGCGTTTAATGACCAGATAGCCGCCGGAACCGGCAGGCACACTGTCGCCTTGTTTAGTCACAACATCGGCAATGATTCCGGGAAAGGGCTTAGTTGCAGAACCGGGTTTCGTGGCAATCGCTCCCGGTAGCGGCGTTATCATAATTGCCCCGGTTTCGGTCTGCCACCACGTATCAACTATCGGACAACGCCCGCGACCAATCACTTCCCGATACCACATCCACGCTTCCGGGTTGATTGGCTCCCCGACGGAACCGAGCAGCCGCAAAGATTTCATTTCGTATTTGCGCGGATATTGTTCACCCCATTTCATAAAAGCGCGAATCGCTGTCGGCGCAGTATAAAAGATGTTGACTTTGTGGCGTTCGATGATCTGCCAGAAGCGATCCGCCGCCGGATGGTTCGGCGCACCTTCATACATCAAAGCGGTCGCGCCATTCTGTAGCGGACCATAAACGATATAGCTGTGTCCTGTCACCCAACCGATGTCAGCCGTACACCAATACACATCGTCGTCTTTCAAATCGAAGACCCATTTCGTCGTCAAATAAGTACCAACCGAATAACCGCCGGTAGTGTGCAGCAAGCCTTTCGGTTTGCCGGTGCTGCCTGAGGTGTAAAGGATATAGAGCGGATGCTCTGAATCGAGAGGTTCGGCTTCGCACTCATCCGATGCGGTTGCCATCAGTTCATGCCACCAGTGGTCACGCCCTGATTGCATATTTATTTCGGTAGAAGTGCGTTGATAAACGACAACCGTTTTAACGGATGGACAGGATGGCATCGCTTCATCAACGGCGGGCTTTAATTTCACTTCGCTGCCCCGCCGGTACGCGCCGTCCTGCGTAATCACCGCGACCGCTTGTGCGTCGTTAATGCGATCAACCAGAGCCGTCGCCGAGAAGCCGCCAAAGATAATCGAATGGGTTGCGCCGATACGCGCACAAGCGAGCATAGCGATTGGCAATTCAGGAGTCATGCCCATGTAAATCGCTACGCGGTCGCCCTTTTTGATGCCCAGGCTTTTTAGAACATTGGCAAATTTGCAGACTTCGATGTGTAGTTGTTGATAAGTCAGAGTGCGGACTTCGCCCGGTTCGCCTTCCCAGATAATTGCCGCTTTATTTCTCCGCCACGTCGTCAGGTGACGATCCAAACAGTTGTACGAGATGTTGATTTCGCCGCCAATAAACCATTTTGCTGTTGGCAAATCCCAATCCAGCGCCTTGTCCCACTTCTTGAACCAATGAAGCTCATCGGCATAACGCGCCCAAAAAGCATCAGGATTATCCGCCGCTTCTTTATAAAGCTGTTCGTATTGTTCAAGGCTTTTGACGTGGGCAGCGGCTTGGAATTGTTCGTTAGGCTCAAAGAGGCGATTTTCTTTTAAGATCGAATCTATATTGGTTTGTGCTAACATCAAACGTCCTCCGCGAGAGTATGAATTGCAGTCGTAAGTTATCATATCAAGGAATACTTAGTCACCTTGACCAAGCGAACTGTCATTATCTCCGCCGGTAGGCAGCGGAGATAGCAAGTAAATACCTAGCTCACGACTGACGACTATTTATTGCAATTCTTGACATTACGTGAGAGCCATTCTTATAATGGCAGCCTTTCAAAGTTTGCTAGGTAATCAATCACAGGTAAAACGGAGGCAACAGTGATTAAGCAGGACATAGTAAATGAGGTTGCGGACAAGACTGGTGTGCCAAAGACAAAAGCCGAAGTTGCGGTTGAGTCACTGTTTGAGGCGATGAAGAATGCCTTGCAAAAAGGCGAACGTATTGAATTACGTGGCTTTGGCGTTTTTGTGGTAAAGCCTCGAAAAAGTGGCGTTGGGCGCAACCCGCGCACCGGCGAAGTGACGGATATACCGCCCGGTAAGACCATCCGATTTAAGCCGGGTAAAGAGCTTCAATCCTAGCCGGTAGCTTCAGGACTAGGATTGAGCAATAAGGAGAAGAGCATCCATTCTGAATTCAGAATGGATGCTCTTCTCTATTTCATAGACAGGCAAGGCTCGATAAACTTTGCGCCCGATACTCTCACTATCGCCTGACGTTTCTCCCCTTTACCTTGTAGATGGTGAAGTTCTGTTGGCTTTGATTCTGTTCTGTGCCACCGGGACGGAACACGACAACGCGAATCTTTGCCGTCTTGCATTTCACATTTGGCACCGTCCAGTTCAACGTATTGTACCCCGCCGGTCCATTGATAATATCAATCCATGCTCTGCCGCCATCCAACGAATAGGCAACATCAATTCGATAAGCCGTATCCGCGCCGATGCCACGCAATTCCCATCTGATGGTGTGAACGGAACCGCCGGCGATGACTTCGCCGCCATTTGGCGTCAGAATGTAAACTTCAAAAGGCGGGGACTCGGAATTATCAACTGTAATCACGACCTGCGTTCCTGCCGTTGCCCCGGCGTTATCTCTGACCGTCAGACGAGCCGTATAGATGCCAAGCTGCTGGTAGGTGTGCGATGGCGAAGCGTCGGTAGAGGTTTGCCCATCACCGAAGTCCCAATTATAAGCGACAATGTAGCCGTCGCTATCGGCAGCCGAACCGCGAAATGAAACAAACAGCGGCGCGGGACCTCGCGTTATATTGGCAGTTGCGGTTACGGTTGGCGGCAGGTTTGCCGGCGCGCCAACGGTTATGGTGACACGGGCGGTAGCCGTTGCTTCCAGCGGGTCTGACACGGTACAAACCGCCGTGAATGAGCCTGCCGATTGATAGAGATGCGATGGATTTGCTTGAGTCGAGGTTTGCCCGTCACCGAAGTTCCATGAATAGGTCAACGTCTGTCCTTCGGGGTCGTTAGCGTTGGCGATGAAGGCAACATTCAAAGGCGCATTGCCGGATGTCGGCGTTGCGGTAATGCTAATGGTCGGCGGTTGATTGGTTGGCGGCGGTGGCGGATTGCCGGAACCAGCGCGTTCATGCGCTCCAATATCAAAGCTGGCTCCCTGCGGGCGAGCCGCAGCCTGATAATCGTTCGGATTGCTGACAGTTTCGCCTCGGTCTATGGTTGGACTGCCGCTTAACGGCTGGCATAGATTGGCAAGGTCTAACATTGGGTCTGTGGTCAGGGAACGTGCGTCTACGTTAAGTCCGGCTGTCCATTCATTGAACGTATCCCAGTAGTAAGTGCGCGTCGGCGACTCAAACCAGAATTTATAAGCGCCGCTTGCCGCAGGCTTATAAAAGATGTTGGAGTTACTGACCAACTGATCGGAGAGATTGAGAATATAAGCCAATGGGCGTGTGCTGTTCACTACCACAACATTATTTTTGAATGTGACCTGACGGGCAGGAATTTCTCTGCCGTTCGTTGCCACATACAACCCTGCTTGTCCCTGTTTGGCAACATCTATCACCGTGTTGTTTTCAAAGCGTACATTGGAACCTGAATATGTACCAATGCCGGCATATTGCGTATTGATAACAATGTTATTGCGGACAACCGAATCGCGGCATTCATATTGGTTGCCGTCGCGCATAAATTCAAGGTCGGTGTCCTGACCAAGAAGAATGCCCGCGTTGCCGCACCGCTCGACGCGATTGCGTTCAATCACACCATTGATGGCGGAACCTTTCAGATAAACCCCGGTGGTGGTCGAGTCGTGCAAATAGCAATCACGAATGGTAACGCCAACCGAAGCGATGGAATCAATACATTCGGCATTCGAGGCGTCGCGCACTCCTGAAGGACCGATATTGCAGCTTTCAATCAGCAGATTGTCCGAGTTGAAGGTTTTCACGCAATCACGCCCACTGCCTCCCAAGCGGCAATTGCGAATCACACAATTGCGATTGGTTTCGACCTTAACGCAGTAGTAAGAGCCGCCCTGAATCTCCAGATTCATCAATGTTTGATTGTCTGCCAACAAAAAGATGATGTAACCAAGATTGGTTGTATCGGTTGAACTGCCAACAATTACGGCTCTCTCGCCGGGATAGGAAGAGATTGTCAATCCGGCTTTATCGCAATAGACATAGCGCGTTGCCGTGTAGGTTCCGCCACGCAAATAGATGGTATCGCCGGGGCTGGCTAAATTGTTGGCGCGGTTGAGCGAAGCCACAGGCGCGGAGATTGTGCCGGGATTGGTATCGTTGCCGGTTGGTGAAACGTAGAGAATCGCCGCATTGGCGCTTCCGACGACGAGACTGCCGAAGAAGAGGGTAAAAAACACAAAGAGCAGAAAATATCTTTTATCGTTATTCATCTTAAGTAACCCCATTGCGTCAAAGCAAAGCTCCGCCTTCGCTTCGTCGCGTGGGGCGCAACCAAGCCAAAAGGATGAAACTGTTTGACGCACGCTCGGACGCGGCTGAAAAGTAAGCCGCCATGACCGTGAGCTATCGGTTAGGGACCTTCCTGCACAAATTTGGTGTGAGATTGAATCTGCGAGGTAGGATTCATCTCACTTCGGTAGCCAGTCATTCTTTCAGAAGGCAAAAGGAAAAAGGCAAAAGGAAAAAGTGAACGATACTTTTGCCTTTTTCCTTCTTACTTTTTACTTTCCCAAAGACCTTGGCTTTGCGACCCGGAATCACTTCCGGTGTGCCTTTGTCGGTGAAACGACAAGCCGCATAAATACTCGCGTGGGGGATAAGCCACGCTATTGTTGAGTAAAGCTGCGGTTTAGCTGAACGTGATGAGATTGATTGAAATTGGCTTTCTGAGGCTCAAGGGAGTAAGGCTCAGATTTCATTCAGGCATCACGCCAAGCTATGTATTTTTTACCATAGGGCGTATTTTTTACACCCGCTCAAGAACAAAACGAAAACTCTTTTGATTGAGACTTATGGCAAAATGAACGAATGGTGCTGTTCACAATTTACTTGCTCTGCAACTAATGTGCCGCCCGTTCGGGGTAAGTTTCCAGCATTTTTTCAGGATATGATTTCGCTTATTTCAGAATGAATTAACTGCTTCGGTCATTTTGCGAGGTGTAGGTCAACGGGCATTCGTGACGAATGCAGGGGAATGTGTATAATTGGATTTGTAACCAAAAACCACTATTTGAGTAAAAAATTTATGGCAACTAAAACAGAAAAACAGCCCAAAGAAAAGACTGCGAAAAGCAGTCAAAAGAGCGACAAACAAAATGCCGATGTTGCTGACGATTCAATGCAAGCAACCTCTTCGCAAACACCAGAGCCTGCTGCTGATGCGCCGTCCGATCAATCATCGGCAAGCGCCCTTGATGGCGTTAGCTTACCTGCTGCCAGTGGCAAAGCCGGAATGTTGGGCGGCGCTAAAGATCGCGGCGTAAAACCGGACGATAAACTTGCCCTGCCAACCGGCAAGCATTTTACCTATGAACGGGTTCGCAGTCTCAACCCAAAGAGTTTTTATTGTGCTATGCGCTGGGATTACAAATTACCAAATAAAAGCCCGGAAGAAGCCAAACGCTGGTGGGCGAATAAAAAGATACTGGTGACGAATCCCGCCAATGGCAATCGTGTTGTCGTTCGTGCTGTTGATTTTGGTCCGCACGAAAATACCGGACTGACGATTAGCCTGTCGCCAGCCACGCTGGAAGCCTTGGGCATTGAAATTGGCGGCGAAGTGGAAATGATTTTTGCCGACCAGAAAGCGCCAACCGGAGTTATTGAGTAGGAAACCCGTTCTGAATGTACCGAGAGGATTTTATATTTATCTCTCTGCTGACAACGAATTTATTATGAAACGCTATCAAGCATACGATCCGCCGGAATACCTAAACTGGCAAGCCGACCCGCAGGTCATCGCGGAACTTAAGACGACACTCGAAAACGACCCGCAGAAGCACAAGATTATTCAAAATCTCAACGCCGAGCAATTACTTGCACTCTATGAAGGATTATTGCGAAACCGGCTTCACGATATTGCTTTGAAACGCTGGGTGAAGCAGGGCGTGATTTCTAAAGCGTGGTTAGGAACCGGGGAAGAAGCAACGACAATTGGCGCGGTTCACGCCCTCAATCGTGAAATCAGCGCCGACGGACGCTCTGCCGATTTTGTCGCGCCGATGATTCGTAATGCCGGCGCGTGTCACGAGATGGGCATGAACCTCGCCGCTATGTTGCGCGGTTATCTTGGCACCGACGATTCGCCAACTCGCGGACGCGATCTACACATCGGCGATTTTCAGCGCGGCGTGATCGCGCCAATCAGTCATGTAGGCGACATCATGGCGGTGGCGGCAGGAGTGGCGCTCACTTTCAAAGTAAAAAAGGAACCGCGAGTTGCTATGACGTGGATTGGCGACGGGTCAACGAAATCAGGCGTCTTTCACGAAGCCATGAACTTTGCCGCCGTTCAACGATTGCCTTTCATTGTCATCATTCAAAATAATCAGGTGGCGCTTGGTACACGGCTGGAACAACACCATCGCAGTTCCTTTGCGGAATGGCGCGAGGCGTATGGCGTAGATGGAGCCGTTTTTGATGGCAATAATGTACTGGATGCCTATGCTACGGTGAAAATTGCTGTGGATGCTTGTAGAAGAGGCGAGGGACCTTATCTTCTGGTAAGCGAAACCTTCCGAATGGGCGGACACGCAACCCATGACGAACGCGAAGCCCGCGCTACCTTTGCCGCCGAGTTGTTTGAATACTGGGGCAAACGCGATCCTGTGGGGCTTTTTGAAACGTACCTTATTGAAGGTTCTCTCGATTTACAGTCAAATGAGCGTGTAACTGCCGATGACGGGCTAAGAGAGAAAAACCGCGAAGCACTACAACGAATAGAAACCCGCGTCGAAAGTGAAATCGAACAAGCAGAAGCGGAAGCGTTGGTAAGCTCAAAGACGAAGATGCCCCTGCCGGAATCGGCTGCCGAAGGTGTCTACGGCACAGAAACGATAAGTCAATATTTCAAGGTTGCCATCTCTGACTGATTGACCAAGGAGAGTTACCCTGATTATGCAAAGAAAGTTTGTCTTGCTCCTGATTTGCAGTTTATTATCCGGTGCAGCAATCGCGGCACAGAAGAAAAAGCCTGCCGGTCGTAAGGTGTCAACCAATCCTGCGGCAAAACGCCCGGAGGCAGCGCCGGTTGCTAAAATCTCTCCGGTTGTTGGCACAACGGTATATCTCATCACCCGCAATGGCGACAAACTTTCCGGCGAACTGCTCGATTTATCCGCCTATAGTCTGCGTCTGAAATCAGGAAACCTTGAATCCACCATCTCGCTTGAAACGCTGGCAACAATCTCTTTCGATGCTTCCAAGCTAACGGAAAACAAACCGGCTCCGCCTGTCAGTGAAAACTTCAGCACTGAGGCTGGCGTCGCTTTCAAGGCTTTTCAAACCATGGAAGCGGAAACGAAAAGCGGCTCGGATTACACGGAATATGGCAAACAACTGACAGAACTTCGGCGCGGCACGGAAAAATTTATTCAACGATATAGCGGCTCGGAAAATGTGACGGAAGCGCGAACCGTTTCTCTACTTTCGGGCGCGATGATTGATTATATGTGGGCGCGAACCATCTGGACGTTGAAATTGGGCGGTAATGGAACGGTCAGCGAAAGCGATAACCCGGTGGTGGCAGATACACTGGCGCTCTATGTGAATTTGCGAACCGTAACTGCTGTTGGTGATAGATTTTCGGCTGATAAATTGATCGGCAACCTCTGGAAAAAAGCATCTGAAAAGATTGCCAAAGCCGCAGGTGCAATCAAGCAATAGGGCAGAAGACGCGAACCGGGCTTTTGCTTGTGGCGGCAGGATTGGTAAAATAATTTTGCTGATAAGTCGAAGGTTTCGACAAGCATCTTATATTTTGGAGGCACAAAGATGATTTGTCATAGTTGCGGCTCAAACCGAAAAATGGAGGGCAAGGTTCGACGTGCGGAAGTCTGCTCTGCTTGTGATGCGGATATGCACTGCTGCCTGAACTGCGAAAATTTTGATGAAGCGGCGCACAATAAGTGCCGTGAACCTCAGACAGATTGGGTTCCTGATCGGGAAAAAGCCAACTTTTGCGATTACTTTCTTCCGAATACGAAATCGAGCAAAGCAAGAACCGGCGAGCTTGATAAAGCCCGTTTGGACTTTAACAATCTTTTTAAGAGCGGATAGAAAATCTCTCTCTGATTGTCATCTTTTCACATTATTATAGCGGTTTGCTGAAGAGTACGGGCTGAGAGCGGGCGGCTGAACCGTTGCTCTATCCCATCAAGATTTCTCATCCATAACCAAATGAAATTCACTGTAATTGAGCGAAAAACGCCATGACCTTGCAGGCGCTCAAAGAAAGCGATGTCCGAAAGTTAGCCGATACGTCGGCAGTTTTCTCTCGCGGCGAAGATTATTACGAATCTGGCGAGATTCAGAAATTCAAAGTCTCTGCATCCGGTATCACGGCAAAACTACAAGGCAATTATGGCAAGTACAGCATTGCCATCCGTGATGAGAAGAACGACCTGATAACGGAATGTGACTGCCCTTATGATGGCGATGTCTGCAAACATATTGTCGCGGTACTGTTGAAGTATCTGCGCGAGGACTATCAGCAAACGACTACCACCGAAAAGCGTTCAAAAAAGAGTGATTCATCCGACGCTTTACAACAGACGCTTGAGGCGATGTCACGGGAAGAGTTATTGAATCTGCTGTTGAAGCTATCGAATACGGACGACAGTTTTCGCAGAACATTACTGGAAAATGTCACCATCCCGCCGCATATCCTCAGCAAACAACCACGCAATACCGCAAAGGTCAAAGCTCTCAAACGCCAATGCGATCAGTTTTTCAAAGAACAGCGTTACAACTACTATGGCGATTATCATGAATATGATGGCGACGAAGAGTACGAAGAACTCGAAGCGATTTTCGAGGAAGCCCGAACCCTCAACGCCGCCGACCAAGTGGAAATCTTCTGGCACATTTTAGAGAGCGGCAATGAGGTCTTTGAAGATGAACCGGGTCTCGGCACGCCGCAAATGGAAGAAGCCTTTGCTTTATATGGCGAAGCTGTTGGGCGTTTGAACCTCTCGCACAAAGAGAAGAAGACCTACTTCGTGCAATTGCTGGATGCTCTCGAATGGGAGATGTGCGGCTATGGTGATGTAACCGAAGCCATAAAGAAAGCTCTTGATGCGATTTGCACAACAAAGGAAGACTTCCTCTACCTGATTGAAAGATTCCGCGACTTGGATTTTGCCGGGGCTGGTGATTGGATTACCGATTATTACCTGAAGATGGGCGATGAAGAGAGCTATTTGCGCCAACGCGAAGCGAATCTGCACAGCGAAGCGCACTATATTGAACTAGCCGAATTTTGGCGCAACAAGGGCAATCAGGCGAAGTATATTGAGATTCTTGAAGCGTGGTTGACAAAGATTTCCGCCGACGCAGAGCGCCGCTACTACGGTTGGGGTAGAAGCGGCGAGAGCGCCCTGGAGAAACTCGCCAAACATTACCGCGAGAAAAAAGACCATCATAATCTGCTGCGCCTCCTGCTGGCAAAAGCGCAATATGAAAGCGTCTCGCTTGATCTGTACAAAGAGATTCAGCGTCTGGCAATAAAACTGGACATCTGGGAAACGACGCGCCCTAATGTGATGAAAGCGATAAAGCGCAACCAAGCGGTCTTGGCAGAAATCTATTTATACGAAGACGAGTGGGACGAAGCCATCAAGCTGGCGCGGCAAACCAATGGCTATGATGTAGAATCCATCGGCACTTTGATTGCGGAAGGCGTCAAATTGCACCGCCCCGTCGAAGCCATAGAGATTTATGACAAGCTGGTACAGATAAACATCGCCCGCCAGAGCCGCGAAACCTATAAAATTGCTGCCCGTTATGCTGAAAAGGTCAAATCCGTCTATCAAAAAATCCTCAAAGACGACAGCGCCTGGCGCGACTATATCACCGGTATACGCGCCCGCTACCCTCGCCACCGCGCCTTACAAGAAGAGTTCAAACGCCTGTAACTCCCACTGAAGAGGGTGTTCAATTGCCCGGAGAAGATAAAAAACTGCGGCAAACAACTGCGAAATTCCTTATTTATAGATTGACTGGGCGAATCGTATCATCGGCATCAAGCGAGTATTTTTGCGAAGCGAGTTTTGCTTGTGCGCGTGCCACATCGCGCAAGGTAATGATGCCTAATAGTCGCGTATCATCGGAGCGCGAGACAACCGGCAGTTGCGAGAGTTCGCGTTGCGCCAGTTTCAAAATCACCGTATCAAGCGTTTGATCGGGATGCGCGTGAACCACTTTTTTGGTCATCATCGAAGCAATAACCTCGCTCTCTTTGCCCTCTGCGACCGCACGTTTCAAATCGTTCGTCGTCACCAAGCCAGCCAATCTGCCATCTTTGATTACCGGAAAACCGTTGAAATCGAGATTGCCGACAACATCAAGGGCTTCCGCAACGGTCATATCCTCGCTCAAAGTGACGACTTCTTCAGTCATAACTGATGCTGCTGTAATTCGTGCAAGCGCGTCTGTAGATTTCAGCGAATGTCCGAGATGAATGCCATCCTGAAACATAAAGGATTCATAGAGCGTCAGAGGCAACAGACGCGATGCCACCAGATAAGCAACTGCATTGGCAATCATCAACGAGAGAATAATCTCGTAGTTATAGGTCATCTCGAAAATCAACAGAATGGAAGTCATCGGCACACGAATCACTGCCGCAAACATCGCGCCCATGCCGACAAGCGCAAATGCGCCTCGCGCCAGTTCTGCGTCAGGCTGCAAATAGACCACCAGATGCCACATCGTTGCACCCAGTAAACCACCTAAAAACATTGACGGACCGACTACGCCGCCCGACATTCCCGCGCCATAGCTGAACGAAGCGGCTAAGGCTTTTGCCAGCAGTAACGCCAAGACGCCTTTCAACAACAGATTGTCCTGTCCGCGCAACACTTCACCGAGGAAATCGTAGCCAAGCCCCAATGCCTCCGGTTGCCAAAGCCCGATAGCGCCGATAATCGCGCCGCCAATTGCCGGCTTGCTCCACCCCGGCAAATACAAACGGTCACGAAAGAACATTCGTAAAAAGAGGATAAGTTTCGAGAAGACGACGCCAAGCAATCCGGCGGCAATGCCGAGTGCCGCGTATGCCAGAAGTTCCGTCGGGCGATTGAGAACATAGACATTAGCCCCGGAAAATAGCGGATGCGCTCCGAGTAACCAGCGTTCAATCGTCGAAGCAATGACGGCGGCGATAACAATTGAGGCGGCAAGTTTTTGATTGAGGTCGCCGATAATCTCTTCGATGGCGAAGGTGACGGCGGCAAGAGGCGCATTAAAAGCGGCGGCAAGTGCGGCGGCGGCAGCGATAGGCGTTTGATTCATCTGAATCCGACGCGGCACGGAAAACAGACGAGAAATCGCATTTGAGATTGCCGCGCACATCTGTACGGTTGGTCCTTCACGTCCGAGACTCGCTCCTGAGCCAATACAAAGCGCCGAGATGATTGCCTTCCATAGAGAAGAGCGAAGCGGGACACGCCCGTACTCCATCGCATAAGCAATCTTTACTTGTGGAATGCCACTGCCGCGAGCATTGGGAGCGAAGTGGTAGAGCAGGAGTCCGGCAATTAGTCCGCCGCCAATCGTCACGCCTAAGACCCAGAAAACCCGCGCTGTGCCTTGATAGGTGAAGGCGCGTTCAATCAGATTGGCGGACATGAAACGGATGAGCAGATGATATAAAACCGCAGTGCCGCCACAGGCTACCGCAATTGTCAGAGTCAAGAGAAAGTATTTCTGATTTGCCGGAAGGCGGATGCGTTGAAAGATGCGCGTCGCGCTGAGTTCGATTTGATACCGTTTTTTTACTCGCTCAGAAGCTTGTGCCATTTGCCGATGATTCTTACTTTTTGGTTGGCGCAGTCACGCCTGACTTTGCGGTACTCTCCACAACAGTTAACTCATTAACAACCTGTTTCACGCTCGGTGTTGATTGAACGATTTTCTCGGCAAGCAATTTCTCTGCGAGAGAACGAACCGCGCCGGAAAGGGTTATTTTATTATCGGCGGCAGCAATTTTCATGGTTCGCGTGTCAAATGCGCCGGTGCGATACAGTTCAAATTCGAGTTGTTTGGCTAAATCAATAGGGGTGTCTGTCTTAGGCGCTGTCGGGGCAGGCTCGCTGACTGTCTGCGGATTATTCACACTTAAATTATTAGCCACCGCCGCCACACCATCAACGGCGCTAGCGGTCTGTTCCGCGCCATTCTTTTGCGCCTGAGTGTCTACGGAACCGGAAAGCGTGACAGTGCGATTTTCGACTTTGACCTCGATATTTTTGCCGCCAAGTTCGGAGCTTTTCGTAAACGATTCAAGGATGGCAGCACGAATTTCCAAATCTTCAATGTGAGCATTTTCCGATGAAGGCTTGGCAGTTGCGTCAACCGTTATCTGATTATTGACTTCAGTGACTCCGGTTGTATCACGGGTAATCTCTCCCGCCAGTGATTTGAGATTGTCAGAAGGCAATTGCCCGGTGAGGGTGACAACGCCATTGCTGGCTGTGGCGTCAACCGGAAAGCCTGCCAGTCGTTTTGAAGAATCAATCGCCGCATTGACCCGATTGGCGGTTGCTGAATCTGCTGATGAGAAGAGGGAACCGAAAGAGGTGGGCAGCCGCCAGCCATTGCGATAGATATAAAACCCGCCAAGCCCGAGAATAACTACAAGCAGTATTGCAAAGAGTCGTTTGATTCTAACCATTCTGATTTTATCCCCTCGAAAGAACTAAAATCATAGCATAGGAATTGACCCTCAGTGAATGACGGTCTAAATCAATCGAAACGCAATGAACAATAGCCGGTTGCAAAGAGGCGTTGACAACAAACTGAAATCGGCAAAAGTCTGACAAGATTGCTATTTAATACTTCTACTAAAGCAAGGTTTCATACATTCGATAAACCTTCGAGATTTTGCCGCCAATTAATTCAGCCGAGCGTGTCATCATTACATTATTTTCCAAGACCCAACTCATCTCCCCATTCGGATACTTGCCCACCAGCGCCTGTTGATAAATCGCTTCATAGAAGACCGCCGCAATGCCAAGCTGTTGATACTCCTGCAAGACTCCCATAATGACAATGCGGATGAAGTCTATTTTGCGTGAATGAAGCAATAATTTCAGCAAGCCAAATGGCAATAGTCGCCCATCTTTGACGTGCTTCAAAGCCCGGTTCAAATCCGGCAGAGCCAGAAAAAAGCCGATAGGTTGACGTTTGCCCTCTGCCTCGCGTTCAGCAATAAAAACTACTTCCGGGTCGTAGATTTGCGCCAAATCTTTAGCGATATGTTTGAACTCTTCTTCGTTGAAAGGCACAAAACCCCAGTTGCGGCTCCACGCATCGTTATAGATTTCCCGAATCATATCCACATCCCGCCAAAAATTCTTCTTCTCGAATTTGCGAATATGAATCTGATACTTCTTCTTCAATTTTTCGGCAACTCGTTGCAGTTTTTTGGAATATTGGAAGGTTTCGACGCCAATATCATAAGCGAACATATCTACCGCTTTTTTGTAGCTGTTCGCTTCAATCAGTTTCGCGTAATAATCAAAATTATAGACCATCATAACCGCCGGGTCTTTATCGAAGCCCTCAACAAGCAAGCCGCTTTCATAATTGGTTGACGGATTGACCGGACCGCGAATCACCGTTGCGCCTTTCGCTTTCAGCCAATTGCGAACGGCGGCAAACAACTGTTGTGAGGCTTCCAGATTATTCTCGCATTCAAAGAAGCCAAAAAACCCGGCTTTCTCCTTATGAAAATCGTTATATTCACGATTGAAGATTGCCATGATGCGCCCGATGACTTTGCCGTTCTCAAATGCGAGAAACTTTGCTGCATCGGAGGTTTTATAGAAGGGGTGTTTGCGGGTGTCGAGAATGGCTTTCTGGGACATTCGCAGTTGCGGGATGTAGTGCGGCTGATTTCGGTAAAGCCGATATGGGTAATCTAAAAACTTGCGTTCCTCTTGCGAAGTGCGAACTTCGCGCACGGTAATTTGATTTTCATTCATTGGCTTTGCTTGTATCACGATTTGGGATGAGGGATTTTACTTTGTGAAAGGCGAATCGAAAAGGCTGCGGAGCGATTATTCATCACGCTCTGCCGTTTGCAAGGACTGAATGCGGCAAAGCCCATCATAGGGACAGCGTTGATGACAATTTGCCTGTTTCGGCTCAATAGGAAATTCAGCCTGCCGAACTCCGGCAACATAGTCATTGATGTACTGTAAGGTCCGCGTTTCTAATTCCTCCATTGAGATTTTTTTATTCGGAAATTCCGAGCCTTTTTTGTAATTGCGAACGTGCAGGTAATAGCCCGATTCAACCGGCTTTTCGGTCTTGACAAAGCGGTTCGCTGCCATCAAATAGATTGGCAATTGCAGGTTTCTGCCTTCCTCAGCTTCCCGTGCCAAAATAACCGTGCGGGAGGTCTTATAATCAATAACGACAAACCCTGAATCGGATTCATCTATGCGGTCAATGATGCCGCGTATTTTAATCTTGCCTGATTCGCCTTCAATGACCAGAGGCGGTTCGCCGCCCATGCCAAAGCGTTTTTCAAAGGCAATCGGCGTAACGGTGTTGTCTTGATTCGCTTCCGCTTCAATCGTCAGAAGATTGACAATATCCTGCTTTATCTCTTTGGTTTCATATTCCCATAAACGGCTTTTGCGTAGTTTTCTTGAATCGAGATATTCTTGAAATATCTGCTCGCTGATTTCTTCAACGATGATTGCCACTTCGGTAATCGCTTCTTTGTTTAAGGTAATTGCTTTTTCGCCTAATCTCTTGTAAGTCTGCTCAAGAATCTCGTGATATGCCGACCCCAATTTGTCATGCGTAAACCCTTCGCTTGGCTCCTCAAGCCGTGACAGGTTTAAGACGCTGCTGGCAAAAAACTTGAAAGGGCAGTTGCCATATTCATCAATTTTACTCGCTGTCCATGAATAGTTGTCAGCAAAGTTTTGCTGCACCGTATGGTACAGTTTTTGATTCAGAATGAAACCGCCAAAAACGCCATTCTCTTTTCCTGAAAGGCGACGTTGCTCAATCGTTAGGGCGCGATTGGTATTGCGCCAACTCCGCAAATTATCGTTAAGCATCGAGCTTATTTGAGTAAAAGTTGTCTCTCGTATGTTCTTCGCCACGCGGTCAGTTGTGTGCCGTGCAGCGCGAGTTGTCAATAACGCCAGTTCTTCGTTAGAAACTACCTCACGGCTTATCTGCTCGCTCTCTCCGATTTGTGCAATGCGGGTTTCCGCTATGCCGGTAATCGCTTTCACCTCATCTATTAAATAGGATTTGAGCAGTTCGCCGCCGGTCAATTCTGTTCTCGCATAACTGAGAAACAATTTATCTACGGTGCGAGAAATGGCTTTATGGAATTGCGTTAAATCGGCTCCGGCATCGTCTGTTGTTTCCGCAAAATCAATCCCTATCCGACGCAGTTCTTCGCGTTCCGTGAGAGTGTACGGGAATCGCTCGGACGAGCGTTTGGGGAATTCTCCCTCTATCAAACCAGCGATGAAGATTGCCTGATAATTTCGCGGGCGGAGATTATGCGCTTCCTGAAGGATTATCGCAGCCGTGCTGTCTCTTCTCACTTCAAAGGACATCGCTAAAATGGCGCGTTCAAACTCGATGGAAAACTCAGTCCAAGTGAGGTCACTGTCACGCTGCGGCGAAAACAGGCTGGCTTGTGGCGTTGTCTCGTAAGTTGTAAGCGTCTCAAGAACACCATAAAAGACTTGTAATGCCTGTGAATCAATAGCTGCCGTTTCGCCTTGTTGAAGGCAGGCTTCGATTTTGAAAAGTTCAATCAGGGAGCGAATTTTTCTGACAAAAGTATTCCGCGAGGCAGAGTCAGGTAAAGTCAACGCCTCGAATAGCAAGCCTAATCTATGGGCAATTTTGCCAGCTTTTTCAGGACTGCTTTCAGCGGATGCGCTTACGTCGCTTTTTTTATCTTCTGACGGTTTTGTGTCAGAAAAGATTTCTAACCACAGGTTGCGCCCCTGTGTGATGCGCTCTTTGTAAGATATGCGCTCAAGAAAATCAATATCCTGCTCATTCAATTGAAAAGCTGAAAGTGAGAAATAAGGCGAGCGCAGAAAATCAATAAAAGCACGGCGTTGAAACCCCGAATTAGCCAGCCGCAAGAGTTGTATGATGCCAATGATGCCAGCATTCTGATTGAGCGCAAGCGGCAAATCAATCGTCAACGGGATGCCGCACTCCGTAAATATGCGCGTAAAATGGTCAGCATAGTGTTGTGGGCTTCGGCAAATTATCGTTATCTCATCAAGTTCAAGGCCATCCTCGATAACCAGCTTTTTCACATCGCGGGCAATCGCCCGTACTTCTGAAATCCGGTCAGGCGCAGAAATAATTTTCATTGCCTCTGTAAATTCAGCTTTTTGTGCAGCGGATAATTCTGTTGAATGCCACCCGTCGTTCAGCAACGATGCCGCCAGTTTGGGTAGTTTCCCGGCAACATCATTTTGAAAATGGGTCATCTCAGCCCTTGCTTCTGTAAATCTTTCGTAGGTTCGTCGTTGCCAGAGGTGTACATCGCGCTCAGGCTCGTAAGTTAAGGTGGCAGTTGTTTCAATGCCAATCTCGCTTAACTGGGAAAGCAGCTTCATTTTATCAGGCGCGTAAAAATCGAAGCCATCGGCAGCAATGTAAACCGCTAGTTCTTTGAGCCGTTTACTTTGTTTGGCATTTAACTTTTCAAGACCCGCCAAAGCAAGGTTTCCCGCTCCTTCCGCATCAATCAAATCGGCTTCATCAAGCAATGTTTGATAACGTCTGAAAATCAAAGCCATGTCGCGGTCTTTCGTTGAGCGTCCGGCGGTGAGTCGTACAAACGATTCAGCATCAGAGGCGCTTTGCCATAATTCATTGATAAAAGCGGCAAGAGACTTTACCAAACCGGGTTTGGTTGCCGTTTGCGTGAAATAAGTCAGGGCGTTTTCTGCGGTCAGTTCGGCAATCGCTTTCCTCAGCAAACGGTCGCGCCTGAGCGAATCAAGATAGATTGGCTGATGACCAAGCGCATTCAGGATTTTTTGATAAAGAGCGGGAAATGTCATGACTACAGAGTGTGCCTTCGATGAAAATGCTGCCGGAATTAGAGATTGCAACCGCTTGACGAAAACCTCAGCCGCGTTTGTTGAAGGAGCAACAAGAATTGCATTTCCGCGTTTATCCCTGAGCGTTTTTACAATTTGCGACAGCACCTGAGTTGTCTTACCTGTATTGGGAGCGCCAAGTAACAAATTCACCATTTGGATTCATTATACTGGAATGGATTTCTGCTTCACAATGACAATTGTCCGGTCATTTCATGGAGAATGAGGCTGTTTTTAAGGTATGGTCGAGATAGGTTGGCAAAAGGTAACTGTCCTGACCGTAGAGCTTTCCGCAGAGCTTGGCGAAATCTCTTGTGAATGCCCAACAATCTCTATATTGGTCTTTCAGTTTTCCTGCTGCCTTGCTATTATCAGCAATTGTTATAACCGCCCTTGTGGACTCAAGAAATTGAGAAATAAGCATTCATTCTCACATTGATAAGCTGATATGAAATTTTCTTTATCACAAATGTTTACCGAAGACCTTGCCGTTGACCTCGGCACGGTTCACACCTTCATTTATGGTCGAGGGCGCGGCATGATTGTCAATGAGCCATCTTTGGTTGCTATTGATCGCGTCACTTCCGAAGTGATTTCGGTTGGCAATGAAGCCCTTGAAATGCTCGGACGTTCCCCCGAAGATATTGAAGTTGCCTATCCGATGCGCGAAGGCGTGGTCGCGGATTCTGAATTGGCTCAGAAGATGCTGGATAAATTTCTGCGCCGCGCTCGCGGCGGTCGCCCGCGTCTTTCCCGTCGGCTGATTCTCAATGTCCCCTCTGGCATTACTTCGGTTGAACGCTTTGCCATCAATGAAGTCGTCAAAGGAATCGGGGTGAGCCGCGTCTATTTGGTTGATGAAGGCTTGGCGGCGGCTCTCGGCGCGAGATTGCAGGTTGATGCCATGAAAGCTTCAATGGTCGTTGACATCGGCGGCGGCATTACCTCAATCGCCGTGGTTGCCAATGCCGGATTGGTGGCTTCAGAGACGCTCAGGCTCGGCGGGCTTGATATGGATGAATCCATTATTGAGTATGTAAAGCAGAAACACCGCGTTTTGATTGGCGAACGCACGGCTGAACGCTTGAAGATTGTTCTTGGCTCTGCTGTGCCTCCCGATGAAGAACAATCAAGCGAAGTCAAAGGATTGAACATCAGCGAGGGCGGACCCGAAGTGGTCAGAGTTACTTCCTCTGAGGTTCACGCGGCAATAGATATTCATATCAGACAGATTGTTGAAGCGGTGCGAAATGTTTTAGAGAGTATCCCGCCCGAAGTCGCCAGCGATATTCATGACATCGGCTTGGTTTTAACTGGCGGCATGGCATTGCTCGCCAGCATGGACAACCGTATCGGCAAAGCAACAAAACTCCACGTCACCATAGCCGAAAGCCCCCGTCAATCTGTCGGGCGCGGCTTGGTTATGCTGTATGAAAACCCGTTATTGCTGCGCCGTGTGGCTCGCAATGTCGAGTTAGATTAGTTTTCGGATTATAGTAAAAAGCCAACAAAATGCGTCTTTTTGCTTCTATTTTACTGCTGTTTTCGCTGCTTCTCACCTCTTGTAATCCGCTCCTGTTTGAGGAAAAGTTTGCCGACAAATCTTTGTCGCGCTGGACGGTCGTGGACGACCCGGATACCGTTGAAATCCCGTCTGAATGGCGCGTCGAGGCGGCTGGCTGGCTGCATCAACGCAGTAACATCTGGGGCAAGCGCGGCGACTTCCTCAATCGCTGGTATGGCACATATCTTATTGCCGGAAGTGCGACTTGGAGCAATTATCGTTTTTCCGTGACGACGGTAGCTGAGGATAACGATGGCTTTGGCGTCATCTTTCGGGTTCGGGACAGCGAGCATTTTTACCGGCTCATCTTTTTGAACGATAGCTTTGGCGGCGGTCCACTGACTCGATTAGACAAGCGCAACGGCGCAGATTACACTGAAATCTGGTCGGCGAAACGCGGCTATCAGACAGGTGCGGAAATGGTTATTGAGGTTGAAGCGATTGATGATACGTTTCGCGCTTCGGTCAATGGGAAAGAGCTATTTCAGGTGCAGGATAGTGACTATAAGCGCGGCAAAATCGGCTTATTCTGCTACGCGCAGAGCCATCAGAAGTTTGCCAACGTCAAAGTTGACCGGCGCTGATGGGCGCATAATTGACAAGTAAGTAAAGAGGGAATTGGTATGACAAAGGCAGTAATTTTAAGCAGCGCGAGAACGGCTATCGGCAGTTTTGGCGGTTCATTAAAGGATGTTTCGGTAACGGAACTTGGGCGCATTGTCATCGAATCGGCTATCGAAAGGGCAGGCATTGAACGCAACGAAGTTCAGGAAGTCATTATGGGCAATGTGCTACAGGCGGGCAACGGCATGAATCCAGCGCGACAGGCGGCGATTGCCGCAGGTTTGCCGGACGCGGTTCCGTCTTTTACGGTCAATAAAGTCTGCGGCTCCGGTTTGAAAGCGGTTGCTCTGGCAGCACAGGCGATTATCGCCGGAGACGAAGAGGTACTTGTTGCCGGCGGCATGGAATCCATGAGCCGCGCTCCTTATCTGCTGCCGAATGCTCGTTGGGGCTATCGCATGGGCAACGGTCAAATGGTTGATTATATGGTTGCCGAAGGCTTGACTTGTGCGATGGAAGGCTGTCATATGGGAGTTACGGCGGAAAACCTTGTCGCTAAATATGGCATCAGCCGCGAAGCGCAGGACAATTTTTCAGCCGATAGTCAAACCCGCGCCGTAACGGCAATCAACGAAGGGCGATTCAGCGATGAGATTGTGCCGGTGCTGTTGCCGCAGAAAAAAGGCGAGCCAATTGCCTTCAAAACGGACGAACACCCACGCGCCGGGACGACTGTTGAGGCGTTGGCGAAACTGAAGCCCGCATTTTTGAAAGAGAATGGCTCTGTCACCGCCGGTAATGCCTCCGGCATCAATGACGGCGCGGCGGCATTAGTCGTCGCTAGCGAAGAGTACGCAAGAAAGATGAATCGTCAACCCTTGGCAAAGATTGTCGCGTATGCATCAGGTGGCGTCGCGCCGCGAATTATGGGCATGGGACCAGTTCCGGCAATTCATCGGGTTCTTGATAAAGCGAAATTGACTTTGGCTGATATTGACCTTTTTGAGTTGAATGAAGCCTTTGCCGCCCAAAGCCTTGCCGTGGTGCAGGAATTGGGCATAGATTCATCGCGGGTTAATGTCAATGGCGGCGCAATCGCGCTTGGGCATCCTATCGGCGCAAGCGGCGCACGTATCTTAGTGACCTTGCTTTATGAAATGCAGAAGCGCGACGCGAAACGCGGACTTGCCGCTTTGTGCATTGGCGGCGGGCAGGGCGTGGCAATGATTGTTGAGCGATAAATAACAACTCTTCTCTTCGTTAGCATTGTCTCTGCTCAGGAAAAAATCGAGGGATATGGACGAGAATCAAGAAAGTAATAATATCGGAATTTTGCGCGGCTCTCCGGTAATTTTGTATCTACATACACCGAGAGAGAAGCTTTGGGGGATGGTTTTACAGATAAATGCCGCCGGGGTCTTTCTGCGCGGCATAGACCTCAACACCTTCGACGACTGGACGCAGATGCTTGCCAAAGGCGAACGCAATATCGGCTTAACTCACATCTTCTTTCCGATGTGGCGCATCGAACGCATTGCTCTTGATGAACGCATTGATGATATACCCTCGCTGGCTGACAGGTTCCTTGAGCGCGTCGGTCTGTCAATAGATGATTATTTCACCAAGTAGTCGTCAGCGATTCGCAACGCATCGGATTCTCGAAGCGCCTACGTCCGCTTGTGATTAACGAAATCGTTTGCAATCTATAGCGTATTTCTGCACTTTGTAGCCGAGTATTCTTTCCGTTGTGTCGAGCAACTTAGCAGCGCGGGCGCGATTGCCTCGCGTCGTCTTTAAGGCATCCTGAATTAGGTCTTTTTCATAAGCGGCGATAGCCGCATCAAGGGATAACCTTGTAACCGTGCCACTCTCAGATGCGGTCTGTAAGGTTGGCGGTAGATGATGCCCGTGCAAGACTTGTTCATCACAGACCAGAACAGCTCTCTCTATGCAATTTTCCAACTCGCGCACATTGCCGGGAAAATGATACGAACTCAGCATATCAATCGCTGGCGTCGAAATGCGCTTTATATTCTTGTTATGTTCAGTAGAAAATTTTTGTAAGAAATGGTCGGCAAGCAACAGCACATCCGGTTTTCGCTCTCGCAGAGGCGGTACAAAGATAGCAAAGACATTGAGACGGTAAAATAAGTCCTCGCGGAATGTCCCTTCGCCAAGCGCTTTTTCTAAATCTTTATTAGTGGCGGCAATCAAGCGCACATTAGCGCGTACCGATTCCGTACCACCAAGCCGCTCGAATTCGCGTTCCTGTAAAACGCGCAGCAATTTTATCTGCGTCGCCAAATTGACATCGCCGATTTCATCAAGAAAGAGCGTGCCACTTTCCGCCATTTCAAAGCGCCCTTTTTTGCGAGCATGAGCGCCGGTAAACGCGCCTTTTTCATAGCCGAAAAGTTCCGATTCAATCAGCGTTTCCGGCAAGGCTCCGCAGCTAACCCTGATAAACGGTTTTTTGGCGCGAAGGGAATTGTAATGAATGGCATGAGCTATCAACTCTTTGCCGGTTCCCGATTCGCCGCGTATCAACACAGTGGTATTGGTATGGGCGACTTGCGATACTTGTTCGTACACTTGCCGCATCGCGCCGCTATTGCCGATGATATTGGAAAAATCATAACGCTCTTTTAACTCTTGTCGCAGATGCGTCGTCTCTTCGCGCAACTTCTGTTTTTCGGCTTCAATCGTATGTTGCGCCTTGATGGATTGGGCAATCATCGAAGCAACGACGCGAAGGAACTTTACGGCGCGATCATAATCCCGGTCTTTTTTGAAACGTAAAATAACACTAATGCCGCCAACCGTCTTTTTGTTCAGGGTGATAGGCATACAAAGAAAGGTCATCTCTTCCGGGTCAGCATCCTTGCGCCCCCGATGTGCGAACATCGGTTCATGGCTGATTTGCGGAACGACAACAGGCTTACCACTTTCAATCACGCGAAAAGTGATGCTTTCACCCAGCAGATAGCGCGTGGATTGATTGGAAAGGCTAATGCCATTGATGGCTTCGACATAAAGCTCTTCGGTCTTTTCGTGCAACAGCGTTACGGCGCTGATCATCATGGCATGATGTCGTTCGAGGGTTTCGAGAACCCGGTGCAGAGCAGCTTTGAAGGTCATGGAACTGGCAAGCGCATGGCTGATTTCTGCAAGGGTTGATAATTTTCTACTCTCATCGGTTTTTTCCGACATCTTTTCCTCTTCTACAAAATTGTATGATTAAATAGGTTTGTCAACGAAAATGTATGACTGAAAATCGCCGTAGGTCAAGGGTAAAGCTGCGTCTTTGCTTTTATGGTTGTCCTTATAGATATGCAAAACCAACTGAATTCAATCGTAACCGGGTGATTTCGCAACCGATGTGTGGTTTCTTATTTTGCTCCCGACGGAAACTTGTTTGCCTTGCTGTCTGGCATGACTTTGAAAAGCGTCGTTCTATTTTGCGGTTCGCTTCACAACAAACGAATTTGTAGGATAGAGACCCATTGACCTACAAAATTGTAACTCTGTCAGTTTGCATCTCTTTTGTCATCTTATCTAAATTCTTTATTTATGAGGTGATAAGACGAAGTTATCAGTTGCAAGGTTGTGGCATAAGCATTGCAGTTCTTTTCTCTCTTTTGCCCGTCGTTTGGGCTATGTAAAAATTATTCATATCGAACAAGGAGATTTGATGAGTTCAGAGATTTTGAAATTTGCTGCCGATGAAAAGGCAGAATTTGTCAACATTCGGTTTACCGATTTAATCGGCGCTTGGCATCATTTGACCTTTCCCATTGAAGAGTTGAGCGACGAGTCATTTGAAGCCGGATTTGGTTTTGACGCTTCCAGTCTGCGCGGCTGGGCGGCTATCAATGAAAGCGATATGTTGCTTATCCCAGACCCGTACCGCTATTGGATTGATCCCTTTATGCAACGCAAAGCGCTTTGTCTGATTGCCGATGTGGTTGACCCGGTTTCACGAGAAGGCTATTGGCTTGACCCTCGCGCTGTCGCCAAACGAGCGCAAAGTTATCTGGCGTCAACCGGAATTGCTGACACCGTTTACTTCGGACCGGAAGCGGAATTTTTTATTTTCGATAAGGTCAATTTTCATAACGACAATCATTCCAGCGGCGCATCGGTTGATAGTGGCGAAGGCTTATGGAATACCGGCTCTGGCGGAACCGGCTATCATATTCGCAGCAAAGAGGGCTATGTGCCGTTGCCGCCTCTGGACACGCTGGTTGATTTGAGAGCCGAGATTTCCGCCGTTCTCAAACAAGTAGGCATTCGCGTTGAATGCCATCACCACGAAGTTGCGACCGGCGGGCAGTGTGAAATTGATTTTCGCTATGACAAACTTCTGCATACCGCAGACAATCTGATGCTCTTCAAATACACAGTGAAAAATGTCGCCAAACAATTTGGCAAGACAGCGACCTTCATGCCGAAGCCGCTCTATGGCGATAACGGCAACGGGATGCACTGTCATCAGTCTTTGTGGCAGGAGGGCAAACCCCTATTTGCCGGTGATGGCTA
>Ga0187894_10001238_pt1 | contig 33212 bp, 37 predicted proteins | sample GBC1701081metaG_FD_136650 | JGI IMG/M metagenome (GOLD analysis project Ga0187894, IMG submission 136650) | White microbial mat communities from a lava cave in the Kipuka Kanohina Cave System on the Island of Hawaii, USA - GBC170108-1 metaG ...
CCCGGCGATACTTCGCCCGGGTGATCTCAGTCCAAACCATCTGCGACCTCCAGCGAATCAGACAATCCGATGGAATCGCGGTCGGCTGGGATCACTCAACTGATTTTTCGGTCAGCCTCTGAGAGATGATGGAATATATCAGAAGCCGGACGGCCATGAATATCTCTCGGAGTTTGTAAAATCTTCCTGGACCATCGAATCTCTTGTTTTGCTAGAGGGTCCAGGATCCTTTGATACCTACTTGGCCTTTGGGGCACCTGTCTGCACAATCCCCAACTCTGCCACTCTCGTTCGCCAAAACATGAGACACGGTGAGCTTATAGGGCCAATTCGCAATCATTTTGGCTGGGCCTAATCTAGAGGCTTAGTATCAAATTTTAGATCGCTATATGACGTCATATGCAAGATCGGCGAAGCTATCTCTGATTCGGAAAGAATGAAAAAAGGCCTAAGCGGCGTCAATTCACCACCTGCCGCTTGGCGCCGCTGTCGACGCCTTCGTCGCTTCTGTATTCGCCGGCCTGCTCGAAGATCTTGCACATCGAATCCGCCCTGACGAAGGAAAAGGCGACGCAAGCATCGCTTGCCTCGCAGCTCGCCTCGCAATCCTCGAAGCGGTTCTGCACGCTCTCGCGGGCGGGCTCTCCCGGGAAAACCTTGTTCCGGAAGCGCAGCATGGCCATCATGGCATCCGATATCGGCGGCGGATAGGTCTCGCCCTTGAGCCCGCTCACCGTGCTCGGATCGAGGAACCGCAAGGTGGCCTCGCTTTTCAGGAAGCACACCGAATTCCACATGTTGAAGGAATAGGCATTGCAGGCCTGGTCCTTGCCGCAGGCCTTTTCGCATTGATCGAGGTTGCCCGCCGCGATCTTCCCGATCATGGGTCCCGTGAGATCGGTATTGGGCATCTGTCGGAACGTCGCCGTCTCGGCCTCAGCCCCCTCCTCGATTTCCTTGTTCTTCGCCGCGAGCAGCGCTTCCGAGACCTTCAGGCCCTGGGCCGCGCTCTCGCTCGGCCCGAGCTCCAGCGCCTGGCGGTAGTCCGCGACCGCCAGATCATAGCGGCCCAGATTCTGGTAGACCCTGGCCCGGTTGCGGTAGGCCGGCGCATTCCCGGGATTGAGCGCGATCGCCGTTCCGAAATCATCCACCGCGCGGTCATAGGCTCCTTTGCGCGCATAGGCGTAGCCGCGGTTGTTGTAGGCGCCGGCATAGGCCGGATCGAGGCCGATCGCCCCGTCATAGCTTGAGATGGCGCGGTCGAACTCGCCCCTGTTGGCATAAGCGATGCCGCGATTGTTATAGGCCAGCGCATGCCGCGGATTGAGGTGGATCGCCATGTCGAAATCGCTGACCGCCCGGCCATAGTCGCGCTTCGCCTGATAGGCATTGCCGCGGTTGTTGTAGACATCGGCATTCATGGGGGCGAGGTCGATCGAGGCGCTGTAGTCGTTGATCGCCTGGTCGTAATAGCCCTTGTCGAAATATTCGAGGCCGCGATTGAGATAGGCGATGGCGAGCGTGCCGGCATCATGGGTGCCGGCCTCGATGACGGCACTGCAGGCCCTGAGGCTCGCCTCGCCCTTGAGCTTCTCGCAGTCATGCCGGTCGTCCGCCAGCGACGCGCGGGCAGACAGCGCCAGCACGATCAGGATGGCTCCTGAAAGATAGATCCCGCATGCACTCATGGAAGGAACCTCACCGCCCCGAACCATGGCAAAGACGGCGAGGATGCTAGGGTCGGGCTATTGATAAATGGTTATTTCGGGAGTTTTCCGAAACCGGCGCCGAAGCCCTCGTCCTTAAGTGCAAGCAGTGCTTGGTTATTCGAACGGGCCTCTGCTAAGGCTCGCTGATGGAGCAGATCGGCCTCATCAATCTCGGACTTTTGTTTGTGGCGGTCCTCATTCTGGTCGGCATCGCCTCGAGCCTCATCGCCACGCGCTTCGGCGCCCCCTTGCTGCTCGTTTTCCTGATCATCGGCATGCTGGCCGGCGAGGACGGGCCGGGCGGCATCGTCTTCAACGACTATCGGCTGACCTATCTGGTCGGCACCGTGGCGCTGGCCATCATCCTGTTCGACGGGGGCTTGAGGACCAGGCTTGCCGTCTTCCGCGGCAGCCTGTTGCCGGCGAGCCTCCTCGCGACGGTGGGCGTCGTCATCACCGCGACGCTGACCGGGGCGCTTGCCTGCCTGGTATTGGGCCTCTCCTGGCTCGAAGGATTGCTGCTCGGTGCCGTGGTGAGCTCCACCGACGCCGCCGCGGTGTTCTTCCTCATGCGCGCCGGCGGCCTGCAATTGCGCCGGCGCGTCGCCGCAGCCCTCGAGATCGAGTCCGGCACCAACGATCCCTTCGCCGTCTTCCTGACCATCGTGCTGGTCGAGCTGATCCTGCTCGGGCCCCATGGCTCGAGCCTCGATGTCGTCATCCTGCTCTTGCGCCAGGTCGTCATCGGCACGGTTGCCGGACTCCTCGGCGGCTGGTTGCTGGTCCAGGGCCTCAACCGCATGGCGCTCCCCTCCGGTCTCCATCCGCTTTTCGCCATAACGGCCGGACTTGCCATTTATGCCGCGGCCGCTGCCGTCGAAGGTTCGGGCTTCCTTGCCGTCTATCTCGCCGGGCTGGTTCTCGGCAACCGGCCGGCCCGCGCCTTCCCCTCGATCCTGAGCTTCCACGACGCGGCGACCTGGCTCAGCCAGATCCTGATGTTCCTGGTCCTCGGCCTCCTCGTCACGCCGTCCAGGCTCCTGGGCTATCTCGTCCCCGCCGTCCTCATCGCCGTCTTCCTCATCGTCATCGCCCGGCCCGTGGCCGTCTGGCTCTGCCTGTGGCCCTTCCGCTTCACCGCGCGCGAAAAGACCTTCATTTCCTGGGTCGGCCTGCGCGGCGCCGTGTCGATCTTCCTCGCCGCCATCCCGACCCTTTCGGGCGTCGCCAATGCCGAGCTCTATTTCAACGTCGCCTTCGTCGCCGTCTTCATCTCGCTCCTGGTGCAGGGCTGGACCTTGACCGCGGTCGCCCGCGGGCTCGGCGTCGCCCTGACCGAGACGGCGCCTGAGACCCAGCGCGTCGAGATCGACCTTCCCGGTCAGATCAACCTCGAAATGGTCGGCTTTCCGATCATCGAGGACAGCCCGATCCTGACCCGCACCGATCTGCCCACCTGGATCCAGCCGGTCATGGTGGCGCGCCAGGAGAAGGTCCTGGCCTGGGCCGAAGCCAAGGCGCTGGCGCCCGGCGACTATGCCTATTTCCTGGTGCCGACCGACCGCGCCCAGCGCCTCGACCGGCTTTTCGCCGCCTCCGAAGCCATTCACACGCACCACCCGGTGGCGGCCTTCAATTTCACCGGCGACATTTCGCTGGATGAGCTGGCACCCGCCTATGGCCTGACCATCCCGGATGACCTGCGCGGTCTCACCGTGACCCAGGCTTTCCGGCTGCGCTGCGAGGACCGTATCGGCATGGGCGACCGCATCCAGCTCGGCCCCGCCTCATTGACGGTCGCCGAGCTCGACGGCGAGGACGTGAAGCAGGCCGCCCTCGAGATCGACGAGGTCGAATTGCCGCCGCAGAAAGCGGGCGCGGCCTTCGGCGAGTTCGACATTTTCGGCCGGCTCCAGGCCCTGGTGGCGCGCCTGGCCGAGCGCTTCAATCTTTCCGCGAAAGAGAACTAGAGCTTGCGCCGCCCGACCCCGTCATCCCGGCGAATCTAATCCTTCGGCATTTTCCAAATGCCGTCCGCTTGCGCTTATTCAATGGGTCTCGGCTTTCGCAGGGATGACGCCAAGTGCATGCTAAAATCAGGATATACTATCGCCAGCGTCTTTCGGGAGGTAGCAGCGATGGAACGGCGGAATACGGAAAAGGCCGAGCGAGACAGCAAAGCTCTGCGTCGGCTTGCTCCGCTCTATGTGGTCGTCTTCATGGGATTCGTCGGATACAGCCTGATGATCACCGTGTTCACCCCGATGCTGCTGCGCGCCGACCGCGCGATGCTTGCGCCCGATACTTCGACCTCGACGCGCGCCATCGTTCTGGGCGCCCTGCTGTGCCTCTATCCGCTCGGCCAGTTCATCGGCTCGCCGGTCCTCGGCACGCTGTCCGACCGGTTCGGGCGGCGGCCGATCCTCGTCGCATCGCTCTTCGCGACGACCGCCTGCTATGCGCTCATCAGTTTCGCCATCACCGCGAATAATCTGGCGCTGCTCGCCGCCGCCTCGCTCGCCGCCGGCCTGTCGGAGGCCAATATCGTGACGGCGCAAAGTGCCATCGCCGATGTCGTTCCGCCCCAGGAACGCAATCGCTACTTCGGCTATGTCTATATGGCGGTGAGCCTCGCTTATATCATCGGCCCGCTTGGCGGTGGGAAACTCACCGATCCGCGTCTCGCGAGTTGGTTCAGCGATGCGACGCCGTTCTGGGTTGCCTTTGCCCTGCTCGCGGTGACTCTCGTTGCTGTCTGGGCATTCTTCCGCGAAACCAGGGCTCCGGGCCAAGTCCGCCGGCCGGCGCGCATCATCGAGAGCTTTACAAGCCTCGCCGCGGTCTTCACGGACACGCGGCTGCGCCGGTTCTATGGCATCAACTTCCTGCTCTATCTCGCTATCTTCGGCTTCTTCCGCTCCTATCCCATGTATCTTGTCGATGAATTCGGGCTTGATGTTTCAAGGGTATCCGAATTCGTGGCGTGGGTTGGCCTTCCCATCGTTCTCGCCAATCTCTGGCTCACCGGATTTCTCTCCGACCGGTTCGCAATCAGCACTCTCACGGTCTGCTCCGCCGCTTTCACCGGGGTGTTCATGATCGCCACCGTCCTGCCCGCAAGCGAGGCCGGGCTTTGGCCGGTCCTGTTCCTGGCAGGTGCAGCGCTCGCCGTGTGCCTGCCCTCCTGCGCCACGCTCCTCTCGAACGCAGCCGATCCGAAGACGCAAGGTCAGGCGATGGGCAACAACCAGGCGCTCCAGGTCGGCGCCGAAGCCCTGTCCGGTCTCGCCGCCGGATTCCTCGCGGCGATCATGGTCAAGCTGCCATTGATCGTGCTGGGCATCATGTCGATTGCAGCCGCCATTCTGGCTGTATTCATGCTAAAACGGGGTTGGAGGGCTTGACCAACACTTCCGTTCAACGCCGCAGTGCAAGCCTTCTCGGAGGAGCATCGGTTGGGTCGTCCTCCATGTGTTGGCGAAGCGGCGCAACCCTGCCTAGGTTGCGGGTCGGCGCGTAAACATCAGCGCCAGGCCGAAACCGATCATCATCGTCCCGCTCGTCCGGTTGAACCATTTGAGGGCGCGGCCATTGCGGATATGGCGGCCAAGCTTCGCGCCGATGAAGGAATAGACCAGGATGGCGAAGAGCTCGAAGACGAGGAATATCGCGCCCAGTATGGTGAAGCTCAGCGCATAGGACTGGGCGTCGACGAATTGCGGAAAGAAGGCGGTGAAGACGAGAATGGCCTTGGGATTCCCCGCCGCCACCCAGAGCTCCTGAAGCGTGAGCGTCCGGAGCGACAAGGCTGGGGCCGGACCCTCATCGCCGAGCAAGGGCGCACCGGCCCGGATCAGCTTGATGCCGATCCAGATGAGATAGAGGGCGCCCAACCATTTGACGGCCATGAAGACCGTTTCCGAAGCGGCGAGGACGGCGCCCAGGCCGATGCCGGCAATGGCGATCATGACGGCAAAGGAGACGATCCGCCCGGCGGCCGCGAGGATGGCGGGCGCAAGGCCGCTCCGCGCCGCATTGGTGAGGGACAGCAGGTTGTTCGGCCCGAAAGCCATGTTGATGGCGAAACAGGCCGGCGCGAAGAGGAGGAAGGTTTCGAGGGTCATGGCCGTAACCGAGGTGATCGTGGCCCTTCCTAGCGTCTCTCCGTCAGCCCGGCAATGCGCCGCGCATTGCCCTTGCAATCGCGGGCTAAAGCGTGGGAGTTGGAGAATATCAGGATGAGAAGACGTGTCCCGACCGGTCCCCTGGTGCCGGGCAAATTCCCTGCTCCGCAAGATTCCGGAAAGCTAACCTCTTGATATTGCTCAGGGCGACTCTTTTTTGTGAAAATTCCCTGCAAATCCCTGCAAATCCCTGAATCCGGCCCGCTCAGGCTTGGGCCAGGAACCGTTCGACCAGCCGCCCGAACATGGCCGGGCCCGTCACCAGGAGCGCGTCGTTGAAATCGTAATCCGGGCTGTGCAGCGCCGGCTGGCGGCCTTCATTGCCGTTGCCGAGCATGAAATAGCAGCCGGGCACGGCCTCGAGCATGAAGGCGAAATCCTCCGAGATCATCATCGCCGCCGCCATGTCGATGGGCGGATGGACGCCGCCGAGTTCGGCCGCGACCGCGCAGGCGAGCTCGGTCTCCTTGGCGCTGTTGACGGTGGCGGGATAGCCGAGCTCATAGTCGACCTTGGCTGTGCAGCCATGCGCCTCGGCGACGCCGGTGATGATCTGCGGCACGCGCTCCGCGAGCTTGCGGCGCACCGCGCCTGAGCAGCTCCTGACGCTGATCTCGAGCGTGGCATTCTCCGGGATGATGTTGCAGGCCGTGCCGGCATTGAAGACGCCGACCGTGACCACCGCGGCGTCCGCCGGATCGACATTGCGCGACACGATCGTTTGGAGCGCCGTCACCACGGCGGCACCCGCGACAATCGGATCGACCGTCTCATGCGGGATGGCGCCATGCCCGCCCTGACCCGAGATCACGGCGCGCGCCAGATCGACCGCCGCCATGATGGTGCCGGGCTTGACCGCGAACTGGCCGGTGGCGAAGCCCGGTATGTTGTGGAAGGCGAAGACCGCATCGCAAGGGAACCGCTTGAACAGTCCCTCATCGATCATGTGCTTGGCGCCGCCGAAATTCTCTTCCGCGGGCTGGAAGATGAGATGCACCGTGCCGTCGAAATTGCGCGTCTCGGCCAGGTAGCGCGCCGTGCCGAGGAGGACCGTGGTGTGGCCGTCATGGCCGCAGGCATGCATACGGCCGGGATTGAGGCTTTGATAGGCAAGGCCGGTGGTTTCCTGGATCGGCAGCGCATCCATGTCGGCGCGCAACCCGATGCTCTTGCGCCCATGCCCGTGCTTGAGCGTGCCGATGACGCCGGTCGAGGCGAGGCCGCGCGTCACCTGGAAGCCGAGGCGCGAAAGCTCGCGCGCCACGATTTCGCTCGTGCGCCGTTCTTCGAGGCCAAGCTCGGGATGGGCATGGAGGTCATGGCGGATGGCGCGAAGGTCGCTCGCATGGGCGGCCACCCGATCGCTAATCGTTATATTTTTCAAATGGTTACCCTGGTATTCTGATTTTCTGTGCGAAGCGGCGCTCAACGCCGTTGCGGCACCTGTCGCTCAATATAGGCGAAGGCGCGGGTGATGAGATAGGTCAGCGCCAGATAGATCGCCGCCACCATCAGCAAGGGCTCATAGACGCGGTAGGTGTCCTGGCGGACCTGGTAGGAGGCGCCATAGAGCTCGATGACGGTGACGGTCGCGGCGAGCGGCGTCGCCTTGAGCTGCAGGATCGTCTCGCCGCCGAGCGTCGGCAGGACGATGCGGAACGCCCGTGGTAACCAGATGCGGCGTAGGACCGTCCAGGGCGACATGCCGAAGGCGCGGGCCGCTTCGAGTTCGCCCTTGGGCACACTGAGGAAGGCCCCCTTCATGACCGCTCCCTCATAGCCGGCAAAGCTCAGGGTGAAGGCGAGCGCTGCATAGAAGAACCCTTCGCGCAGCACCGGCCAGAGGAAACTGTCCCTGATCCACGGGATCTGCGGGAAGAAGGAGCCTAACCCGTAATAGAGCAGCCAGAGCTGGATGAGGAGCGGCGTGCCGCGGATGACCGTGCAGAAGCCCGCCGCCAGCCATTTGAGCCAGCGGGGACCCGTCACCTGCACGAGGCCGATCGGGACCGCGAGGGCGAAGCCGAAAGAGAGCGAGATGACGAGAAGCAGGATGGTGAGCCAGATTCCCTCGAGGATCATCGGCAGGTATTGCGGGAACCAGGAGAAATCCATGCGCCCCCCTAACCGAGCTTCGGCTGGCCGCGCCGGACATAAGTCTCGAGCGTGCCGAACAGGCGCAGCGACACCAGCGAGATGATGAGATAGATGAGTGCCGCCGCGCAGAAGAAGGTGAAATAGGCCTTGGTGCCGCCGGCTGCTTGTTTGGTCGCCAAGGCAAGCTCGCTATAGCCGACGACGGCGACGAGGGCCGAATCCTTGGTGGTATTGAGCCACAGATTGGACATGCCGGGTATCGCATAAGGCAGCATGGCCGGCAGGATGATGCGGCGGAAACGCAGGAAGGGCGACATGCCATAGGCTTTCGCCGCCTCGACCTGGCCCACCGGGATGGCCTGGATGGCGCCACGCAGGACTTCCGTCGCATAGGCGCCCATGACGAAGCCGAGGACGACGACGGCCGCGATGAAGCCGTTGATGCGTATCGCTTCATAGCCCAGGCCCTGCAGCATGCGGTTCAGCGTGTCGGTGCCGAGGTAATAGAGCATCACGATGAGCAGGAGCTCAGGCAGCGAGCGGATCACCGTCGTATAGACGTCGAGGAGGCCCTTCAGATATTTTCCGCCGGCGATCTTGCCCATGGCGCCGGCGAGGCCGAGGAGCAATCCGAAGACATAGGCGAGAAATGAAATCTGCAAAGTGCTGAGCGCACCGTTCAGAAGGGTTCCCTTCCAAGTTGCCAGTAGTTCGAGGCTACTTGCGGCAAAGAACATGAATGTCCCGAATGAAGCATTGGGGTGAGGCTGCACCGCCCCTCGCGGCGCAGCCTCGAGTCGTCACTGCGGAAGGGTAATCTTGCCTTTCAGCTTTTCATACTTGTCGGTGATCTTCTGGATCTCGCCCGACTTCGCGAGCTCCGTGATCGCCGCATCGAGCTTGGCCTTGAGCTCGGTGTCTTCCTTGCGCAGGCCGCCGCCGACACCTTCACCGAGGATTTCGAGATCCTCCGGCACTATTCCTTTCATTTCGCAGCAGGCGGCGCCCTGGTCGGTCAGGAGGAAATCCTCGAGCGCGCTGGCGTCGGCCTGGATGTAATCGAGGCGGCCGGCAGCGAGATCGTTATTGGCTTCGTCCTGCGTCTGGTAGTTCTTCACTTCCGCACCCGCGGCGGCGAAGTATTTTTGCGCGTAGCGTTGATGCGTCGTCGCCACTTGCACGCCCATCGTCTTGCCCTTGAGATGCTCCGGCGTGATATCTTTATCGCCGTTCTTGGCGCCGATGAGCGCCGACGGCGTGTTGTAGTAGAAGGTGGTGAAATCGATGGTCTTCTTGCGCTCGGCGGTGATCGACATCGACGACCAGATGATGTCAATCTGCTTCGCCGTCAGCGCCGGGATGATGCCGTCCCAGGCGACTTCGACGAGCTCGCATTTCTCGTTCATCTTGGCGCAGACAGCATCCATCAGGTCGACTTCCCAGCCGACCCATTTTCCGGAGGCGTCCTTCGAGGTGAAGGGCGGATAAGGTTCGGCGGCCACGCCGAATTTCAAGTCGGCTTTGGCCTCGGCAGCGAAGCCGCACATGGCCACGGCCGCGACGGCTATCATTAAACGACGGTTGAATTTCATGCTTTTCTCCCTAGTAGTCGGATCATTCGATCCGGTTCTTGTCAAATGCTCCGATGCCGCGGACCGGAACCCGCTTAAACTAAAGCACCTCCTCCGAATCCCGCAACGGATTAGTGGAGCCCCGAGACGAATTGCCTGCACCTGTCGCTCTTCGGAGCGCCGAAGACCTGCGCCGGCGGCCCCTCTTCCTCGATGAGACCCTTGTGCAGATAGATCACGTGGCTCGACACGTCGCGGGCGAACTTCATCTCATGCGTCACGAGAATCATCGTGCGGCCTTCGAGCGCCAGGTCGCGGATGACCTTCAGCACTTCGCCGACCAGTTCGGGATCGAGCGCCGAGGTCGGCTCGTCGAACAGCATGACCTTCGGATTCATCGCCAGCGCCCGCGCGATCGCCGCGCGCTGCTGCTGGCCGCCCGACAGGAAGGCCGGATATTGGCTGCGCTTCTCATAGAGGCCGACCTTCTGCAAGAGCGCTTCGGCGCGCTCGATCGCCTCGGCCTTCGGCACTTTCAGCACATGCACCGGCGCCTCGATGACATTCTCCAGCACGTTGAGATGCGGCCACAGATTGAACGACTGGAAGACCATGCCGAGGCGGGTGCGGATGCGCTCGAGCTGGCGGCGGTCGGTCGGATGGAGATTGCCGTCATGGCCGGTCTTGAGGCTGATATCCTCGCCGGTCACCTGGATGCGCCCCTGAGTCGGCATCTCGAGGAAATTGATGCATCTGAGGAAAGTGCTTTTGCCGGAGCCCGATGCGCCGATCATCGAGACGACGTCGCCCTCATGGGCCGTCAGCGACACACCTTTGAGGACTTCGAGATCACCGAAGCTCTTATGCAGCCCCTCGACGACGACGGCGGGCTGCCCATTCGAACTCCCCTTGCTCACCTGACGGTGCTCCCTTGTTTTGTTCTTCTTATGCAAAACCTTATCACGCAAATAAAATTATGGTCAATCAACATTGGCGGGGCCGCCGGGCGGCCCCCTGATGGCCCCAAGCCCAATTCTTTAAGCCTACTTCCCTTCCTCAGGGAGACAAGCTAGCGTCGTGGCAAGGGGGTGCGCAGGATGCTGAACAGAGCCCGATTTCGCGCATCCGAATATATTGGCTCGCAGGGAGGTGACCCATGAAATCCGTGAAGCGAACTTTGCTTTCCATGGCGGCAATCGCCGCACTATGCGGCGGTGCTTCCGCCCAGATGAAGGAAATCGGCGCCGGTGAAGGTCAGGTCAATATCGTCGCCTGGCCCGGCTATATCGAACGCGGCGACACCGACAAGAATTTCGACTGGGTGACCGATTTCGAGAAGAAGACGAGCTGCAAGGTCAATGTGAAGACCGCGAGCACGTCGGACGAGATGGTCGCCCTCATGAACGAAGGCGGCTTCGACCTCGTCACCGCTTCGGGCGACGCATCGCTCAGGCTGGTTTCGGGCAAGCGTGTGCAGCCGATCAACACCGACCTCATTCCCTCCTGGAAGACCGTCGATGAGCGTCTGCAGAATGCGCCGTGGCACACGGTCGACGGCGTGCATTATGGCGTTCCCTATCAATGGGGCGCCAATGTGCTGGCCTACAACACCAATGTGTTCAAGGACGCGCCCAAGAGCTGGAAGGTCGTCTTCGAGGAAGAGACGCTGCCGGACGGCAAGTCGAACAAAGGCCGGGTGCAGGCTTTCGACGGCCCGATCTATATCGCCGACGCGGCCCTCTATCTGATGAAGCACAAGCCGGACCTCGGCATCAAGGATCCTTATGAGCTCAACGAGGACCAGTACAAGGCGGCGCTCGAATTGCTCCGTGTACAGCGCAAGCTGGTCGGCCGCTATTGGCACGATGCGATGATCCAGATCGACGACTTCAAGAACGAAGGCGTCGCGGCGTCATCGTCCTGGCCGTTCCAGGTCAACCTGCTCATCGCCGACAAGCAGCCCATCGCCTCGACCGTGCCTGAGGAAGGCGCTACGGGCTGGGCCGACACCACAATGATGCATACCGAGGCCGCCAATCCGAACTGCGCCTATATGTGGCTCGAGCATTCGATCAATCCGAAGCTGCAGGGCGATCTCGCCGCCTGGTTCGGCTCGGTGCCGGCGGTGACCGCCGCATGCACGGGCAACGCGCTTCTCACCGATGCGGGCTGCGAGACCAATGGTGCCGGCAATTTCGACAAGATACATTTCTGGCGCACGCCCGTCGCCAAATGCGCGAGTCAGAGCGCCGGCTGCGTGCCCTATTACCGATGGGTCTCCGACTACATCGCCGTGCTGGGCGGACGCTGAACGCAATTGCTCCCGCCGGTCATCCACAACCGGCGGGAGTTCTCTCTATGACAACAGCCGTTTCCTTCCAGAACGTCTCGCGCCATTTCGGCCCCGTCCGCGCGGTGGATGACGTGACGCTCTCGATCGCGGCGGGCGAATTCTTCGCCATGCTGGGGCCCTCGGGCTCGGGCAAGACCACGTGCCTGCGCCTCATCGCGGGCTTCGAGCAGCCGACAAACGGCCATATCGAGATTTTCGGCGAGACCGCCGAGGGCCTGCCGCCCTACCGGCGCAATGTGAACACCGTCTTCCAGGACTATGCGCTGTTCCCGCATATGACCATCCTGGAGAATGTCGGCTACGGGCTGATGGTCAAAGGCGTGCCGCGCGCCGCCCGCCAGAAGAAAGCGCTCGACGCCCTCGATCTCGTCGAGCTCAAAGGCTTCGACGCCCGGCGGCCGTCGCAGCTCTCCGGCGGCCAGCGCCAGCGTGTCGCCTTGGCCCGCGCTTTGGTGAACGAGCCCAAGGTGCTGCTGCTCGATGAGCCTCTGGGCGCCCTCGATCTCAAGCTGCGCGAGCAGATGCAGGTCGAGCTCAAGACCTTGCAGCGCAATCTCGGCATCACTTTCGTCTTCGTCACTCATGATCAGGGAGAGGCCCTGTCGATGGCCGACCGCGTCGCCATCTTCAATCAGGGAAGGATCGTTCAGGTCGGCGCCCCGCAGGAGATCTATGAGCGGCCGCGCACCCGTTTCGTGGCAGATTTCGTCGGTTCGTCGAATGTCCTGCCGCCCGATTTCGTCGCGAGCACGGGCGGTCCCGCCAGATGGATGTCGCTCAGGCCCGAGAAGATTGCGATCGCCGCCGGCACGGCGAAGCCGCCGGCGGGCAGCCATGGCGTTGTGGCCAAGGTCACCTCGGTTCACTATCAGGGTGCGATCACCCGCGTGAACACGGAAGCATTCGGCCAGGAGCTTGCCGTTTCCGCGCCCTCTTCGCTGGCCGGGCTCGACATCGGCGAGACGGTGAGCCTTTCCTGGCCGCTCAGTGCTCTCCACGCCATGGAGGACGAAACGTGAGCACCGCGACCGGGCTTGCCCGGGAGCGGCGCGGCGGCCTGTTGCGGCAGATCTCCGATGCGCTGTTCAGGAGCCCGTTCCTGCTCCTGACCCTGCTGCTGGCGCCGCCCCTGCTCTGGCTCGGCATCGTCTATCTCGGATCGCTGCTTGCTCTGCTCGCGCAAAGCTTCTTCTCGGTCGACGAATTCTCGGGGCTGATCAATCGCGAATTCACACTGTCGACCTACCAGGAACTGTTCCGCCTCGCCAATCTCGACATCATCTGGCGCAGCCTTTCGATGGCGATCGCCGTGACGCTGGCCGCCGCCCTCATCGCCTTCCCCATCGCCTATTATGCGGCGCGCTATGCCAAGGGCCGCTTGAAGGCCTTCTTCTATCTGGCGGTGATGCTGCCCTTGTGGTCGAGCTATCTGGTCCGCGTCTATGCCTGGAAGCTTATCCTCGCCAAGGAAGGCATCATCACCTGGCTTGCCGACAAGCTTTATCTGACCTGGCTGCTTGATGCGATCCTCGCCATCCCGGTCATCGGCGGACCCTCGCTCAGCATCAGCTATATCGGCACGTTCCTCGTCTTCCTCTATGTCTGGCTGCCTTACATGATCCTGCCGACGCAAGCGGCGCTTGAGCGCGTTCCCGCAAACCTCATCGAGGCTTCCGCCGATCTGGGCGCCCTGCCGCGGCAGACTTTCTGGACGGTGGTCTTCCCCTTGGCGCTCCCCGGCCTCATCGCCGGCTCGATCTTCACCTTCTCGCTGACGCTCGGCGATTACATCATCCCGCAGATCGTCGGCACGTCGAGCTACTTCCTCGGCCAGGCGGTTTACGTGTTGCAGGGCACGGCCGGCAACATCCCGCTTGCCGCCGCCTTCACCGTTGTGCCGATCGTGATCATGGCCATCTATCTCACCATCGCCAAGCGCATGGGGGCTTTCGATGCGCTCTGAGCGAGGCGGAAGAGCGCCGCGCGGATTGGGCATCGCCGCCATTGCCGGACTGTTGTTCCTGCATGTGCCGTTGCTTTTGATCTTCCTCTATGCCTTCACCACCGAGGAGAAAAGCTATCAGTTCCCGCCGCCCGGACTGACGGTCAAATGGTTCGCCATCGCCTGGGAGCGCCAGGACATCTGGAACGCGATCTGGCTCTCGGTGAAGGTCGCCGCCATCGCCACGGCCATAGCGCTGGTGCTCGGCACATGCGCGGCGGCGGCGGTCTCGCGCGCCCGCTTCTTCGGCCGCGACTATATCTCGCTGCTCTTCATCCTGCCGATCGCCCTTCCCGGCATCATCACCGGCATCTCCTTGCGCTCGGCCTTCAACATCCTCAATTTCGATTTTTCCTTCTGGACGATCGTGCTCGGCCACGCGACCTTCTGCATCGTCGTCGTCTACAACAACGCGCTGGCGCGTTTCCGCCGCACCTCCGGCAATCTCATCGAGGCGTCCATGGATTTGGGCGCCGACGGCTTCCAGACCTTCCGCCATGTCGTTCTGCCCAATATCGCTTCCGCCCTGCTTGCGGGCGGCATGCTGTCCTTCGCGCTTTCCTTCGACGAGGTGATCGTCACCACCTTCACCGCGGGCCAGCAGGCGACTTTGCCGATCTGGATGCTGACCGAGCTCATCCGCCCGCGCCAGCGGCCGGTGACCAATGTGGTCGCGATCTTCGTCATCGCGGTCACCTTCCTGCCGATCCTCTGCGCTTATTATCTGACCCGCGACGGCGAGCACGTGGCCGGAGGCGGGAAGTGAGAGCCGATGCTGATCAGACTTCTGATCGTCGCCTTGGCCGTGGTGCTGGTCTCACTCCTCTTGCGGCTCAAACACCGCCTTGAGGCTGCCCCGCCCTGGCTCAGGATCCTGCACCTTGTGGTCTTCTATGGCGCGCTCGCTTATGCCGTCATCTTCGCGGCCGTCTTCGTCGCGCTGCATCTCTTCGGCTATAGGCTCTAGCCCTTCTTCTTCGCCGCCTTCTTGGCGGCTTTCTTCGCGGGCTTCTTGGCCGCTTCCGGCTTCATGCTGCCGACGATGTCGGCGAATTTCTCGAAGAATTGGGTCGCCATGGAGCGCGCCGTCGAATCGATGAGGCGCGAGCCCAGCATGGCGAGCTTGCCGCCGACTTGCGCATCGACGTCATAGGAGAGCTTGGTGCCGCCGCCATCGGCATCCTCGAGCCGCACATCGGCGCCGCCGCTGGCGAAGCCGGCAAGGCCGCCTTTGCCTTCGCCCGATATGCGGTAGCTCGACGGCGGGTTGAGATCGGTGAGATTGACGATGCCGGTGAAACCGGCCTTGACCGGTCCGACCTTGGCGATCACCCGGGCTTCGAGCTGGGTGTCGGAATGCCTCGTGATCGATTCGCAGCCCGGGATGCACTGCTTGAGGATATCGGGGTCGTTCAGCGCTTTCCAGACCGTCTCACGCGCCGCCGCAATGACCTCTTCGCCACTCATTTTCATGGGAATGTGCCTCCAGGATGCTTGTTGCCCGAAACTTAAGCGGAAACATCCCCCCGCTTCCACTGTTCCTTGGTCGCACGCCGGAAGTCCTCGAAGCGCCGTTGGGCAATAGATTCCCTGATACCCCCCATCAGCGATTGATAATAGGCGACGTTGGCCCAGGAGAGCAGCATCATGCCGAGGAGCTCGCCCGACCGGATCAGGTGATGCAGATAGGCGCGCGAATAATGCGACAGGGCCGGACACGGGCTTTCCGGATCGAGCGGGCGCGGATCGTCGGCATGCTTGGCGTTGCGCAGATTGATCTTGCCGAAGCGGGTGAAGGCCTGGCCATGGCGGCCGGAGCGCGTCGGCATCACGCAGTCGAACATGTCGACGCCGCGCGCCACCGCCTCGATGATGTCCTCGGGCGTGCCCACCCCCATGAGATACCGCGGGCGGTCGGCGGGCAGATAAGGCACGGTCTTCTCGATCGTCTGCAGCATGAGCGCCTGGCCCTCGCCCACCGCGAGGCCGCCGATCGCGTAGCCTTCGAAGCCGATGGCGGTGAGGCCTTCGGCCGAGATGCGCCTTAAACGTTCATTGACGCCGCCTTGCACGATGCCGAAATTGCCGCGGCCCGGCTGCTTGCCGAAGGCTTGGCGCGAGCGCTCCGCCCAGCGCAGCGACAATTGCATGGCGCGCTCGGCGTCCTTGTCGGTGTGGGGATACATCAGGCATTCATCGAGCTGCATCTGGATGTCGGAGCCGAGCAGCCTTTGAATCTCCATCGAGCGCTCCGGGCTCAGCTCATATTTCCGCCCGTCGATATGCGACTGGAAGACCGCCCCCTTCTCGGAGATCTTGCGCAATTTGGCGAGCGACATGATCTGGAAGCCGCCGGAATCGGTGAGGATCGGATGCGGCCAGTTGGCGAAACGGTGCAGGCCGCCGAGCTTGGCGACCTCTTCGGGGCCGGGCCTCAGCATCAGGTGATAGACATTGCCGAGGATGATGTCGGCGCCGGTCGCACGCACCTGATCGGCATAAAGCCCCTTGACGGTGCCGGCGGTGCCGACCGGCATGAAGGCCGGGGTGCGGATCTCGCCGCGCCCGGTCGACAGTGTGCCGCGGCGCGCCGCGCCGTCGGTCGCCAGCAGTGTGAAAGAAAAGCCCTCGCTCATGTGGCCTGCGGGAATAGCAGGCTCGCATCGCCATAGGAATAGAACCGATAGTCGTGGGCGATGGCATGGGCATAGGCCGCCTTCATCCGCTCGAGTCCTGAAAAGGCGGAGACGAGCATGAACAGCGTCGAGCGCGGCAAATGGAAGTTGGTGAAGAGCAGATCGGCGACCCGAAATTTGAATCCCGGCGTGATGAAGATATCGGTCGATCCCCTGAAGGAGGTCAATTCGCCCGAGGTGGCGGCACTTTCGAGGAGCCTGAGCGAGGTCGTGCCCACCGGGACAATCCGGTGGCCCTTGGTTTTGGCAGCCTTCAGCCGCGAGGCCACATCGTCCGGGACCTCGCCCCATTCGGCATGCATCTTGTGCTCCAGCGTATCTTCCGCCTTGACCGGCAGGAAGGTCCCTGCACCCACATGAAGCGTTACGAATTCTGTTTTAATTCCAGCATCTTGCAGCAATCTCATGAGGCCGGGGGTGAAATGGAGGCCGGCCGTGGGGGCGGCCACCGCCCCTTCCTCCTCGGCGAAGATGGTCTGGTAATCCTCGCGATCCTGCTCGTCCGTCTCGCGCTTGCCGGCGATATAGGGCGGCAGCGGCATGTCGCCCAGCGTGGCGATGGCCTCATCGAGGATCGGTCCGTGGAAATCGAAAGCGAGCGTGATCTCGCCGCCCTCGCCTTTGTCCTCGACCCGCGCATCGAGCGTGCCGAGAAGGCAGACACGCCCCTCGGCGCCGAAGCGGATCCGGTCGCCGACGATGAGCCGCTTCCCCGGTTTGGCGAAGGCCTTCCAGCGCGACCCGTCGAGGCGCTGATGCAGCAGAGCCTCGACATGAGGCTCGGCATCGCCACGCCCTATTCTCTTCCCGCTCAGCGCTGCCGGAATGACCTTCGTCTTGTTGAAGACCAGCACGTCGCCGGATTTGAGCAGTGACGGCAAGTCGCGCACGCTACGATCCTGGAGGCGCTGCGGCTCGACGACGAGGAGTTTCGCGGCATCGCGCGGCTTCGCCGGCCTGAGCGCGATGCGGCCTTCCGGCAGCTCGAAGTCGAAATCAGCGACACGCATCGGATGTCTCGCGCTATTCGCCCGAGCAGGTTACCGGCCAGGCACCCTCTCCGACAATCATGAGAGTGCCCGCCGTGACGGGCTCGCTGCCTTCGTCATGCCCGCGAGTCACTCTGAGCTTCGCGATGATGCGCTCGGCATCGTCGTCAGTGATGTCGATCTTCATGCCTTCGTCATCGGAGAAGGCCTGGGCGATGAGGATCGCCGTCTGTTTCCCCTCCGGCTTCGTCGCCCAGCTCTTGCCATTCGCGTCCATGGTGAGGCTCAAGGGGCTGAGCCCAGGCGTCGTGCCGACCAGAAAACCGATGGCCGCCTTCTCATCCGCGGAGCTGCAGATGATGTTCTCCGTCGCCAGCGCCGTGCTGGCGAAGGAAACCAGGGCGGCGACAGTCGCCGCCCATTTTCCGGCCGGCCCCATGGGGATGCTCAGTCCTTGGCGTCGGTGGCGACCTGCAACTTCACGATGCGGTCGGGATCGCGCACCGGCTCGCCGCGCTTCAGGGCGTCGATATGCTCCATGCCCGACGTCACCTTGCCCCACACCGTATATTGATTGTCGAGGAAGGTCGCGTCGCCGAAGCAGATGAAAAACTGGCTGTTGGCCGAGTCCGGATTGGACGAGCGCGCCATGGAGCATACGCCACGCACATGCGGCTCGCGCGAGAATTCCGCCTTGAGATTGGGCTTCTTCGATCCGCCCATGCCCGTGCCGGAAGGATCGCCGCCTTGCGCCATGAAGCCTTCGATGACGCGGTGGAACGGCACGCCGTCATAGAAGCCTTCGCGCGCCAGCTCCTTGATCCGCGCCACATGACCGGGGGCTAGGTCGGGGCGAAGCTCGATCGTCACCCGGCCCTTGGCAAGATCCATATAAAGAGTGTTTTCGAGATCGGTGGCCATTATTGAGTATCCTTCAATATTTTCACGGAAACCATTTTGCTCGGATTGGCCGGTGGCTCGCCCTTGGCGATCTTGTCGACGCAGTCCATGCCCGAGGCGACGCCGCCGAACACCGTGTACTGGCCGTCGAGGAACCCGCCGTCGGCAAACATGATGAAGAACTGCGAATTGGCGCTGTTGGGGTCTTGCGCGCGCGCCATGCCGAGCGTGCCGCGATCGAAATGCGCCTTGCTGAATTCGGCCGGAAGGTCGGGTTCGTTCGACCCGCCCGTGCCGGTGCCGGTCGGATCGCCCGTCTGGGCCATGAAGCCTTCGATCACCCGATGGAAGATGATGCCGTCATAGAAGCCCGCGCGCGCCAGCTTCTTGACTTGGGCGACGTGCTTGGGTGCCAGATCGGGCCTGAGGCCCGCCGTGATCTTGCAGCCGTCGGACGTGGTGATCACCAGCGTGTTTTCGGGGTCGAGATTCTGCGCCTTGACGGGCAGGCTCGCCATGGCCACGGCGCCGATGAGGCCGATCAGGGCCAGTCTTGATGTCATTCGGGTCTCCTTGCGTTGCGGGAACGGTTTTGAGGATCAGGCTGGCTTTTTCAGGGCGGCCTTGACCGCCGCCAGCGCTTCCTTCGGGATGAACAACGTGACATCGCCGCCCATGGCGGCGATCTGCTTGACGAGCGAAGAGGCGATCATGCGGGTCGCGGGGCTTGCCGCCAGGAACACCGTCTCGATATCGGGCGCCATCGACCCGTTCATTTGTCCCATCTGGACTTCATAGTCGAAGTCGCTGGCATCGCGCAGGCCCCTTATGATGAGGCCGGCATGGGCGCGCCTCGCCGCATCGACGGCGAGATCGTCGAAGGTCTCGACCGCGATCTTGATGCCGGTATGCTCGGCGATCGGCGCCGCCACGGTCTCGAGCAGCTTGACGCGCGTCTCGGCGTCGATCAGCGATTTCTTGCCGTAATGGGTGCCGACGCCCAAGACCAGCTTGTCCACGAGCCGCGCCGATCTCGCAATAATGTCGAGATGCCCGTAGGTTACGGGGTCGAAGCTGCCGGGATAGAAGCCTGTGCGCGCCATGGGCAAGCCATAGCCCGATCACGCTCCTGCCGCAACCTGTCAGGGGGTGGCGGTAGTCTGGTTTTCACCAATGGGAGGACATCATCATGGCCAACGACAACCCTTCGATCATTTCGCATGTCTCGGTCGGCACCAACCGTTTCGCCGAAGCCCGGACATTCTACGAGAAAGTGCTGGCGACGCTGGGCTGCAAGATCATCATGGAGCATCCGGGCGCCACCGCTTTCGGCAAGCAGTTTCCCGAATTCTGGGTGCAGGAGCCCTATAATGGAGAGAAGGCGCAGACCGGCAATGGCATCCATTTCGGCTTTGTCGCCGGATCGAAGGCCGAGGTCGATGCCTTCCACAAGGCGGCCATCGCCGCCGGCGCCACGGATGACGGCAAGCCGGGCGCCCGCGCGGACTATGGTGAGCCCTATTATGGCTGCTTCCTGCGCGACCTCGACGGCCACAAGATCGAGGCCGCCTTCTGGGACGAGGAGCTCGCGAAGAAGCTAGGCATGGGGTGACGGGCTAAACTAACGCCCGCGCAGCGCCATCCAGAGTCCGCCGCCGATCAGGCACAGGCCGCTCGACACTTCGACGAAACGCACCCGGCTCTTGGACAGCCACGAGCCGGCATTGCCGGCGGCGAAGGCATAGAGGCTGTCGAACACGGTGGCGATGACCATGAAGCTCACGCCCAGAAGCAGGAGCTGCCGCAGATAATCGCCGTTGGGCGAGATGAATTGCGGGATGAGCGCGCCGAAGACGAGCAGCACCTTGGGGTTCGACAGGATGACGACGAAGCCCTGCAGGAAGAAGCCGCCCTTGGGCGCTGAAGCCGCGGCCGCCAGAAGCTCGCCTTTCGACCGCAGGAGCTTGATGCCGAGCCAGATCAGATAGACGGCGCCCGCGATGCGGATCACGTCGAACCACACGCCCATCAAGGTGATGGCGGAAGCAAGGCCCAGAATGGCGACCGCCATCCACACGACGAGCCCCACCTGGGTGCCCGCCACATTAAGGAGGCCGGCGCGCTGGCCATATTTGAGACTGTTGGCGATCACCACCGTGACCGTCGGTCCCGGCACGATGACAATGGCGATGGCGGCAAGGCAGAAGGCAATATAGGCTTCGAGCGTCATGGGCACCCTCCTCGTTCGACAGCGCATCAGCAAGCCATAGGCTCATCGAGACGTGCAAGTGGATTCTGGACAGCGAGCGCCGTCTCTCCTAATTTCCGATCCACTGCCTGGTGCCCTTGCGCTTGCCCGCAAGGGAGAATCGGAAACACGGTGCGATACCGTGGCGTGCCCAACGCTGTAAGAGGGATTTCTTCGGCTGTTCAAGGCTTTAGCCTTGAACATTGAGCCACTGGTCTAGGCGCTTCCCGCGAAAGTTGTTCGACTTTCGCGATAAGGAAGCGCCCAAACAAGGCCGGGAAGGCGCCGAAGGAAGACGAACTCGAGCCAGAAGACCGGCCCGGCAGGAAGGTCCCGCGCTTGGTCAGGCGCGTGGCAGCGATGCAGCGCAAGGGGAACAGCGATGCAGGCTTTGCACCAGGATTCGTCATTTACGGCCGATTTCGACGAAGCGGCCCGCGCCGCCGTCTATCGCGCCATCTTCACGCGGCGCGACATCCGCGAATCTTTCCTGCATGAACCCATCCCTGACGAGATACTGGCGCGGCTTCTCCGCGCTGCGCATCACGCGCCGTCGGTGGGCTTCATGCAGCCCTGGAGCTTCATCGTCATTCGCGACCTCGAGCGAAAAACACAGATCCGCGACCTGGTCATGACGGCGCGCGGTGAGGAAGTCCGCCGCATCGCCGATGGACGGCAGGACCTCTACCGCTCCCTCAAGCTCGAAGGCATCCTGGAGGCGCCGATCAATCTCTGCGTGACCTGCGACAGGACACGGGCCGAAGGCTCGCCGCTTGGCCGCTGGCACAATCCCGAGATGGATCTCTACAGCACCGTCTGCGCCGTTCAGAATCTGTGGCTCGCGGCACGTGCCGAAGGCATCGGCATGGGCTGGGTCAGCATTCTCGACAAGGACGCGCTCAAATCCCTCATCGGCATCCCGGCGCATGTGGTTCCGGTGGCCTATCTCTGCTTGGGCTATGTGGCCGACTTCGCCAAGAAGCCCGAGCTTGAAAGCAAAGGCTGGCGCCAGCGCTTATGCCTGGCCGATCTGATCTCGAGCGAGACCTGGGAGAATGACGGCGAAGAAGCCCTCAAGACCCTCGTCAGGAACGGCGTCTAAATCAGGGCTGCAAGGCTAGGACTCCATCTGGCACCCAGCCCGTTTCGCCGGATGGCGATGTCACCCAGCAGAAGCCGCTTTCGGAAAAATGGAGCTTTACCACTTGCCCTGATGTCACGGTGAGCTCGACGGCATCGAAATCCCGGATGAGCCGGAAGACTTCTCCATCCGGTACGAGCCAGCTTTCCGGGACCCAGCCCTCGCGGCCTGTGTGATCGCGGCACCAGACCCAACCGGCGATGTCGGTCTCCCTGGTGTGATCCGGGATCAACCCGTCGCCCGCGCGGCCTTTGACGGGATCGGCATAGGGGCGTTGATAGGCGCGCACCACAATTGCCGTCAGGCCCTCGGGAAACCGATAGAGCAAAGCTAGTCTTCCGTCCCCTCTTCTTCCTCGCTGATCCGCTCGACGGAGACGACATGTTCGTCTTCAGCGGTGTCGAGGACGATGACGCCCTGGGTCGAGCGCCCGGCCTTGCGGATGTCGTGGACCGGGCAGCGGATGAGCTGGCCGCCATCGGTCACCAGCATGATCTGGTCCTCGTCATCGACCGGGAAGGAGGCCACCAGCGGACCGTTGCGGTCGTTCACCGCCATGGCCACGATGCCTTTGCCGCCGCGATTGGTGATGCGGTACTCATAGCTCGACGTGCGCTTGCCATAGCCGTTGGACGAGACCGTCAGGATGGTCTGCTCGGCAGCGCCCATTTCGGCATAGCGCTCCTGGGTGAGGATCGCCTCCTGCGTCGTCTCCTCTTCGCCATTGCCATTGCCGTTGCCGTTCTCTTCCACCTCATCGCCGGAAACGGCGCGCGCCATCTTGAGATAGCCGATACGCTCTTCGGCGCTTGCCTCGACATGGCGTAAGAGCGCCATCGAGATCACGTGATCGCCGTCCTCGAGCTTGATGCCGCGCACGCCGGTCGAATCGCGGCCCTTGAAGATACGCACGTCCCCGACCGCGAAGCGGATGCATTGGCCGTGCGCCGTCGTCAGCAGGACATCGTCGGCCTGGGTGCAGATATCGACGCCGGCGATCTGATCGCCCTGGTCGAGCTTCATCGCGATCTTGCCGTTGCGGTTGATGCTCTCGAAATCGGACAATTCGTTGCGCCGGATATTGCCGCTCTTGGTCGCGAACAGGATCTGCAGCGAGCCCCAGGTCGATTCGTCCTCGGGCATCGGCATCACCGTGGTGATGCGCTCGTCCTGCGCCAGCGGCAGCAGGTTGATGAGGGCCTTGCCGCGCGCTTGCGGATTGCCGACCGGCAGGCGCCACACTTTCATGCGATAGACCATGCCGGCCGAGGAGAAGAACAGGATCGGCGTGTGGGTATTGGCGATGAAGAGCTTGGTGACGAAGTCTTCCTCGCGCGTCTGCATGCCGGCCCTGCCCTTGCCGCCGCGCCTTTGCGCGCGATAGGCCGAGAGCGGCACGCGCTTGACATAGCCCGTGTGGCTCACCGTCACCACCATGTCCTCGCGCTGGATGAGGTCCTCGTCTTCGACTTCGCCTTCATTGTCGACGATCTCGGTGCGCCTTGGCGTCGAGAACTCCGCCTTGATGGCTGTGAGCTCGTCCTTGATGATGCCGAGGACGCGCGCCCGCGAGCGCAGGATCTCGAGATAGTCGGAGATCTCCTTGGCCAGCTTCTCTAGCTCTTCGGCGATCTCCTCGCGGCCGAGCGCGGTCAGGCGCTGCAGGCGCAGTTCCAGGATCGCACGCGCCTGCTCGTCCGACAGCTTGTAGGTGTCGTCGGCATTGAGCTTGTGGCGGGGATCGGCGATGAGCGCGATGAGCGGCGCCATGTCCTTGGCGGGCCAGGCTTTCGCCATCAAGGCCTCGCGCGCCTCGGCCGCGTCCTTGGAGCGGCGGATGAGCGCGATGACCTCGTCGATATTGGCGACCGCGATGGCGAGGCCGACCAAGATATGAGCGCGGTCGCGCGCCTTGTTGAGGAGGTATTTGGTGCGCCGGGTGACCACTTCCTCGCGGAAGGCGACGAAGGCCTGGATCAGGTCCTTGAGATTCAGCAGCTCGGGCCGGCCGCCGATCAGCGCGACATTGTTGACGCCGAAGGTGGTCTGCAAGGGCGAGAAGCGATAGAGCTGGTTCAGCACCACATCCGCCATGGCGTCGCGCTTGAGCTCGACCACCACCCGCATGCCGTGCCGGTCGCTTTCGTCGCGGATATCGGCGATGCCCTCGATCTTCTTCTCGCGCACCAGCTCGGCGATCTTCTCGATCATAGCCGATTTGTTCACCTGATACGGGATCTCGTGGACGATGAGCGCCTCGCGCTCCTTGCGCAATTCCTCGGTCGTGACTTTGCCGCGCATGACGATCGAGCCGCGCCCGGTATGCATCGCCGATTTGATGCCGGCGCGGCCGAGGATGATGGCGCCGGTCGGAAAATCCGGGCCCGGAATGATGCCGATCAGCTCGTCGATCGAGATGCCGGGATTGTCGATCACGGCGATGCAACCGTCGATCACTTCGCCCAGATTATGCGGCGCCATGTTGGTGGCCATGCCGACCGCGATGCCACCCGAGCCGTTGACCAGGAGATTGGGATATTTCGCCGGCAGGACCGACGGTTCCTGGAACTCGTTGGAATAGTTGGCGACAAAGTCGACCGTGTCCTTGTCGAGATCGTCGAGCAAGGGCATGGCGGCTTTGGCAAGGCGCGCTTCGGTATAGCGGTCGGCCGCCGGCGGATCGCCGTCGACCGAGCCGAAATTGCCCTGCCCGTCGATCAAGGGCAGGCGCAGCGAGAAATTCTGCGCCATGCGCACGAGCGCGTCATAGATCGCGAGATTGCCATGCGGGTGATATTTACCCATGACGTCGCCGACGACGCGCGCCGATTTCTTGTAAGCCTTGTCGGGCGTGAAGCCGTTCTCATGCATCGTATAAAGGATGCGCCGGTGCACCGGCTTGAGCCCGTCGCGCACATCGGGAAGTGCCCGCGACACGATCACGCTCATCGCGTAATCGAGGTAGCTCTTCTTCATCTCGTCTTCGATGGAGATGGGGGCGATTTCACCCGGATTGCCGGAGGAATTGGGATCGTTATTGTCGTCGTTATTGGCCACGGAAAACCTGATTGGATTGGCGCTACATGAACCGTCCGAAGGGGCCCGGGAGACCCCGTTTCTGGCAGCGATTCGAGCGGCGGAACATATTACTCGGGCGGCTCGCCGGATTCAATGCCAAGCGCATGAAAAGAGTGGGAAAAATGCGATTTTTTACGGCGGAAATCATGCCCTGAAATCAAGACCTTGCGCGGCGGCTGAAAAGCCCGCGGAAGATGTCCCTGCGCTCATAGTATGTCGGTCGGTTTGCCATCGATGCTGAGCATGTTCTTGCGCCGCCAGTAGTCGCGCACGCCCGCATCGCCCATGGCTTCGTAGAAGGGCAGAAGCTCGCTCGTCCCGCGCTCGGCCCGGAAATCCATGAGCGGCACGCCGGAGCCGCAGGAGGTCTGCACCAGGTCGATCTCGAGGTCGAAAATCTGCCGCGACCCGGCCATGGGCGGGAACAGTCGGGCGAGTTCCTTCCAGGCATCGGCGCGCGGATGGACCACTTTCGCATGGCCATAGACCCTGAGAATCATCGCCTCGCCCGAGAAGGCGCAGAACATCAAGGTCATCCGGTCAGTCTCGGCGAGATGGGCCGCCGTCTCATTGCCGCTGCCCGAGAGGCTGAGCCAGACGATGCGGCTCCCATCTATGACCTTGAGTGTCTTGAGGCCCTTCGGCGACAGATTCACACGGCCCTCGGGCGCCGCCGTCGCCACGAAGAACAGATGCTGGCGCTCGATGAAGTCCATAAGCGTGCGATTGAGCTTCTGTCCGATGGCCATTCCCCTTCCCCTCTTTGCCGCAGACCAGCCTAAAATATCCTGCGCCAAAGCGTGTCAGCAGCCTTACATTCACGGAGACCGCCGCATCGGAGAAGCAGATGATCGCACGCCTGTGGAAGACCGGACTACAACCAGGTCGCATTAAGGCCTATGAGGCCTTCGCGCGGGAAATATCCCTCCCGATGTTTCGTGAGCAGGACGGCTTTCTCGGCTGCGTCATGAGCCACCGTGACGATCAAGGCTTCGTCCTCACCTTCTGGCGTGACGCGGCCGCGGTCGACGCGCTGAAGCACTCGCCTTCCTATCAGGCAACGGTCGAGCGCATCCTGGCAGCCGATCTTCTGGCCGGCGAGCAATCCACCGAGGTCAGCGACGTCCATCTTATCGCGCTCGACCAGCTTAATCCGGGCAAGTCCTGGCGATGACCTTGACCGTGAACTGACGCGGGCCGGGACGCTTTTCGCCGGGTTTGTCGATGATGGCGACATCGACATGACAGGCGCCCGCCGTGACGCGATAGAGATCCGCCTCGACGAATTCGATCCGGTCTATCGGCTGGTTGACCTTGAAGGTTTCGACAACCGCAGAGTTGGAAAGGATCGCCTGCAGCTCGGCAATGCGTTGGTAGTTGGGTGGAAGCGCAGCCCAAGACTCCGAGACGACTGCGAAAATAACTGCGCCGGTGAGCAGGAGATGTCTCAGTCGCATGATGAATGCCTCTCTGAACATTGCGCAAGACCTCCTCGCTACGTCTCCCCAGCGGACGCGACAGCGATGCCGGCGGCGCGCAGTCCCTCCACCATCCGATCGAGCACAGCGGGGTCTTTGTAAGGCAAGGTCAGCCTCTGGTGGTCGATCGAGAAATTGGGATTGACCGCGAGCATCTCTTGCCAATAGCGGCGCGCCTCTTCGTGGCGCCTGGTGAGGCCGCAGAGACAGGCCAGATAGAAGCGCGACATGTCCGAGCGCGGCATCAGCGTCAATCGCCGCTTGAAGGCGGTCTCGGCCTCATCGTATCGGCCAAGGGCGAGCAGAGACCGCCCCAGGAAATGCAGCGACATGTCGAACTGCGGATCAAGGCGATAGGCCCGCGTAAAGAGCGCTATGGCATCTTCGTGCCGGCCCTGGAAGTCTCTTATGTTGCCGAGGCCGGAATAGGCATCAGCCAGATTGGGCGCGAGTGCGAGGGCCCGCTCGGCGGCCTGTTCCGCCTCGTCCAGCCGGCGCATCCAGCACAGCGTGATGGCAAGCGAGATATGGCCTTGCGGCTCGGTATCGTCCGTTTCGATGGCCTTGCGGGCGAGCTCCAGCGCCCGTGTCAGGTTTTCGGCCGTCGCATTGTTCCATTGATTGGCGAATTCGGCAAAGCTGATGATCGAGAGCCGCGCATAGGAAATTGCCAGCCTGGGGTCGATCTCGATCACGCGCTCGAGCATCCGGCGGGCTTCTATGGCCGCCTCGGGCCGCAGCTGCAAAGACGTCTGCCGGGAGCGGACGATGAGGTCATAAGCCTCCGGATCGATCTTGCCGCGGTGTTCCCGCCGCGCCTCTTCTCCGGCGGTGAGCTTCACCTTGAGGGCATCGACGATCGTGCGGGTCACCTCGTCCTGGACCGCAAAGACGTCTGCGAGATCGCGGTCGTAGCGCTCGGCCCAGAGATGGCCGCCGGTCGTGCCGTCGATCATCTGGGCGGTGATGCGAACCCGGCTGGCGATCCGGCGCACGCTTCCCTCGATGACGTAGCGGACACCGAGGTCCCGGCTCACCTTGCGAATGTCCGGTGCCTGCCCCTTATAGGCGAAGGAGGAATTGCGCGCGATGACGAAGAGACCCGAGACCTTGGAAAGATCGGTGATGATGTCCTCGGTGATCCCGTCGGCAAAATAGCCCTGCTCGGGATCGCCCGACATGTTGTCGAAGGGCAGGACGGCGATCGACGGCCTGTTCGGCAGCGGTTGCGGTGCGCCGCTTGCCGCCTCGAAGGTCGCCGCCGTGCCGGCGCCCGGCGACCAGGTCCAGATGTGAAGCGGGCGTTCGATGTTCTTGACCTCGTGACTGCCGCCGTCGACGAAATCGATGCTCAGGCGGCCTTGCACATGCTCGTGGACGGCATTCGAGATCGCCACCCCGCCCGGATCGGCAAGCGCCTCCATGCGGGACGCCACATTGACTCCGGCCCCATAGAGATCATTGCCGTCGACCATGACATCGCCGAGATTGACGCCGATGCGCAGCACGATGTGCCGATCCGCGGCGGCATTGTCGTTCGCGGCGGCCATTGCCTTCTGCACCTCGACCGCGCATTCGACCGCGGCGACGGCACTACCGAACTCGACGAGCATCCCATCGCCGATTCTCTTGAAGATACGGCCCTGATGGCCGGCGACGAGCGGCTCCACCACCTGGTTCCACCGCAGCTTCAGTTCGGTCAGGGTGGATGTTTCATCCTGCTCCATGAGCCGGCTGTAACCGACCACGTCGGCAGCGAGGATGGCGACGAGCCGACGCTGGATGGGGGCTTTGGACATCAGTGCGAGTGCTTCCTGGCATGCGCCAAGCAGTCTTTTAGGGGCGCACCGCTTCCAAGTCTATTCAGCTTTGTCGGCTCGAAAGACCGCCGTCGCTGGCCGGAACTTGCCTAGAACGGCACTTCGTCGTCGAGATCGCGGGCGAAATTCTGTTGCGGCCGGCCACCGCTGCCGCTGCGCGGCCGGTCCATCGGGCTCGACTGGCCAAAACTGTCACCGCCATTGGCGAAGCCCGAGTCACCGCCGCCGCCACGGGCATCGAGCATGGTGAGTTCGCCGCGATATTGCTGCAGCACCACTTCCGTCGAATATTTCTCGACCCCGTCCTTGTCGGTGTATTTGCGCGTCTGCAACTGGCCCTCGAGATAGACCTTGGCACCCTTCTTCAGATACTGCTCGGCGACCTTCGCCAGGTTCTCATTGAAGATGACGACGCGGTGCCACTCGGTGCGCTCCTTGCGCTCGCCCGTCTGCTTGTCCTTCCAGTTCTCCGAGGTCGCGACGCTCAGATTGACGATCGGGCGACCGTCCTGCGTATGGCGCACCTCCGGATCCTTGCCGAGATTTCCTACGAGAATAACTTTGTTCACCGAACCGGCCATATCCGCTCTCCTTGCTTTCCGGGCACTGACTCAGGTCTGGTCAATCCACCAAACCTGTTTTCCGATCCACTGCAGATCGACTTTTATCCCCCGCAAATATGTTCTCTTTATGTTCCGAAAGCAAGCGCTATAGTGCGCCTTTCCCCAAAAGAGGCCCCCATGCTGAAAGAAATCGCGACCGACGCCGCCCCAAAACCCTTTTCCAACTATGCCCAGGCGATCGAGGTCGCTTCGGGCACACGCCACCTCTTCATTGCCGGGCAGGTCGGCGCCGATCCCGCCACCGGCAAGATCCCGGAAAGTGCCGAAGAGCAGCACCGCCTCGCCTGGGGCAATGTGCTGGGCATCCTGAAGGCGGCCGGCATGGACCATCGCAATATCGTGGATGCGCGGGTCTTCATCACCGACCGCTCGCAGGTCGGGCTCTACCGGCAGGTTCGCGATGAAGTCCTGAAGGGGCACAAGGCGGCGGCGACGCTTCTGGTGGTCGCAGGGCTGGCCGATCCCCGGCTGGTGATGGAGGTTACCGTTATAGCTGCGGCCCCAGGCAACTAACCGGGGGCCGCTCAAAACTGTCGAGACTTGTCTAGAAGATCAGCCGTTAAGGAAGGGCTTGAACAGGGTGAAGCGCTTCGATTCGGTGCTGTTCTTCGCAGTTGCAACATGGCTCGGGCGGGACTGGTCCTGCATCATGGCCGCGTTGTAAACATTTGAATAAGCTTCGAAAATCCAGTTCATGACCAATCTCCTTCTTTCTTCTCGGTGTATTCCTTGGATGATTGGAAGATAGTCAATTCGCACTTGCATCACAAACGGCATTATCCTACGCTACCTGTAAGGAAAACTTACAGGACACCCCATGGCGCGGCGCCTCCCCTCCCTGAATGCGCTTCGGGCCTTCGAGGCCGCCGGTCGGCATGAGAGCTTCACGGCGGCGGCGGACGAGCTTTTCGTCACCCATGCCGCGATCAGCCGCCATATCCGCGAATTGGAGGAATGGCTCGGCACCGAGCTCTTCTCCCGCACCGGCCGGGGCGTCGTCCTGACCGATGCCGGCCGGCGCTTCGGCAGCCGCCTGACCCCCCTCTTCGACAATATGGCGGAAGCAACCCGCGATGCGGCGGCGCAGGGCACGGTCCGGAGCCTCAATGTCTCGGTCGAGCCCTCCATCGCCTCGCGCTGGCTCGTCCCCCGGCTCGGGCGCTTCAACGATCTCCATCCCGATATCGAGCTCAATATCGATCCCGACAACCGGCTGGTCGATTTCCGCTCCGACAAGGCTGATCTCGGCATCCGTTACGGGCTCGGCCGCTGGGCCGATGTCGAGATCCAGAAGCTCATCTCCGATGTCGATATCTTTCCGGTCTGCAGCCCGCGGCTCATCAAGGATGCAGGGCCGCTCGTCCCCGCTGATCTCGCGAACTACAATCTGCTGCATGAGAGCCGCAAGCAATATTGGACCGATTGGCTCGCGGCCGCCGGCATCAAGGGCGTGGAGGACTGGCGCGGCACCGTGTTCCAAGGCCATCTCGCCATCGAAGCGGCGGAAGCGGGCCAGGGCTTCGCGCTCGGCGACATGATCCTGTGCACCGATGCCATGCTTGAGGGCCGGCTCATGCGCCCCTTTGCTCTCGACATCAGAGACCATGGCGGCTACTTCATCGTGCGCGCCAAGGGTTCGAAGGAGTCGGCCCCGGCGCGCGCCTTCCGCGAATGGCTGCAGGCCGAGATGGCCGAGACCCAGCGGAAGTTTGCGAGCATCAAGAGCGCATCTGCAAAGAAGTAAGCCATGCCCAGAAAGAAATATGACTGTCTGAAGTGTCCCGGCTATTGCTGCTCCTATCCGGTGATCGAGGTTAAGGACCGCGACGCGGCGCGCATCGCCAAGCATTTCGACCTGCCGCTCGACAAGGCGGAGAAGAAGTTCTTCAAGTCCTCGCACGGCTACAAGCGCGTGATGCGGCGCAAGAAGGACAAATATTACGGCCGCATCTGCCGGTTCTTCGACACCGAGGCGCGCCGCTGCACGATCTATGAGGCGAGGCCCTGGGCCTGCCGCGATTTTCCCGGCAAGGACAATTGCGGCTATTGGGACTTCCTCGCCTTCGAGCGCAACGCCCAGGAAGACGAGACCTACGTCTCGACCACCTATCACATCGAGAGATGACGGCGCCCGTCAACATCGTGAAGCTGGCCGAGCTTTCGCCGGAAGAGCGCGAGCGCTGCCTCAAGCGCACCGAAAGCGACCTCGGGCCCTATCTCGAGAAGGTCGAGCCGATCGTCGCCGCCGTCGCCGAGGAAGGCGATGAGGCTCTCGCCCGCTTCACCCGCCAGTTCGACAAGGCGCCGGTGACGGCCGACAGGCTCGCCGCGACGCCTGAGGATTTCATCCGCGCGCGGAAATCTCTGGCGCCCGACCTCATCGAGGCCATCGCTTTCGCGGCCCGGAACATCACCCGCTTCCATGAGGACCAGAAGCCTGAAGAGATGTGGCTGCACGAGATCAGCCCCGGCGCCTTCGCCGGCGACCGGATGATGCCCATTCCCTCGGTCGCCTGCTATGTGCCGAGGGGCAAGGGCTCCTTTCCGAGCACGGTGATGATGACCTGCATCCCGGCCAAGGTGGCGGGCGTCGAGCAGATCATCATCGTCACCCCGCCCGGCCCCGACGGCAATATCGATGATGCGACCCTCATCGCCGCCGAGGCGGCCGGCGTCTCCCAGATCTTCAAATGCGGCGGCGCTCAGGCGGTCGCCGCCGTCGCCTATGGCACCGAGAGCGTGCCCAGATGTGCCAAGATCGTGGGGCCTGGCAGCCCCTGGGTCGTCGCCGGCAAGCGCCTCGTCGCCGATCTCATCGATACCGGTCCGCCGGCCGGCCCCAGCGAAAGCATCATCTTCGCCGACGGCACCGTCGATGGCCGCCTCTGCGCGCTCGATCTCCTGATCGAAGCCGAGCATGGCGCCGATTCATCCGCTTGGCTGGTCACGCCCGACGCCCGTATCGTCGCGGCGGCGCTTGCGGCCCTGCCCGAGTTCTTCACGGAAATGAGCGCCGAGCGGGTAGGCTTTGCCGAGGCCGTGCTCAAAGGCCCGCAAGGCGGCATCATGCTTTGCCCCGATGATGAAAGCGCTATCGCTTTCATCAACGACTATGCGCCGGAGCATTTGCAGATCATGAGCCGCGAGCCCATGGCCTGGCTCGGCTCGTTCAAGAACGCCGGCGAGATTTTGCTCGGCGAATATACGCCCTCGACGCTGGGCAATTTCGTGCTCGGCCCCAATCATGTGCTGCCGACGGGCGGCTGGGCCAAGACCGCTTCGCCGCTGTCGGTCTTCGATTTCATGAAGCGCACCTCGATCGGCCAAGTGACGCGCGACGGCTATCAGAGGCTGGCCCCCTATGCCCGCGTCATCGCCAAATACGAAGGCTTCGATGCGCATGCCAATGCGGTGTCGGAGCTGCGCAAAAAACTCTTGAAGAACTAGTACCTCGTCACAGAGGTTTTGACGGTTTGGCTGTGAGCTTGCAAGACGGGTAGTTCCTCGGGCGGCACGAGGACCTCAATGCTACGCGGTACGCCTGGTTGGCGGCTGATGAGGCCTGCCCGTTCGAGGGTGAGGATCATCTGGTGGACCGAAGGCGGGGTCACTCCGAAGTGCCATTGGATCTCGCGTTCGGCGGGCGGGCGGCGGTTGACGCGCGTGTAGGCGTCGATGAAGGCCAGATATTGGCCCTGCTTGGGCGTGAAGGTTTTAGCCGCTCGACTCATTCTCGACATCCGATTCAGTCGTTTGTTTGTGCCTCACCTGAAGGAGGCACAGATGAATGTACGCTATCGGGTCGAACTCAGCCAAGCCGAACGCGGCGAACTGACGGCACTTCTCAGCGGCGGCAAGCATGCCGCGCGCAAACTCAAGCGCGCGCAGATTTTGCTGGCTGCCGATACTGGTGCCAGCGATGAGGAGATTGCCACCAGTGTCGGGGTGGGCGGATCAACCGTGTACCGCACCAAGCGCCGGCTTGTGATCGGCAATCTGGAACAGGCGCTCAGCGAAGAGCCGCGCCCTGGCGCCTCCCGCAAGCTGACGGGCAAGGAGGAAGCCTTGCTGGTGGCGACCGCCTGTTCAAGCCCGCCCTCAGGGCGCGCCCGGTGGACGCTCGAGCTGTTGGCGGACACAATGGTCAAGCTGACCGAGCACGATTGCCTCTCCCGCGAGACGGTGCGCCGCCGCCTGGCCGAGAACCACCTCAAGCCGTGGCGCAAGGACATGTGGTGCATTCCGCAGGTGGATGGCGAATATGTCGCTCGCATGGAAGATGTGCTCGATCTCTATGCCGAACCGCGCGACCCGAAGCAG
>Ga0187894_10001239_pt1 | contig 33204 bp, 26 predicted proteins | sample GBC1701081metaG_FD_136650 | JGI IMG/M metagenome (GOLD analysis project Ga0187894, IMG submission 136650) | White microbial mat communities from a lava cave in the Kipuka Kanohina Cave System on the Island of Hawaii, USA - GBC170108-1 metaG ...
TAGACGATCTGCTCTTCGGAAAATCTTGACCGCTTCATCGATCCACTCCTTTCGTCGAGGACCGTCGAAGCCGGTAGTCTACTCCAGTTTTCAACTGCCGTCGTTTTCCGGGGAGACGTCAGCTCAGCACCCTCGGTATCCTAGCGACTCTTCGTCGCCACCTGAAAGTGTGTCGACCGGCTCTGCCTGGAATGCGTTTCGCCGAGTGGAGACCGAGAGTCCCGTCGGCGACATCTTCCAACAGTCGGGCATGAGCGTGGTGTGCTGTCTTCGCAGCTGAATGTACGATGAGATAGATTACCAAAATGCAACGCGCGCCGTCCCTTGGCGGAACGGCGCGCCGTTCATCGAAAAACCGCATCTGCGATCATTTCCTGATCAGAATGGTGTTCTCTCCAATCCGCGAACGCTCCCAGCAAAGGCCCCTTGTTGCAATTGAAAGCGCGTCGCTACAGCCTGGCCGTATCCAGTCGTGGAGCTCAATAATGATCATTCCTACCTGATCAATCCACTGGGCGCTGCTTCCGTCAAAAAGCTCTCTCTCGGCTCCCTCGATGTCAAGCTTCAGGATATCCACACGGTCTACGCCAGCCATCTTCAGAATGCTGGGTATACTCAAGGCCTGAATTCTTAAAAGCCCATCGATAGAGGCCTGTTGAACCTTAAAGGCCCATTTCTCGTCGTTGGGGTTCCCTATCTCCACATGAGTATCGGAATTCCAAATCGCAGCCTTCATCGTGGTGACATTTTCAAAGCGTTTCCCGTTCTGTTCGAGGATGTCATAGTTTGAACCCTCGGGCTCAAAAGCCCAAATGGAAGCTTGAGGAAATTTGTACGCAAAAAAAGCACTTGCACAGCCGACATTGGCCCCGCCGTCAATAATAAACTTGGGGCTCATGTCACCGATGGGAAGATCGTACTCTCGATCAATGAAGATCTGTTCAAAAGCTGCGACATCTGAGGTATGTCGACGGAGAAGAATTTGTTCCTTTAACCCCGGCAGAGGAAGCAATACAGGACCCCGCCCACAGACAGCCCTTTTAAGAGTGTGCATCCCACCCCAAACGCCATAACAGGCCACATACCGGTCAAGACGGTTCTGTATCACCTTCAACTTCGAGGTTATACTCATACAACGCTCTCTGTGGTTTTGTCGTTCACCAAGTCCCCACATGCGTTTGCAATATCCGCGAACATTCGCTCCTCTCCGGCACACAACTCGGCATATTTTCGCCCTGTATCGGCAACCTGCCTTCTGAATATATTGTCTTCCCACACCTTATGAATAGCTCGAGCCAATGCGCCCGGATCTTCAGGAGGAACAATCACTGCTTCCCTGTCCAAGAGACCACGGGTTTGGGGACCCTCAGAAATAATGACGCAGCGCCGGAGACCCATTGCCAGCAAGTACAGACTCAGCCCGGGTGCATAAATACTATTCGCAAACGTGGGGATCACTACGATCTTCGCTCGACGAATATATTCAATCCATGTGTCATTATTACCATCGTGCCGTTCCAACCGCACATTTGGCGATAATCCAGCGAGATCAACAGGCGTTCCGTGTAGTGCCATAAATGATGGATCCTGTTGGTACAGCAGAAGGCCTGGGAACGGCACCTGTGCCATCGCCCGTTTGAACGTCTCTAGGTCTCGAAGACTTCGGCCGCCACAAAACACGTATTCACCCTCGCCATTCGCCGTCTCCTCGTGCGAGATGGTCTCCCATGAGTTGACCTTAAATGGAACAAACTTGGATCTGGCCGGCGTAATACCAAACCATCGCTCATATCCGAACAAGTCGTTAAAGAACAGGATATGAAGGTCAGCCTTCTTGAGAAGGACCCTCTTGAGCAGCGTTGCGATTCGTTGCTTCCAACCGATCGGCTCGTTCAAGTGAATGTCAAGAGATACCAGCCGCCAACGGTGAAACGGCCATACCCACCGCATTAAGCAAAGGCCCAGCAAGCCTCGAGTACTACTGTTCATCAATACAACGCTATACCCCCGCGCCCTGGAGAAAAGCCGCATCCCGTTGGTGAACGTGTCATCCTCTCGAATATAGTCCGCCTGAACTGCATACCGGTTTGTGGTGGTTCCGTCGAAACGTGGTAGGCCGGAAAGAACACGAAGCGTTTGCCTGGTCATGGATTTGTCCCCTGGCTCACCTGTCCACGATGTCCGGATTGCATGTAACTCCTCTCCCACAACATAAACGTCAAGAGCGTCCAAATCTGCGTCTCATGGTTCTTCCGTCCTTGTGCATGCTCGTCGAGTATCCTTTCGATGGCATTCTCCCTGAACATTCCCAGATCCCGCAGGTGTGAGGGCGACAAATGTGCGTACACCAAATCTCGCAAAGGGCCACGCAACCAGGCGCCAAGTGGGATTGAAAAGCCCTGTTTCCGACGTCGCAAGATTGAGTCAGGAAGAATCCCTTCTAAGGACTTGATCAAGATATGCTTCTTCTCCCACCCCTTCAGTTTTAGCTGAGAAGGAATCGTCGCGACGAATTCGACAAGCTTGTGGTCCAAGAAAGGGACCCGCACTTCCAACGAGTGCCACATGCTCAGGCGATCAGCCTTGCGCAGTTCGTCATCCGGCAAGTATGTCTCCATATCTGTGAACAAGATCCATTCGAGTGGATCCCGGCATTGCTCAACTTTATGCATCGCAAGTTCTGTAGTGATTGTGTCGGCTTTCCGCATCTCATTCAGAAAATCCTGACTGAAAAGACTGTTTTTGCCCAACTCAGTAAATGCCGACAGGTATTGTTGGTACCGCTCTGGTAAAGGCAGCTCTGCCCCATCGACAAATCGCTTCATCCGATCGATCCATAGCCCGGGAAATTCCCATTGAGGCAGCGATCTAATAGCCGCGTTAATGCCGTTCCTCAAAAGCTTCGGAAATCGCTGATACGAATCAGTCGCGAGCGCACCGCGATACCGCTCATAACCCGCGAACAGTTCGTCTCCTCCGATCCCCGAGAGGGCCACGGTCACCCATTGTCGAGCCGCCTGACAAATAAGATAGTTCGGGATCATCGAAGAGTCTGCGAACGGTTCGTCAAAGGCTTGAATCATTAAAGGTAGAATCGACTCCACCTGTGCCTGGGGATCGTCGTAGACGCATTCCGAGTGGTCTGTCTTGAATATCTGGGCAATGGTACTCGCATAGGGGCGTTCATCTGCCCCTGGCTGTCCGTCGCCAAATCCCACTGTGAAGGTTTTCACATTTCCAGGGCAAATCTTCGCCATCAACGCCACTATGGCGCTGGAATCGATGCCGCCGCTAAGAAACGAACCGAGAGGCACTTCGCTCACCAAATGCAACCGCACGGCTTCTTCCAGATGATGGAGGAGGCCTTCACGATAGTACTCGACCGATTTACTATGATCCGGGGAAAATTTGAGCTGCCAGTATCTCCGCACAGTTAACTCCCCGTTCCTCCACACCGCGGTATGCCCCGGAGACAGCTCCGATATTCCGTGATAGATCGTTCGCGGACCAGGCACATACTTGAACGTAAAGAACTCGGAAACCGACTGGAGATCCATCTGTCTTTTGTACCGATCGACGGACAGCAGACACTTCAACTCAGACCCAAAATAGAGATCTCGACCATCCTGCCAATAATAAAGCGGCTTGATACCGAATCGATCTCTGGCGAGCAAAAGTTTCTTTTGGCGTACATCCCAAATAGCAATCGCAAACATGCCACGCAAATGAGTGACATAATCTTCGCCGAAATCTTCGTACAGATGGGCGATGCACTCGGTATCAGAGTGAGTGGTAAGGAGGTGTCCTCGTTTCAAGAGTGCTTCGCGAAGATCCTTATAGTTGTAAATCTCTCCGTTGAAAACGACAGCTACCGTGCGATCTTCGTTATAGACCGGCTGGCGTCCGCTATTCACATCGATGATAGCCAAGCGGCGCATCCCCAAACCGGCCTGACCATCGAAGAAAAATCCGTCGTCATCGGGGCCTCGCCGGCGGATGAGCGCACACATCCGCCTGATCAACAGCTGATCAGCGTGATTCGGTTCCGCATGAACGGCTCCAACAATGCCACACATGTACAGTACCTCAGCGATTCACATGCTGCGAAGAAGTGGCAGCCCGGGACCTTCGCCCCCAATGCCGCCGACCGTACCCCAACATACCAAGCAGCTCAATGGTAAGACGCCACGGCAAAAATACAGGGACTAGTAGTAGTCCTGCCAGTGCTTTCCCCGGCGCATCCGTGGAGAATATCCCCAACACAAAGTAGCTTACGATCACTGCAAGGAGCACCGCTGCCCAATAAAAAGAAAATCCCCAAAATGGATCACCCGCATTCACCCAACTCCCGCCGAGGCAGAGCAGTGCAAGCGACGCTTGACTGGAGTAGTTCGGTGCGACAAGGGTCACAGCCGAATCAATCAATGAGAACGATGGCATCCGAATCCCCTTTCGGATCAGCGCCCACACTTTACTGCCCATGACGGCATACCGGCCGCTTGCCCACCTCAATCGTTGATGCGAAGCCTGCTTGAAGTTCTGTGACTCTTTCGCATAGGTCTTGGCCAAGGGATTGAAGTAAATTCTTTCACCCTTCAAGAGAAGCTCAACTGAGAATTCCCAGTCTTCTCCGACTGAAAAAGCCGTCCATCCATGCCGTTCCAATATTTCTGCACCCAGGCACATTCCAGTGCCTGTCAGCATTCCCTGGAGTCCAATAGCCGTTTTTCCGGTATAGTAACGCCCATTTCGGAGTACACCTGTCACAGCCATAATCCGTGTAAATGGGCTGGCCCAGGGATTTGAGATGTAGTTATACCCCTGTTGAACCTGACGACCGGCCTGAAGTTTTACATTGAACGCAGATAGGAGATCACGGTCCGCAAGCGTGTCGGCATCAACGATGACAACAGCCTCAAAGGTAAACTGTGCGTTTCTTGCCTCTTGAATGCCCCATGCAAGGGCTGCCCCTTTTCCTGGTTGCCCATCGAGTCGTTCGAAACACTCGGCATTCAGGCTTCTCGCAACAGCAGCCGTCCTATCGGTACATCGATCAGCAATGACAAGAACTCGGTAACTCTCGATTGCATAATTCAGATCGCGCAGGCTTTCCAGTGTACTTACGATCCCCACTTCCTCATTATGAGCAGGGATCAATACAAGGAACCGAGCTTGCTTGCCGTCAGTATAGGCCGCGGGAAGGCGATAAAAAAACGAACACACCGCGAGGAACCATTGGTATAGGATCAGTAGCGTGAGCGGGACCAATATCAGAAGAAGAAATATCCCGACGATCGTAGCCATGAAGTATAGTGTTACCGAAGCTGGGAACCAGGGGGTTTGGGTGCCAAGCCATCGATACTTTTTACAAGTATGGAAATCGCTGAGGTGTCATATGGCAACACACTGAATACTTTGGCCACGTTGATGGCCGGCTTGCGAGGACGAAGAATCTTCTGCAGAGCCGTTGCCAACCATGACAGCGGCACGAGCACAGCGGTCGGGAGCCAGAGAACTGTGAGATCGGGATTGGCCTTTCGAAGATGACCCAGCAATTCACGTTTAGTCGGCGAGATGGGGTCGAGTAGATTCAACGGACTCGGCACGCTGTCCCAGGTATCAGTCATCCATGCCAAGAACCGGCCGGCAAATCCCACATCCACAACACCTAGCCTATCGCTCGGTGAACCAACTGCCACAAAAAAATTGCCCAGTCGCTTGCCGAGGCGGCCTGGAGGTTCGAAATCCCGGTAGTCTACCAAGGCTCCCGGACGAATCACCTTGACCGACAACCCGAGTTCTTGTCCCAAATCGACCGCGCGCCGTTCCGACTCGAGCTTACCCCAGACGTAAGGCCCTGAGCCTTTACTGTTAGGCTCCAACGGATGATGGTCGCCGATCGGTCCTCCACGTCCCTGAGCCAACACAGCAAGACTGCTCACATGAATGAAATGCTTGATGCCTGCGGCTGCTGCCCCCCTGACCATGCATGTAGTGGCATCGAGCGAATTGCGCTGGTGTTCTGGCCACCCACCGGCAGTTTCGGCTGCCGCATGAATGACCGTATCGACTCCCTTGAACAGATGCGTACCTGCACCTGTCGCCACATCCGTCACGACATATTCCGCACCAGCAATCCGTTCCCAGGGCGAGGGCTCGCGACGCGCTACAACACGAACGGGACGATCGCGCCCCAGCAAGGCGCGCACGATCTCCTTTCCCAGAAATCCCGTTCCGCCTGTCACCAGCACACCGCGGCTATCCACCGATCTCGGCGCCGCGGAGGCTAGGGCCTTTGCCTCCCCAACCTTGAGAGCCTCCGCCACCCGCTCACAAATACGGACGGTTTCAAGCAAACCTTCAGGAGACAGCGGACAGGGAGTTTTCCTCCGTACAGACTCGTAGAAGGCTGCAAAGAGTTCTGCCAATCCCGGGTAGCTGCGCTGACTCTTGAGAAAACGCCGCGCCATCGCCGATGTGGTTCCAGTCAGAAGTTGCCAGGCCTGTCGATAGGGAGCCAATAACTTGTCGATACCAGATGACCCTGGGCCGATAGCCCGCTGCGTGGTGCTCCGGACGTAATCGGCGAAGAGCGACCCATTTTTCCCGATCACCCGCAGATAGCTTTCGACAGGCCGCCCTTCGAGTGTCACAACCAACGTTCCGGTCACTCCCCCACGCCGCACGAGGGCGTGCACCGTCCCAGCTTGACTCACTTCGAGCGATACCAGTTCGATCCGTCCCTCCGCCGCCTGTTCGAGAACCCGCAAGAGCAGATAGACCGGATGGGGCAGGATATCGAGTAATTGATGATCCGCACGGAGCACGGTGCGCCCGCCTGGCGCGTGCCGGACCGTACGAAATGAAAAATAGCTCTCGACATGGATTACCCGACCGATTGAAGGCAGATATTGGGTGAGCACCCGAGTTGGCGGCTCGTAAAGCAACTGGTGACCGGCGCAGACCAAGAGATTCTTCGTGTGGGCCTCATCAAGGATCTGTTGCGCATCTTCGACTCGCTCTGTAAAAGGCTTTTCGACATAGATATGACTTCCCGCTTTCAATGCCGCTCGTGCGAGAGGCGCATGGGAAACCGGAGGCGTACAAATATGCACGACGTCAAGTCGCTCAGCAGCCAGAAGCTCTTCGGGAGTGCTGTAGCTCTTGATCCGCGGCACAATGCTTCGCATCGCAGCCTGGGCGATATCAGAGGGATCTGCCACCGCGACCAGCTCGGCGCCGGCGCATCGCAAGACCGCGCGGGCATGATGCTGGGCATGGCGGCCGGCACCGAAGAGCGCGATGCGAAGAGGACTCGGTTGTGAGATTGTTGGGTTAGCGTTTGTCACAAGCTATGTCTATATCACGAAGATAGAGCACGCTTACTTTCCGTCGTGGATCCGAACGACATTCCAACGCAATAATCGGTGCCCTATTCATTCCCCCTCACCGAGGCATCAACAGTTCTTTGTAGACTGAAGCGACCCGATCAGCCATGGCCGTCGCGGAAAAATCCCGTTCGACTCGCTTTCTGGCCTGCTCACCCATTTTTCTGGCAACATCCGGAGATTCGATCAATCGTCGGCATCGCTCCGCAAGACTGTCCACATCCATCGGTTCGACTAGAAACCCCTCGAATCCATCTTCAATAGTTTCTGGAATCCCGCCCACTCGGCTTGCCACAACGGCTCGAGACGCCCCCATTGCCTCGAGAAGGGCCATGGGAATCCCCTCGCTCAATGAAGGAAGGACAAAAATATCCACGGCTTGCAGCAGTTCATCAGTATCCTCTCGATGCCCTAAAAACACAACGTTTTCACTCACTCCCAAGTCTCGGGCTTGCGTCATGAGATCCGGCCGAATATTGCCGTCCCCGACTACCAACACTTTCACATTCGCTCCTTGGCGCAAGAGAATTCTTGCCGCCTGTAACAGGTATGGAATGCCTTTCACCGGCGTGAGCCTGCCAACAGTCCCAATCAGGCAAGTCCCCGAATCTATACCCAAATCCTTGCGTGTGCGCCATCTGTCGGCCTGAACCGATTCCCCTTCTAGATTGATACCGTTTCGAATGCAGCTTACTCTGGAGACCGCTCCTTCGGTCTTGAACTTGCTTTCGATCTGCGATGACACACCGATGATGGAATCGACACAATTTCGATGCACGGTGCGTTCAATCGTTTCGTAGAGACTCATCTTGAGAGCCTGCAAGCCTTCAAAAGGTTCGCGGAGCCCGTGCACCGTTCGCACGACATGCGGGATACCGCACAACTTGGCAGCTGGAGCGGCCAGAACCGTATCTTTATACTTGTGCGTGTGAATAATCCGGACGTTCGACTTCTTGAATTCACGAACTAACTCAAGGAAAATTTTTCGACTTCCCCACTGACTTTCAGGGAATACCCTAACCGGAATACCAAGGCCCTCAATCTCTTTTCCCAACCGTCCGTCATTCAACAGAATGACGGATAGGTTGAACTCTGGCTTCTTCACCAGTTTCGACAGCAATACTTTAAGTTGCACTTCCGCCCCGGCCCACAGGTCTGCAACCGCCACATGACAGACTTGCACCGCCCCGTGTCCGTATTGCACCATTCTATCTATCCCCTTACAGACAATACCATTAGAATTGAAAGTAGATAAATGCGGGGGACTCCAATGTGAATCCACAGTACAGAACCAACAAGATGGCGTATGCGCCAGCTTGTACCGAAACTGGCAGCCGAAAGAATTGAGTTTCAATCTTCTTCCATCTTTCGATAGGAACAATGTGGAGAACAATTGCCAACCCCAGAATCATATAAAATAATCCGTGGAACTGAGTTCCCATTCCATTCTTGGCGAGACCCTCAACGTACTGCACAAGATTCGGCAAATCTTGAACTCTGAACAAGAGCCACCCCAGAACTATCAGATGAAAACAGACCACCTGCCGCCGTAAGGTGACCCACCATTCACTAGAGATCACTCCATCATCTTTTCTTCTAAACAGCATCAGCAAGAACCCGTGATAGGCACCCCAGGCTATGAAATGCAACGCAGCCCCATGCCAAAGACCTCCAAGCAGCATGGTGATCATAATATTCACGCGCATCCGCCACCGCGGCACTCTATTTCCTCCGAGACTTATATAAAGATAATCCCGCAGCCACGTTGACAGTGAAATATGCCATCTCGTCCAAAACTCTCTAACGCTTTGAGAAAGATATGGTCGATTGAAATTCTGCGGAAGGTCAAATCCTAGAATCCTGGCTAACCCGATCGCTATATCACTATAGCCGGAAAAGTCGTTGTAAATCTGAAAGGTGTACGCGTACAGCGCGATCATCAGATCCCATGAAGAAAAGGCGGCCGGATTTGCGAATACCTTGTCTACAGCGAGAAGACCCAATAGATCAGCAATCGCGATTTTCTTGAACAATCCCCTGAAGACCAGGAGAAGGCCATCTTGTATTCGATCCTGGCTTACTGCAGGGATACGGTGAAGTTGTGGGAGAAAATGCCTTGCCCGGACTATGGGCCCCGCAACTAGTTGTGGGAAGAACGAGACAAACACCGCAAATTTCAAGAAATCTTTTTCGAGAACCTTCTCTCCTCGATACAGATCGATGGTATAGCTCATCGTCTGAAAGGTATAAAAGGAAATGCCAATAGGCAGCAATAACTCGTGTTTAAGAAACGAAACATCCAGCCCAAAAATCGTTGTTATGGGCCCAGACAGCTCCACGAAGAAGTTGTAGTATTTGAACACACACAACATACCGAGATTGGAACAGAGGCTCGCAATCAGGATGATCCTACGGACCCCAGGTCGTGACTCCTGTACAATCAGCCGCCCAACTGAATAGTCAACGACCGTTGCAAACACAAGCAATCCGGCATACCGCCAGTTCCAGGACATATAGAACAGATAGCTTGCGAGAATCAGCATGACCTCACGCCAGCGCTCGCGATGGAACGTCAAGGTGTAGGCCACCAGGACCAGAGGAAAGAAGAAGAGAAACTCTGAAGAATTGAAGCTCATTGGACCGCACCCCGTTGAACGGCCGAGAGCACTGGTTCTCCCCGCTCATGCCCCGTGAGCGCATCCCTCATCGTTCGTGCCACGGCGTCGTGACCTGCTGGAGTGAAATGGACGAAATCTCGAAAGAATTCAGGACGGCCAGCCACAGCACCTTCAACATCAATCAGCATGATCCCCTCTTGGGCTGCTACCCGCCTGATAACCGCGTTCAGACGCTCAACTGACGTGACCCACCCTTCCACTGAGAGGAAGCTGCTGTACTTGAACAACCCAAGCGCAATATCCTTTGGAAACACCGCCAGATGTTTTCTGGTATTACTTGTGGCAAATGTCGTTAGGACCGGGACAGATCCTGTCGCCCGAGTTATATCAATGAAATCTTGCAGCATCGCAGAGAATTCTTGTTCCCCCTGTAAACCAAGATCATTTGCGAGCACACGATTTGCCCCGATTCGTGCCGAAATTTGCCCCTTTACATTGGCGTAGATCGTCGTCATTTCAACCAGCCGATTCACCCAAGTGATTGGTCCGACTGCCTTTGCTGCATGATTCAACGCAGGCGCCCCCTGTGCTCGAGTTCCTGCCAGCGTGCGTTTGGCGATAGAGGAAATAGTCATAGACATCTGATAGAGAATCACAATGTCCGGCCGCCATTGCTCTCCCCACCGCTTGAGATCATTGCCATTCTCCGGAATGTCGATTCCTGCCCGTGATGCGTTCAGCACCGCGACATCACCTCCCGCTTCCTTTAAGAGACGTTCCAGAATGTCTGGGAATGTCATTGATGGCGGAAGATAAATGTCTTCAGCATGAGAGGAGGATGCCACCCAATAGCGGTGATTCCCTGATTTCCTCTCCAAAGGGATAACCCTACTCCGAAATGGGAAATTAGCTGTCGGCCCGAATTCGGAATCCTCCTGTCCTTGCTGAGGCACACTTTGGACGCTAGTCGTAAGGCCAAACAGTATGGATTCCCACCCACGTTGCTTCGCCCGAACCTCTAGCCCAAGCTCCCCGACAATAAGGAAGCAAGCGATCCAGAAAAACAATTTCAGGCATACCAAATTCACACCGTCTCTTTTCGTGATGAAAATGTGACCATCAGCACAAATTGGCTGTAGAAACTGATATAGGTCAGGCTAGGTAATGAATGGCAGAGGGCTATGCCAATAGATTCGTGACGTCTCCCCGGAAGACGACGGCGGTCAGAACTAGAGTAGACCGATGGCTTCGGTGGTGTCGACGAAAGGAGCGGACCCATGAAGCGGTCAAAGTTCTCCGAGGAGGAGATCGTGTGCGCGATCCAACAGGCCAACGCTGGCCCCCCCGTCGGCGACCTCTGCCGGGCGCTCGGGGTAAGTGATGCCCCGTTCTACGCCTGGGAGAAGAAGCACGCGCATCTGAGCGTGAGTGAACTGCGCCGACTTCGGCAGGTGGAAGAAGAAAACAGTCGGTTGAAAGGCTGGTCGCTGACCTCTCGCTCGACAAGCACGTGCTATCGGAGGCCCTGCGAAAAAAGTCTATGGCCCGCCCGCTGACGAGAACTGGCGACCTGGTTTCACGGCACCTTTCAGGTCAGTTGGAAGCGGGCATTTCGGTTGCCTCAGTTCAGTCGAGCCGCTTTGTATCGACGAAGCCGCGCGAAGGATCAATCCGCGCTGCGGATCCGCATTCGCGATCTGGATAATGCCCGGCCCCGGTTTGGGTATCTGCAGATCTGGGTGTTGCTGCGTCGGGGACGCGGGGGTAACGTCAGTAGCAAAGTTTTCTCGATGAGGCTGGTCCACTCTATTTGGAGGGCGTCAGTTCGGCTAGGTCGTCTCTTTCCTTACCCTCGCCACCACAGTTAAAGATGGCGTGATTATGAAGCGACCCAACGACCCCAGGTGAGCCCATCGTGCGATCTGATACCACAGCTTGCAAAGCCATCGTATCCATGGCCGCCTGACCAAGACCGCTGATGGCAAAAACTTTACGTCCTCGAATCCTAAAGACGCCAAGCGTTGTCGCAAGTATTTGCGCGAGAAAACATAAATATGTTCCGGGTTCAGAAACTTGATGGATGCTTGTAGGTCTCTGCTTGATCGAAAGATCATTGAGAAAAACTTAAGGTACATGCGAATCAGAGCAATCTTGTTGGGAACTCTTATAATGAGATAACCTCCATCCTTTATGAGCGAGGATGCACGGTCCCACAGCATGTGGAGGTCAGGCTCATAGTAGATGACGTCTATCATGGTAATCACATCAAACGTTTGTCGAAACTCACAGGCAGTAAAACTTCCACAAAACACCTTTAGCTGGTATTGGGATGATGCCCATTGGCAGGCTGCAGAGGACAAATCGTTCAGTACCCTCCGAAGGTCAGGTCGACGTTCGCCTACCATCGCCAACAAATGGCCTTTTGCCCCGCCAACATCCAATACATCTCCACCAGTTGGAGCCAGTTGTTTCACGAGGTCGCCTATTTCTTCAAAAACATACTTTCTCATTTCCTTGAAGTAATGCTCATCTTTATATGCATCTTCGAAATGCTTTTCGATCGTGCTGTGCTCAACTATTGTATCGGTGTAAACCAACTCACAGCCCCTGCATTCATAGAGACCTATCAGGTTGCTATAATAGACAAACTGTCCGAGCTTCTCGCGACTGCGCCTATAGCAATCAGGGCATACTTCTAACTTCCGAGATGGAATTTTGCGAAAATGATGTTGTTTCGCGTAAAGAACCCATTCCTCCGACTGAGAAAATCCTCCATTCTCCTTCAGGATCTCAACAATATCTTGATCCAGAGGATTGTTCTCCACTTGCTTTCCAGGCTGATTGCTATGCATGCTCGCTTGGGACTCTCTTTCCTTCGATACTTCTCTGTTACGATGCCACCCGAACTCAACACCCCCATCTGCATCATTTATCGAGTGCCCCACTTAAATTTGGGCAGGTCGGATCTTGTGTTTGACTCACTACTCCGCATAAAACTCAGCGGCAACCGCATCCCTAAGGGGTCGGGAGGCACCTGTTGCTCATCGTGCTTGATACACCACGAACGTCTCCAGGCGTACTCGATTGACATAGTCCTGCACAAAGCTCTCGAAGAACCTCTCGCCAAGCTATTCGACTCCTGGCTCCGTCGGGGTGTATGGCACCACATTAACCACAGCGCCCGCTCAAGCTCCTCGATCCGCTTTTACAACCCCATCACCGGGCTCTTCGGAATCAGCTGGCCAGGCTCCTTCAGTTCCTGGTCACGGCTTCCATTGAGCCTTCTTGGCTTCTGACACCTGTTTAAACTTACGTCCGGCATGGACACGATGAGTGACTGGGAAGCTCCCGCCTACCCTAACAATCGTAGCACAGCACACCGACAACCAAGGGGAAATGCAGCGACGCCGTCAACACTATTAACCTGAAAACCAGTGCCTGTTGCCATGTATCCTATTGACCAGAAGCGAAATCGCCGCATGCTACATTCTTCGGCTTACAGCATCGCACACAGAAGAGCGACTCCTTTCTTACAGAGGTTCGGGGAAAACGGTCGATTACTTAAAGTGCCTGGATCGTTAAGTGTTTTCGCATGAGATGACTGTTGGTTTCTCACCAAGCTTCGGTAATGGGACACCCATCTGATATCTGGCACGGACAGCATCCTGTCGCAACTCTCCCCCCTCAGCTTCAGAAATCTTGCGCAGGGCCACGATTAAGGCCATCAAGATCCACAGACTGGGATACCACATGATGGAAATAAAGACGCCGCTGACTATGAAGCCAATCAAACTCCCCTCCATGGCCCTCGCAAGATGCACACGCACATCTTCTCCAGGTTGTACAGTCAGCCCGCGCTTCCCCTTTAACTCCACAGGCGCAAATCTCCTCCTCACTAGCTTCAGATCTTTGTAACACTGGAACAGCATTGCACCTATGATCATGATCCCCACAAGGCCTAACTCAGATATAAGGGTAACCCAGGCAGAATGTGCCTGCCGTCCAGCGATTGATTTTCCATTAAATGTCCGGCCATCCTCATATAGATCAAATGTCCAGGGGAAGTTACTCTGTCCGATCCCGATGATCGGATTATACAGAAACATCTCCATTCCAATACCCCAGGTGTAGAGCCGCTCACCTCCCGTCCCAATCTCCATTGTCTGATCACTGGTTGAAGAGCTGATCTCGTCCCAGTATTTTTCTGGTGCAAGCAGGACCATGAACAACACCGCAACAACAACCACTATGAGCGCATTCAGCTTCTTGGGCGAGCGGTACCAACAATAGACTCCCACCGCGGCTAACCCGAAGAAGCCTCCCCGTGAAAGACTCGCCATAGCCGCAAGAATGAACGCCCCAAGGAATCCAAGATACTTCAACTTCTGCACGACACCGGTAGCAGAAAACATTAGGAAATAGCCAAATGGGACGGCCATATTCATCACCATACAGAAGTCGTTCTCGTCCCCCATCCAGCCTCCGATCCCTACCCCACCTTTGGCTACCCCCATCACCGCCAAGAAGCCAAGGACACCCATCCACATCTTTATTAGCGTCATCATTTTATCGCGAGAGTCGACGAAGGTCACGATGCCAAGATAGGCACAATACATGAGAAACATGTCCTTGAACGTCATAAGAGCCCAAAAGTTGTTCGCGGCAATCGGCACATGAATCGCCATGACCGCAAGTAGAGGGAGCCATAATTTGGTCTGGAGTCTTGAAAAATCCACCTTTCCCGACATGAGCACTTTCAAAAGGATCAATACAGATAAGCCTGTGCCAAACGGAATGACCTTGATACCGGGGAGCAATTCCTGCGGACGCCCAAACTCAAATAGGAGGTACGCCAATACAAGATAAAACCCCACTTTACTCTCTTGAGCCTGGCGTGGCTGCCCGATAGCCCAGGGCTTTAACTCAGGCGTTGCCATCGGTTTTGCATCACTATGCATCGAACACCGTGGAGCTTTTCACCCAGCGCGCTGTCCGTCTCACTTTTTGCTCATTACAGAGTTATGGACACTTAACAAACTTGCATATCGATCGTTGTACTGATCGACCATCTGCCCCACACTAAAATGTTGCCCGACTCGCTCCGCAGCTTGCCGACCAAATTGTTGCATCATTTTAGGATCGCTTAACAGTTTCACAAGATAAGCCGCAAGGTCTTTTGCATCTTCCGGCTGGACCAGAAAGCCTGTCCGTCCGTGATCGATCAATTCAGGATTCCCCCCGACCCTCGTGGCCACCACTGGTTTTCCACATGCCATCGCTTCGAGAAGCGCCAAAGACAACCCTTCGGACAGCGACGGCAAGACAAATGCGTCCAACACGGACAAGAGCCTTGGCACATCTTGCCGCATCCCCAAGAAATGAACATTGGTCCCGATGGCCAACTGTTCCACTTGCTCTTTCAGAGCAACCTCGAGTTCTCCTCGCCCGATCACGAGTAACCGCGCCCTCGGCCACCGTCGAAGAAGCTCAGGCATCGCCTCAAGAAGAAACCCGTGACCTTTGACTATATAGAGACTGCCCACGACCCCCAGCACGGGATAACACCCTGAAATCCCAAGCTCAGCCTTGCACTTCTGAGTCTCCTCATCTGTGACCGTCAGTGCAGGAGCAACACCATTATAGATAACCTCCACTCGCTTTTCGGCAACGCCGACCTTATCGCAAACGAACCGCTTCAAGTCGTGTGACACGGTAATCATTGTGCCCTGCCGGCTGACAAAGCGATAGACAACTCTCCGGCGTAGTTTTTCAGAAAAGTAATTTTTGCCGTGCACGGTCGCAACCAATGGAATCCCCGCCAGCTTGGCCATGATCCAGCCGCACAGAATCGCGCTAAACTCGTGTGCGTGAATGAGCGCCACCCGTTCCTTGCGGAGAAGTCGCAAACAGGCGCGGAACCACTGGAGATTGAAGCGCCCTGCGAGGGGCATCACAGACGTCCTGACCCCAAGTGCTTCGCATTCTGCCTGCAACCATCCAGGCCGAAACAGTCCTACAATGATGCGAAATTGGCCCTGGTTGAGCGCGGCAGTCAGCGTGCTGATCATCCGCTCCGCCCCGCCCGGCCCACTGCTGGTCGACAAGTGCAGGACTGTCGTTTTCTCTTCCCCGGAAGTCATGAGTTCTTCGGATTGGCCGGCAAGACTTGGCTCATAGCCGGCGGACTACTCTTCACACCCAATCTGGCTGCCAGAACGTCGCAGCAGCGACTCACTTGCTGAAAGCAGGACTGGAAATCTTCACTGGTTCCACTGTACGGATCCGCGATTTCGAGAGACCCTACAGAATCAAATCGTCCCAACAACACAACCTTTCCATTCACTTTCGGATACAACCGTTGAATACGATCTTTCTGCACGATTTCCATCACAACAATCAGATCCGATTGATCGAGCAATTCCTTGTGAACTTGCGTGGTCGCATGCTCGTCAAGGGACAGTCGATTCTCCAAGGCGACAGCCTTGGCCTTGGCATGTGCAGGTTTCCCCGGAGTGGTTTCAAGGCCTGCTGACCGTACCGTCATTCGTCGGCCGTCCATATCGACAAGGGATTGAAAGTAGGCTTCCGCCAAAGGACTACGGCAGATATTGCCTTTGCAGACAAAAAGAACGGATTGCACGGAGTCCGGCAACCGAACCGCTGCCCAGCGTTCATACGGACGTCTAACGACGTTGATCCGTCTGGCCAGGTACAGTGCCGTCGCACGCAGCCCACGCCAATAGATCCGGCAGTGCTCCGACAGGCTTGGCGATTCACCTACATTCATCGCGACTTCCCCCACGATGACTGAGCCAGGCTCGATACTCCGTGAGCGCAGGACCCAGATCGCTCAGCGATTCAACTTCGTAGTGAAGGTCACGTTGAAACAGCTTGCAGAATTCTGCCAGGCAACGGCCTTTGGATGGCGCATGATGATCGAGATGCAATTCCGCGTTCGACTTAGTCAGCCTCAAGAGCAGGTGATCTAGATCTCCCAATAGCCAACGAGACTTTGTTCCAATTCGATAGGAATTATTTGGCACGGCAACGGATATTCCCTCCATTGCCTGGTATAGCAGATACGGAAAATTCAATCCGGCATCAACCGCAAGCTGCAACGAGCCCCAGAACCGTCCGTTGATTTCCATCAGCATCGGAACTTTCGAATGCCGATCTACCTTGAACTCAACCATGGCCACCCCATGCCATTTCACCCGCTCCAATAGTCTTACAGCATAGTCGGTCATGGGTTTGGGCAACTCGATGCTTTCTCGATACACACTCACGCCCCCACCAGGTGGCTTCTCTCGAATTCGCCTGTGAGCAAAGAGGGCGCATGGCCTCCCGTGATCGAAGAGCCCGAATACCCCCTGGCCCTCCCCTTCAATCCGTTGCTGGATCAGTGAGGGGTTTCGCAGATAGGGAGTTCTGCGATACAGGTTCGTCAGTTCCTCGGCGGTTGAGACGAAATGTACGCTCGTCTTGATCCACCTCTCATCGACCATCAGGAGCGATCGCCCCGGTTTTACGACGACTGGAAATGCCCTCACCTGATCAAGCACCGCAACGATATTCCCATCTGGAACGAACACGGTCTTTGGAACCGGTATCCCCAATTCTTGAGCAAGCTGCATCAAGCGGTACTTATCAGACACAATCTCATAACTTGCCAGTGATGGAATCATTGCGGTGACGGAAGGCCTAAACTGATCTCTCTGCCCTGCCACCTCCTGCATGGAAGAATCAGTAGGAGGGATGATAGCCGTGACATCAAACCGCCTGACTGCCTCAACAAGGCTGGAGATAAACTGTGCCGGTTGTTGGAGCGGTGAGGGGTACCGCCATCTCGCGACGCAATATCGGGATGCTCCAGCCAATGATTCAGCAGTTTCAGCTCCGACAATCACTGGTATGCCTGCCCGACCTAATCCTCTTGTGATGGCCAGTGCCGAACGTTCCTGACCATCCGTTACCAACACACACGCCTTTGGCTCCATTACGGTTGCACCTCGAACCCTCTGCTCGACATTCGACTGGTATTGCGATTATCGGAAGCCAGAAAGTGCAAACGCCAAGAGGGGCACTGACGCCGAACTATCCTCGTGTAGACTGATCCGCTTGAGTGCGAAGAGATCGCTGGGCTTATCCCGTTCCAATCCGACTTCGCATCCGACCGCCGCGAGATATCCGCTTTCCCTGACGAGTTCCTGAATGTCCCGATCGAAGTTCCCGTTAGGATAACAGAAAACCGGTACCGGCTTGATACCTTGTTGCAGCAACGTCTTCCTGGAATCGATCAATTCCGTCTTCACCTCCGACAGAGGAATCTGCGTCATGATCCTGTGCGAACCGGAATGTGAGCCAAATGTCACCCCTTTCCCAGCCATTTCTCGCACTTCATCCCAGTTGAGGAGCACCCGCTGGGTCGAGAGATCCATGTGAAGCGCGCGACTGAGCCGATCAATAATTCGGTGGATCCGGTCCACCTCTACCCCTTTAAAGAATTCGATGATGACGTCGGGATCGATCAGGTCTCCTGATTCGACGCGTCTAAAGATCCCTTCTTCCGCTGACAGCGTAACTCCGATCGTCTCCGCTAAGATCGCTGAGACCGCCTTTCGATCAGCCGCATCGGTAGTATGCTGCCTGCCCTTTTCCAGTAGAAGCATCATTTGGTCCGGCCAAAACCATCGAGAGGTTCCGATAAAATCGGTAGCGAGGAAGATCGTAGCCGGGATCCGGTATTTCATGAGTACGGGGAATGCGAACTGATAATTATCCTTCCATCCATCGTCGAACGTGATAACACAGTAGGATTGGTGACTCTTCAGCCGATTCGTCTGCCACAGGCTGAGCAACTCGTCTAAGGAAATGATACTAAATCGCTTGCGCAGATAAGTGATGTGGGCTTCGAACGACTGCCCTCGCACATACATGCCGGGCTGGATGTGCTCATCCTGCACCATGTGATCCGACACAACCCTGTGATAGGTCAGGATTACGACTCTCCCACGATGTCGAATCCAACCCATGCCCGAAGCAAAATATAGTCCTGCCAAGGTTCGCCAGACCGTTGCCTTGAGACTATTTATCACTCGTTCACCTTTAGAAACCAACCGAGCCTAGCACTTTCCTGTACAGAGAAAACATCCTACCGCTTAGACGGACTCCACGACACGATGCGTTCACCACGAAAGTAGCGGATCCAGGCATCGAGAATTGAAAGATTGACCATGACGAAAAACGACGGAATGCGCAACATCCCGAAGCTCGGCAATCGTTGTGTGGCGATATACGTCAGGGCCACTGCGTAGAATGCCACCTGAGCCACCAGAGTCCCTTGGAAAAACAGCGATGAAGAGGCCAGCACAGCGTTTGCCACCAATGCGGCGATCATCGCGAACGGGACAAGCCAGCGACAGAGTTTATGGCTGAACAATTGCCAGGCAAAGAGGTGGTAGCGGAAAGGGTTGAGCAAGGACAAGCTTCGCATGAACACCGAGATACCTCGAACAATCGTTCGCACCTTGCGTTCGTATTCTTTTTTCTGATCGGAGAGGTTCTTGTAAAATCCCACACTCTCCGGATCGGCGACACCACGGAGACCGCTCCGGACACTATTCAGAAGGGTATTGAAATCACTTTGTAGATCTGGCGCCCAGGCTTGACAGACAGATCGGCGGGCAGCAAAGAAGGACCCGCTAAGCCCAACCAAGGTATTCACTCGCGTTTCAAGATGCCGTAGCAACATTTCATAGCGGACATAGGCCCCCTCTCCGCTGACCGTCCCATCGGTATCGATGAAGCGATCGACGCTGCTGACGCAACCGACTGTCGGATCTGAAAAATTCCTGACGATCGTGGCAATGGCCGTCGGCTCAAGCATGGTGGCCGTATCTGAAAAAACCAAGATTTCTCCCGATGTGGAATCGACCGCTAATTTCTGTGCGGCCTCCTTCCCTCCCTTCGTTTCGGACCGAACCAAGCGTATCCCGGACGATGAAAACGACCGCACGAGATCATCGGTCTCATCTGTTGAACAATCGGACGCCACGACCACGTCAAGAGACTCACGGGGATAATCTTGCTGGAGCGTGTTGAGCAGCTTTTCACGAATCCGCTTTTCCTCGTTGTAGGCTGTGATGATGAAAGACACAGTCGGTCGATATGATCCCCTTTCAACGGGCCGATTGCGCACGACCCCTATCAACATCAAGAGAAGTGGATAACCCAGGTAGGCATAGCAGACAAATCCTACGGATATCCAAAATGCTGTTTGCATGCATACGAAAATGTCCATAGCGTATCGGTTCGACTCTTTCCTGCACAGAACAAGGCCATGCTTTAGAGGCCGGAGTCTGCAGTTTTAGGCCCGCTGTCCTTCATGGGAGCCGGTCCGTTCCCCCTGTTTCCCAATATCAGACGGATCTTCAGACGATCTTCTTCCGTGACAAACTGGTGAGTAGGCAACGTGACCAAACGATCGACCACTTCCTGGGCGCCGGCGCATTTCCGTCCGGCCAACCGGCTAGCCAGCTCTGGAATCTCCTGAATCGTCGCAGGATAATTCGGGCTCAGCCCAGCACCTACCTCTCTGCTCTGTCGGCATACGTCCTCTTTCGTTTCGCGATCTCGTAACAGCACAGGAAGCCTTAGATAAATAGCTTCTTTCCCTGTAATCGGCCTTATGCATCCACGATGAAGATTCAACCCATCGATTAACCAGCCGGCACGAGCGGCTCGCTCTTGGTTGGCCAGAGCCAAACGCCGTTTCCACCCTTGAAGCTGATGCGCGCGCACCTCATCCATACGGGAAATCGTGAAATCTGTATAGAACTTCGTCTCACCTAACCGTAAAAAGGGAAGGCTGGCGGGAAGCCAGTACAGCAGCGGATGAATAAAGAAACGCATCATCACCATCTCAAACCAATTCCGAACGACTTCGCTGCGAGGGGCTTCCGGCACGGTCACATACTCGGCCTTGATCTTCTCAGCAATAGATAATGATCTCGTAAGAATAATTCCCCCTGTGCCACACGTGAGATTCTTCCCTCGTCCCAGGCTAAAGAAGGCAACGTCCCCGAGTGTTCCGAGAAGGCGCCCCCCCGACTGTCCTCCCATCGCTTGAGCCGCATCTTCAATCACCACGATTCCCTTCCCCTCGCATAGTCGCTTCACACGGTCTACATCCGCCGGACGACCAAAGAGATGGGTCGGCACAACACAGAGGACGTCCTCGTTGATTAAGCCCTCAAGCTCTGCAAAATTGAAATCAAGGGTCTCCGGTTCGACGTCACAGAGCACCACCTCCAAACCTGCCCTGACGATCGCGGACGGCACGGAAAAACAGGTATAGGCAGGAATGATCACCCGTCGCCTTGCGCTGCCAGCGGCTAGCGCCTTGAGGATCACCGTCAAGGCCGCCTTTCCAGACGACACCAGGAACACCTCCCTGGCCGAAAATTTGGCCTTCAGTTCTTGGACCAAACGGTTTCGATGTTTTCCCCCACCCCACAGACTGCCCCCGGCGCGCATGAGATCCCAGAAAGAGATCGGAGCGGCAGTTGGAGAAAGAGTACGCTGCGGCATCATGGCAAATACTTCACAATATGCGGACCAATCAGATTGGTCACAGGCAAGGGAAGGTGTTGCCAAACGGATATGGCTGCCTTGAACTTGGGGTTGTCTGGATTCAATTCCGGAATACTCCGCCCTCTGGCCAGCCAGTAATACCAGTACAGCTGGCGAGGCTGAGCCCCCCATTGTTGTTTGAATCGATACGTTCCACTATCCACTGACGATCGGCCAAAATCAAACTCCTTGAATCCTTCGCGACAGGCAAACTCTAACGCCGCGCCATACAAGAGCATGTTGGGAGCCAGCCGACTAAATCGCTTGTCGGACGCTGCCCAAGGAATCTCCAGCGTACTTCGAAAACCATACAGAAGCCCCGAGGCAAGAGGTATTCCCTTCAGCGAGACCACACACAGTCGCACTTCTTTGGGAAAGGTTTCGACAATCGACTGAAAGAAACCATTCTCGTACACCGGCGTACCCAAATCCCGCATACATCGAGTAAACACGCGATAGTAATCTTTGAGCAGTTCCTCGCCGCCGATGCGGACGTCCATCCCCTCTTTCTGCGCTCGCCTGATTTGACTCCGCAACTTGGAGGGGTAGGCTTTCAGCAAGGTTTCGTACTCCGGAGGGAGCGCGAGTCTCATCGAAACTTTGCGGGAGCGAACCGGCCAATCGGTTTCAAGAGGTTCAGCCTGTCTCAATTCAATGTGAGCCGCTCCGACATCTTCAGCTGTTTCCGCCGCCGCCGCCAGAAGGGCAAGACGAACATCCGCGCGATCGGCCAGTACTCCACCATAATTAAAGAAGGCCATGGATGTGAGGAAACATCCGAACATCGGACTTTTTGTCAAGACTAGGGGAAGGACCCCTTGGACCATTCCTCCTTCGTCCCTGGCCATCAGGTAGTACGTGCGATGCCCAAATGCTTTGCTGATGATCCCCCGCCAGGCCAGTGCATGGTAGCCGGAGGCTTGCGGGTGACCCAGCACAAAATTATCCCACATGGCTTCGTCATGGGGATCCTTCAGGAGTACGACATTCACTGTGTCCTCATTACGTCACAATGCCGAGGACATAGACGCGTATCATCTCGACTAATGCGCGCGCCCATTGCGAGACGCCATCACGGACTGAATTGCAGTCTCCAACTCCTTGCCCATTGCAGCCCAGGAATACTGACCTCGAACTCGGGCCAATCCGTTGACGCCCAACTGTTGAGCGGCCTTCTGGTCCGTGAGCAATCGTACGACTTTGTCTGCAAAATCCTGCGGTTCATCTGCCAGCAACACTTCACGATTGTCTGCCAAATCCAGCCCATCGATGCTCATAGACGTGGCGACGGTCGCTTTCTGCATGGCCATGGCAGCCAGAATCTTATTTTTCACGCCGGAGCCTACGCGCAATGGACACACAAAGACCGTAGCACTCCGCACATACGGACGAACGTCATCAACCTTTCCCGTCACATGGATCCCGGATATGCGAGTGAGTGCTTGGATCCTCTCGGATGGCTCGCTCCCGACGATCCAAAACTGGACCTGGGGGCGCTTCGCTCGGACTAACGGAAAAATGTCTTCACCAAAATGCAGCGCGGCATCTTCATTGGGGGCATAACCCATAACACCGGTAAAGACAATCTTATCCGCTTCTAGCAAAGTGGGGTCCGGCGCAAAATACTCCATATCCACCCCATTGGTAATGGTGAGCGTGTTCGGTTTCGACGAAAGTTCTCTGATAACCTGTTCGTCGACGGCGGAGTTAGTAATGATCAGGTCAACCTTTCTCCCCAGCTCCCCTTCAAATCGTTTGGCACTGATCAGGCTCAGATAGGCAGAGAGGCGTTTACGACAACCTCGCTCTGTGTTTAGCATTCTCCGGCATAGAAGGGTCATTGAATCATGCAGGTCGACGATAGTCGGCATGTTCATCTCCGGGTCGACATACTGACTCATTGCAAGAAGATCTGCGTGAATCAGATCGATACGCTCGTGGATGCAAAGCTCCCGAATCCGTTCACGCATCGACCGGTAGTATCCAGCATGCCGATAGCGAGTATCGAAGTGCGCAGCGAGATGCACCCGGTGCCATTGTTGCCCCCACCAGTGCACAGCTGGAGGGTCAGGCAACACCTCGACCCGTGTAAATACATGTAAGGTTGTTGGATCGCTCAGAAAAGCTTGGTACCGTTCTTGAGATGAACGGTAGGTAAGGAGGAAGAGTTTATGACGTCCGGAAAGCTCTCGGCACAAGTTGAAGAGTCGAGGAGACCCGGGCATTCCGGAAGTCGCTGGAACATCTGGAGCCAATACAAGGATTTTCATCCGCTAAACCCTGCTGTGGATCGAGCCATCGTAGTTCCATCACCAACAAATACCATCGTAAGAAGCGGTAAAACCTTTGCGCCCTTCGATCCTGACCAGATCGATGATCAGCTGATCGGCACGCATACTCTTGAGAGCGGGCACGAACTCCGCTGAGGGATACCCTACGACAACCACTTGGGCCGTATCCACCACATCCTCAACACGTTCGACAAGCAACGATGAAAGGTGCGGGATATGTTCTTCGATAAATCTCTTGTTGGCTCCAATCAGGCGGCTGGTCGCCACGTTCTTGTCATAGATCTTCACTTGAAAACCTTTGCCTAGGAGCGCCTCGATCACTTCCACAAGAGGACTTTCTCGTAGATCATCCGTATCGGGCTTGAACGTCATCCCGAGAAATCCCACTCGTTTCTTACCTAACCCAACAATCCGCTGAATGACACCCTTGATGTGAGATGCGTTGCTCTGAAGAATGGCATTCAAGACCGGTACGTCCACATCTGTCCGTTTCGCTTGGTACGACAACGCGCGAAGGTCCTTAGGCAAACATGACCCGCCAAAAGCAAACCCCGGCTTCAGGTAGACCTTCGACAGATTCAACTTTGTGTCTTGGCAGAAAATGTCCATCACTGCATGACTGTCTATGCCGAGCCTCTTGCACATGTTCCCGATCTCGTTGGCAAAGGTGACTTTCAGCGCATGGAACGCATTATCAGAATACTTCACCATCTCGGCCGCCCTGATCGAGGTCCGAATTGTGGGCGCCTTGATACCGGCATAGATTTCTTCCACAGCATCTCCCTCGCCGGCATTCCGTTCACCGATGACGATCTTCGGCGGATGGTAATAATCTTTCACCGAGGTCCCCTCGCGGAGGAATTCTGGATTATAGCAGACATAGAAGCCATTCCCGATGGTCCTTCCGGAATGTTTCTCAAGAATCGGGATCGCCACGTCTTCTGTCGTTCCTGGCAATGTCGTGCTTCGAAAGACGATTGTGTGCGGGGACTTCTTGTTCTGTAACGCCGCGCCAATATCCTCACACACTCGTTTCAGATGAGTCAGATCGAGGCTTCCGTTGGCTTGACTCGGCGTTCCGACGCAGATGAAAGAGACATCCGTGTTGAGGATCCCCTCCGCCGAGGATGCAGTGGCTTTCAACAAGCCCTGCTTCTGTGCCTTGGCGATGAAATCCGATATGTCAGGCTCGACAATCGGGGCAGCACCTGAATTAATCGATGCCACCTTATCGGTATTAACATCGACGCCCCACACGGTGTGGCCGCTGGCCGCGAGACACCCTGCCGAAACGGTCCCGACGTATCCCAGTCCGAATACACTGATTTTCATCGTGGTCACCCTTTTCCGATTGATTCAACCTTCCGCACGGCAACTACTGAAGCTTAATAGACACATCAGACAACCTGTCGAAAGTATTCGATGGTCTTCCTCAGGCCATCCTCCAACTCGACTTGCGGCTCCCATCTCAGCAGTTGCTTGGCACGACGAATGTCAGGACGCCTTACTTTTGGATCATCGGCCGGCAATGGCTTATACTCAATCTTGCTGTTCGAGCCAACGAGCTTAAGCACCATCTCCGCAATCTGTTTGACGGTCAGTTCTCGCGGATTTCCGATGTTCACGGGATCGTGCATCGTTTCCCGAAGCGGGGGCTCAGACTTCGTTAAGAAACTCGCCCTGTTCGTACGTTCTGCAACCGACTTATCAGAGTCGATTAACAAAAGCTCCGTGATGCCACGAACTAGATCATCGACATAACAGAAACTGCGAGTCTGGTTGCCATCTCCAAAGACGGAAAGCGGTTTACCTTGAAGCGCTTGGACTATGAAATTTGAGACCACCCGCCCATCGTGCGGACGCATCCGTGGACCGTAGGTATTAAAGATCCGTACGATGCGCGTGTCGACACCGTGATACCGGTGGTAGGCCATCGTCATCGCTTCGGCAAAGCGTTTTGCTTCATCATAGACGCCGCGCGGGCTGATCGGATTCACGTTCCCCCAATACGATTCAGGCTGCGGATTGACCAGAGGATCACCGTAGACCTCTGACGTACTGGCTAACAGCAGCCGAGCCTCTTTTGCCTTTGCCAGGCCGAGCACTTTGTGAGTACCGAGAGCCCCGACTTTTAGCGTGGCAATCGGCATCTCGAGATAATCTTGTGGGCTCGCCGGAGAAGCAAAATGCAAGATCGCGTCCAACTTTCCGTCTATATGGATATAGTCACAGACGTTGTACTTGATAAAACTGAACTTCGGATTCCCCATTAAGTGTGCGATGTTCTCCACGCGACCCGTAATGAGGTTGTCCATGGCAACAACCTCATGCCTCTTGCCAATCAGCAAATCGCTCAGGTGACTTCCCAAGAAGCCTGCTCCGCCTGTGATCAGTATGCGCATGGGTTCATGCTCCTTCTTCTACAAATGTATTCTCTCCATCGGCCGATCGCAACGGGGAGTTCAGTCGTAGGAATTAAGGCCTATCAACCAATTTACACGCACAGCATAGGCTGCACCACTGTATTCCTGTTTTGGGGATTGGCGCAATTTCTTCATGTCTTATTGTGGGTAACGTTCAATGATAAACTGCCCGAGTATGGGTAGAGAGCAAGAAGATGCCGCTTCCAGCGCACTGCTTATAGAAACAGTATGACCAAAAGTTGGATTGGAACTTTGGACTCTAGGAACGGGCCATAAACCGTGTAGAAGACACAACTACTCCTGCTTGAGGAACTTGTCTCGCAGAAAGCTCTTCAGGAAGAGCTTCTCTTTCATCCATACAGGCATCGCATTAGAAACGACTGCAAGCCAATTAAGGCGAACGCCAGTAGGTTTCCAGGAGACGCTCAAGATTCACGAGCGGCCTATCGTAACACGCCAGAGACTAACATCCCTAAGGCGAATCCCGCCTGCTTGTAGACAACAGTCGCTGGTAGGGTGAGGAAATCCAGGATCATGCTTCTTCCTGATGAATCGTTCTTCCTGTACCGGAGCCGCAATGTCGCCGTCTCGCTCTAAGCAGGCCGCGCTGTCATGATAATAGGCTGAAACATCCAAAATGGCTGTCACGGGTTTTCCTCCAGTGAGGATGAGCTGAAGCTAGCTGTTCGACGCAACGTACGAACGGTGTGTTTGTCCAAGAAGTTTCATGAATGTGGCCTCATACCGTGCACCAGCAGTTTCCCACTGGAACTGCTGCTTGACGGTTGCATATCCAGCACAGGCAAGCCTTTCGGCCAATTCATGGTCGTCCCACACAGTTGTCATAGCGTCACACAGGGCTTGGGCATTCTCTGGCTCCACCAAGATACCATTCTTGCCGTCTTCAATGATCTCCGGTATTCCGCCGACTGCCGAAGCTACCACAGGCTTCTTGCTGGCGAGCGCCTCCAGTATGGCGATACCAAAGGGCTCAGCACGAGAGGGCAGAACAAAAAAAGAACATTGACGCAGCAACTTCCTCACGCCTGTTCGGTCTAGAAGGCCCAGAAACTTCACGTACTCAGTCAACCCCAATTGTTGCACTAATTCTTCAAGCTGACCTCTAAGAGGGCCGTCACCCACTAGCTGCAATTCAGCTTCAGGGTGGGTCGGACTGAATCTCTTGAAGGCTCTGATGAGCACATCAATCGCCTTGCGCGGCTGGTGCAAGGCCACGCACAAGATATATTGCCCCCGCTGAAGCTCTTCCGGCTCACCTGGTTCAAACTCTGCGATATCCACTGCGTTGTGAATCGCTGAAGCTTTCGTTTGAAGCCCGGGGAATTTTGTCAGAACAGCATCAAGCGTGCTCCGGGATGGAGCCACAAGCCAATCCGCAGAATTCATCAGAATCTGGAGTGATTTAGGGTAATGGTCCTCAGGTATTCCCTTTGGCAACAGATCAGCCCCATGAACGGAGAGGACAAGCTTAAATCGAAGTAGCCTGCGGAGAAAGGTGAAGTATATGCCACTGCCGATTGGGTAATGAATGTTCACGATGTCGATATCGTGCCGCACTAACATCGTGTACAGCTGGTAGAGCGTATGACAGAAGTAAGCGGAAAAGCCTAACACTGATTTCACAGGCCACTCAGGAATATAGAGATTGCGAAGATTTAGTTCATACCCAGGGAAGTTCCACTTCGTGTGCTTGGCGAGTAGAGAGTGCGATTCACCTGGATGAAGAAACCAGACCTGATGGCCACGTTTCTGCAGTTGAATGGCAATGTTGCCTACGACCGATGCTACACCTCCGAACTCTTGGTCCCAGGGAACCACGATAAGCACATTCATCGAGATTCTCCATGAGAGTACGCACGGGGGAGCCCCATTCGCGCTATCGTGGCTTCCCACCGTGGTATCATCACGTCCAAGGTAAATTCTTTTTGTGCGACTGCTTGTCCGCGCAAGGCGATGTCGTCCAGATCTGCTGGATTAGTCACAAGTTCAGTCAGCAAGCTTCGTAATGCCACAGGATCGGCTTTGGGAATAAGCGGCAGGTTGGCAAGTTCGGCGACTTCGATTGCACCACCGCTTCCTGTCGTGAGAACTGCGCAGCCTGCCAGCATTGCCTCAACCATCACTAACGGGAGTCCTTCCTCCCTGGTGCTAAGGAAGAGCAGGATGTCATGCTCCTTATACACATCCGGCATGCGGTCGTGCGGGACTTTGCCGAGGAAATTGACAGAACCGGCTAACCCTAGTTCCTGAACGCGCTTCTGGACCCCCTCATAATAATCCCCCGTGCTGTGCCCAGCGACCGTGAGAGTCAGGCGGGTCCGAAGCCGTGGTGCTATCTGCCCGAGCGCCTCAATTGCCGTATGCAAGCCACGGTCAGACGTAATCTGCCCTGCGTAGAGAATCCGTATAGGGCCCTCGATGTCGTGTCGGCGAACTGGTGAATAGAATCTGCCGGCAGGAACACCTCCGAAGATTATTTCTGAGGAAGGAAACGCCAACCCAGCTTCCCGATATAGAGTCCGTAGATATTCGCTGACAAACACTACATGACGAGGCGAATTCGGGAACTCTCTTGTGGGAAGCCCTTCGCTCGCGACTCGTTGTTCCCACTGCCGGCCGAGCCATCTGAACAAAGGCTGGAATGGTCGTGGTCCCCAAAGTCCATCCCACACACTCTCCCAAAAAGGCGTCACCTTCTCGCCTGCCGCCCCATATTCACCAATCATCCACGGGTGTTCAATCCAATGCACGTCTGGAATGTGAACTGCTCCCGGTATTGGAAGCAAATTCATGGCCAACCCATTCATGCTCCACCAATTTACTATATCGGGTTTGAACTCTGACAGGAGATTAACAAACCGGCGAGCATCCGCAAGTTGTCGCTTGGCTTGGGAAAATGTCCAAGGCCGAAGTGGAGGCTGAGGGCCATAGGCATAAATGTTGAGCCAGCGATCCACCCGCACTCCTGCTATGACTTCGGTTTGTCGCGGAAAGCCGCCCAAGGAATTCATTGGCAATCCGCTGACGCTGGTGAGCACACGGATCTCATAACCACGTTGCTGCATAGTCTCGGCCACCTGCTTGCACCGGATTTCATAGCCTCCGCGATAGTGGGGAGGATAGAAATTACTGACCATCAATATCTTCATGGACGCCTTAGTCTTACCGGCCGCGAGCGAAGGATGATCGCGATTGCTCTGAGCGGGACCTTGCCTTACACCGGCCTTCGCATATCGCTTTAGCAACCCTAGACTCAGTCGTTGTTTGAATATTTCTTGGCAAGAGAGCGTGCTCCCGCGTGGTCGTCATAGTTCAGCGCACACGATTGAATACTTCGAGCCTCCCCGGCACGAAGCACGTATATCTCCTGCTCTCGCTGCGATAGGAGCCGGCGCGTATCCTCCAAGAACGCACCACGCCGCCTGTCTGAGCAGTGAAAACGGCGTCACGAATAAGGTTATCATGCGGCGCTCAGACCCCGTCATCCGGGATCGCACCCCATGATCACTGCATGGTGACCCGTCGGCGGTAAAGCACGCCGTCTTTGTTTCGATTTCCTGTTGCGGCATAGTCTTTGGAATTGATGTAATAAACAAAAAATTCCCGTTCGAGCAGATGAGGGTTATGTTCTAACCCTATGAGCGTCGCATAGTAATTGTGGCCTTCGTCATCCACTATCCTTCGGTAGTTGCTCCAGTGAATGCCATCCGCTGATTCACACAGGTTTAGATCGGTGGTGGGCCATGGCCCACCAATTACAATGCTGATGTACTTTCTCAAATAGCTGCTATAGGCCACATCGGCCATTATAATGGCGTCCTCATCCTTTTCAGTGAGAGGGCTCGAGCGTCCGCCAATTCCAGGTTCAGTCCAGGAACCTTGGTAGAATTTTTCCCATCTTGAAACTTCCGAAGCGTACTCAGCGGCATCGAGCACGTCTTCGATTTTTGCTCGTGCCACAGCAAGAGTCACGGGTCTAAATTGGTCTCCCACGTGGAGAAGATCCTTGAAGTATAGATAAAAATATTCCCCAACAATTGCGTATGCCCCCCACCCCACATCCAACGTTCCGTGCGCAATCTGGAAATAATCACTCGTCACTGAGGCATGAGGGGTGATAACGCGCCCCAAATCTTTCCAGGTCACTCCACCATCCGTAGATCGAGCCAATCCTAATTCGCTATAGAACGGGAGGTAGCCAGGGGGAGATATATAAATCTCGGCATGATAAAACATCAGAAGGAGCTCACTGCGATCGGATTTGTAAATCGGTCCGCCGGCGAAGTATTGGTATCGGGCTGGAACTCCTTCAATCTTTAGCTCATGTATTTCGTCCCGAATGGGATTATCCAGACTCCCCTTCGTCATTAAAGGAAAGCCGGCGGAGGCCGCAAAGAAACGATACGACTTTCCATCAGTTTCCCTGAGTAATCCCATGGTCCCATCGGGCCACGAATAGGGCTTTCTCTCAGACACCAATATTGGTTCAGCTGGGCCAACCGAAGGGATTGAATTCTGCTGCGCTTCCCATCCTGCCGCCGTCTTTGTTTCATGTAGAAGGCGACAGCCGACGAGTGGCAGACTTAGAGACAAGAGGAGACTCGTGAACGCCACAAGAAGGTTGATCACAGAGCGAACTGTTAGAACGGCAATCATTTCCACAGTCTCCAGTACCGATTTCTACAGCGCAATTCAGCTGCCCCCGTTCATGTTTTTTTATTAGAGGATCTAAATAGTACTCGTGCAACCAACGATGTACGGACACTCCCGTTACTTCATCATCACGCTGCCATCTAGTTACCACAGAGGTCTGCGGCACTCCATAGGTACTCGTCAAAACTCGTACCTCACGGCCAGTTCCCTGCAGTGCTCCTGCGACCCGGGCACAATGAATCGCATACTCCCTCCCCCGATAGTGGGGCGGGTAAAGGTTTGTCACCATCACGATTTTCATGAATCTCTTAAGCTGCTGGTGTTGGATGTGCCCGAGTGTTGAGGACCTTCCGAACTTCCTCTTCGTAGCGCTTAACCGTACATTCCCATGTCCAATGGGCACGAACATGTTCAATCGCTTGCCTACTCATTTCAGCGCGCATCTCTTTATGTTGTTGGAGTTGGATGATCGCCGCTGCGATCTGGTCAGCATCTCGATCGACGAGGATTCCCGTAACACCATCAATGACAGACTCTCTAATGGCGGCTTCCTTGATCCCGATGACCGGTGTTCCGCTCGCCATCGCTTCAATCGCGACAAGTCCGAACGGTTCCATGATGGGGACAAGGACCAACGCAAGAGTCTGGCTGTACAGGCCGGCTAATTCCAGCTGGCTCGGCCTGTACCTCACCGTTAGATCGACATCGCGATCTTTTGCCATTCGGACTAGCTCTTCGCTATAGCATGGATCCTCCAAGCGCTCGATGTGTTCTGGTGTAGCAATAACGACGTGCGGCCGTTGAGTCCGCTCAATCCGCGCAACTGCCTCAATCACCAAATGATGCTGTTTGAGTCTGATGATTCGGCCTGAGGATAGCACCATCGGCTCGACCGGCAATGTCGCTAACCCAAAGGCCAAGCAATCGACCCCAGGGTAGCAAACCTTCGAATGGCACCCGTAGCGTTGGAATAATATCTCTTTTGAATAGTATGAATTCGCGAGGATTAAGTGCGCGAGCTTTGTGTGAATAATGTCGCGTTTGTTGAGGGCATGGGTGGAAAGCTTTGAGGCGACATCACAGAGAGATGTATAGAATCCTTTGCGGGCCGAATTCTGGCCGAGACTCGTGCTGTGCAAAGACTCTTCGTACCGTACTGCTGACGGCTCATGGCTATAGACAACGCTCGGCCGCCGAAGGTACGGGAGTATGCCAATCGTTCGACAAGCTGGCCATTGGTCAATGTGTACAAAGTCATATTCTGTGGCATTGATGACGTTTGCGAGCCTCTCAAATTGTTGCTTGACCTTGCGCATCGTCCAAAGGGTAGCGCCCAGTTGGGCATAGCGACCCAAGAGATGCGGCCGCAGACGCCAAAGAGGATAAGGCTTCAGCATGATTACCTCGGAAGAGTTGCGGACATAAGGCTTGAGTGATAGGTAATCCCTGTTTGACAAGGAGCCGGGGAAGATGAACTCGTCAATGACATGGCCACGCGCAGACAGGTTACGAACCATTTCGAAGGCAAAGCGCTTCGATCCGCCTATATCGCCATTATGGACCCAGGCAATCTGCCATTTCTTTCGCATAGGCTCCTTGGGACTCGGACTGGCCTCTTGGATAGTCTCATGCATGCTAGAATCTCCCCCCGGCCTGATGATCGCCGAAGTCTAGCAGCATGCTGAAAAAGTTTGCCGGCGTCAATGGAAGGTTGCGGCTGAGGCCTGCCCACATATCCAGCTTAAGCCAAAATATCTGATCGCACATAAGCTTTCCCTACCATAGAGGCATTGTCGTCTCGTCGACTACATCACGATAAATGTGCTCCATCTTGTCGACGATCTGGTTCCATGTAAATCGATTAAGTGTCTTGGTTCGCCCATTTTGCCCCATCCGTTCTCGCTTCTCTGGATCCGAGAGAAGCTCGACCAATTTTGCAGCGAGATCATCCGGATCATACGGCTTCGCGAGCAACCCATCTACGCCATCATCGATCACAGCGCTAGTCGGTCCTATTCGGGCACCTATTACAGGCTTTCCGCACATCCATGCTTCGAGGTAGGCGATGCCAAACGATTCCCCCACTGAAGGCAGAGCGAACACATCCAGCGCGTCGAATATCGACGCTTTATCTTCGTCTTTGAAGTCGCATATTCGAATGACTCGACTTCTCTCCAAA
>Ga0187894_10001240_pt1 | contig 33201 bp, 28 predicted proteins | sample GBC1701081metaG_FD_136650 | JGI IMG/M metagenome (GOLD analysis project Ga0187894, IMG submission 136650) | White microbial mat communities from a lava cave in the Kipuka Kanohina Cave System on the Island of Hawaii, USA - GBC170108-1 metaG ...
ATCGAAAGCTCGGCGATGCGGTCGAGAGCGCCGTCGCGGAATCGTTCGCAGCGAGCGAGCTCGCCGAGCCCGAGCGGGCGCGCGTCCGGGCGCTGTTCGAGCGGCTCGCCGCGTACGCGCATCTCGTCCATCCCACGAGGCTCGGCTTTCGGAAGGGCGGCGAGGAGACCGGCGCGAACGCGTTCGCGCTGCCGAACGGCAGCGTGATCGTGACGGACGAGCTGGTCGCGCTCGCGCACAGTGACGACGAGCTCGCCGCGGTGCTTGCGCACGAGCTCGGGCACCTGCATCACCGGCACGGAACGCGCGCCGTGCTGCAGGCGATGGGGATCGGCGCACTCGCGACCGGCGCCCTCGGCGACTTCGACGGCGCGGGCATCGCGAGCGCGGTGCCGATGCTGCTCCAGCTCCAGTACTCGCGAGCCTTCGAGCTCGAAGCCGACGCGTTCTCGCAGCGGGTCCTCCGCGACGCGCGACTCGACCCGCACGCGCTCGGGCCGATGCTCGAGCGCCTCGAAGCCGCGAGCGGCGCGGCGGCTCTGCCCGCCTACTTCTCGACGCACCCGCCGGCCGAGGAGCGCCAGCGCGCGCTCGAAAGCGCGCGATGAGACCGCTCGCTGCGGGGCGCGCGCTGCTGATCGCCGCACCGTTCCTCGCACTCGCGCTCGTGACGAAGCTTCCCAGCCTCGCGTTCGTCCACCGCGAGCCCGACGAGGTGATCTACTGGGCCGTCGCGCAGCACCTCGATGATTACGGCCTCTACACGCTGCGCGGCGCGCCCATTCTGAAGAAGCTGCCGCGCGCGATGTACGACCGGCCGCTCTTCCATCATCCGCCGCTCTATCCCGCGCTGCTCGTGCCGTTCGTGCAGCGCGACGCGCGCAGCGAGGCCGTGGTGATCTCGTGGCTCGGCCATGCGCTCGCGATTTTCTCGGTGGCCTGGATTGGGCTCCATCTCCACGCGCGCCTCGGCGGGAGCTCGCGTGCGTTCTCTGCGCTCGCGATTCCGCTCGCGGGCGTGGCGCTCGATCCGGTCTTCGTGCACACCGCGCGCAAGCTTTGGATCGACGCGCCCGTCGCCGGGCTCAGCGCGCTCGCGGTCGCGCTGACGGTGGCCGCGCTGGCGCGACCGAACGGCCGTCGTTGGCTGCTGTTGGCCGCCGGCGCAGCGCTGGGAATCGCGGGGCTCGCGAAGCTGCCCGGCCTGCTGCTGGCGCCGATCTGCGCGCTGCTGGTTGTTACGGCGCGCCGGCCGTGGCCCGCGCGCATCGGCGATCTCGCGTGCGTCTCGCTGCCGGCGCTGCTCGTCGTCGCGCCGTGGTTCTGGGTGTTCTACGCCCGCTACGGAACGCTGCTGCCGGCGTGGACAGCGCCGAGCCCCGAGCTGCTCGAGCGATTCCCGATGATGGCTGCGGCGGTCGCGAAGCCGTGGCATTCGTTCGCGACCAAGCTCGCCGTCGTGCAGCCGCTGTTCGCGCTTGGGCTCGGCGCGTTCGCGTGGAGCGCGATGCGCGGCGAGCAGCGCACAGCGCTCGGCTGGATCGTGCTCGGGTGGCTCGCCGGCCTGCTCGTCGCACTCACCTATCTGGGCGCGACCCGCTTCAGCTTTCAGATGCGTTTCCTCTCGCCGCTCTGCGCGGCGATCTACCTGATTCCGCTCGCGATTCCGGCTTGGTACCGCGCGCCGAACGCACGCTGGCTTCGCGCGGGCGCGCTCGTGGCGATCGCTTGGGCGACGTTCGGCGCCGCTCCCTATCTATTGAACGGGAGGCCGGACGAGCTCGTCGGCTTTGCGGAGAGGCTCGGCCTGGTGCGCTTCTAGGCAGCTCCGCGCGGGCGCAGCATTCCCCCCGCGCTCCACTGCGCGAACGCCCAGCGCGCCCACTGCACGAGCGCGAGCGCGAGCCACATCGACCAAGCCAGCATCGCCGCGCGATACCACCAGATCGACAGCGAGAACACCCACGGCTCCGGCAGCAGCGGAGCCGCGCGATCGAGATACCAGCGCAGCGCGAACGAGCTCGAGCCGTTGCCGGCGATGCGCATCATCGGCGTGCCGAGCAGCCCGTGCTGGATCGCGAACGCGAGGCAGCCGGCCGCGATCAGCGTCAGCGCCGCGAGCGCGAGCTGCAGGAACGTGAAGCCGAACGGCGGAACCGCAGCCAAGCGAGCGGCGTGGCGGCCGCGCAGGCCGAGCAATAACAAGCTCGCGACGACCGGCACGGCGGCCGCGAGCGGCGCCTGCGTGAGGCCGACGCCGAGCAGCAGCCAATCGCGCGCCCGCAGCGGCGTGAACGTGAAGCGGCCGAGCAGCAGCGCGGCGCCGGCGACGATCGCGAGCGTCGACCAGAACATCACGCTCGGGCCGAGCCGGGGGCCGCCGGCGAACAACACCCAGCGATTCTCGGGTACCGCGAGCTCGACGTTGGCGTTGACCGATGCTGCGCCGGCATCGAGCGCGGAGCCTCGGAAGAGCGCGCTCATGCCGCGCGGCTCGCGCCAGCCGAGCGTCACTTCGCGCGAGCCTGGCGCGAGCGTGAGCGGCACACGTCGTTCTTCTTGGCGCAGCGGCTGGGCCTCGCCGTTCACGCGAAGCGAAGTGAGCTGCGCGCCCTCGGGAAGCGTGACCGCGTGCTGTCCACCCTGAGAGCTGCGCAGCGCGAGCGTCAACGTCGCGTCGGTGGCGCGCAGACCGGGCGCGAGCGCGAGCGTGCTGCGGTCGATCGTCAGCGTCGCGCCGCCGTGGCCTGCGGGCCGCTCGATCGCGAGCTCGAGCTTCTCACCCGGCCACGGGCGCCACTCGCGCGCGCGCTCGCCTTGGCGCAGCTCGTCGACCGCAGGCAGCCCCTTCGCCTCGACGTGCCAGAGCGGTCCGGCGACCACCTGCCAGACCTCCGTCCACGGAACGCTCGCTGGCGCGGCGAGCACGACTCGGTCGGCGATCGCGAGCGTCGATTCATAGGCGACGGCGTGCTCGCCTCCGGCCACGGTGACGAGCGCGCGACCCCGCTCCACGCGAATGCCCGGAGTCGTTACGGATTCTCCTGTCAGCAGCGGCACCGAGGCCACGATCGGCCCGTGCGCGGGCGCGACTCGCGCGATCTCCGTGTGGACGCGCCAGCTGAGGTCGAGCGCCAGCGTGCGCGTCACGCGCACGAACGGCGGAATCTCGGTCGCCTCGAGCTTCGTGCCGCTTTCGCTGCGCGCGCTGCGCGCCTCGCGCACGAGCTGGAGCGCGCCGCTCGCGGTGCCGTCGGGCTGGATGCCGACGACCGCCCAGCCCGCAAGCGGAGCCGCGAGCGAGACGCGGCGCGGTGCGAGCGGGAGCGGCAGCTCGATCGTCGCGCGCGGCGGCAGCGGACCCGAAAGCTGCACTTCGTGGCGCCCCTCGCTGACGCGCAGCCAGAGCACGCCGCTGGCATCGCGCATCACCGCGCTCGCGCGCTCGCCGTCGAGGATTACGGCGTTCGCGAGGAAGGAGCCGTCGCTCGCGCCGCCGCCGGGCAGCGGAATGCCGGCCTCGGCAGCGGCATCGAGCGCGAGCCGCAGCTCGAGGCGCTCGCCGCTGACTCCCAGCGCGAGCCGCGTCAGCGTCGCGCACTGCGGAGCGCAATCGGGCGCCTCGAGCAGCTGTGTTCGCAGCGATTCGAGCAGCTCGGGCGTCGGCAGATCAGCGCGCGCGGAATGCGGAGCGAGCAGCGCGAGCGCGACGGCGATGGCTGCCGCGGCACCAGCCGCACTGCCACTAGCCGTCGCGTCGGCGAGAGCAGACGAATTCGCATCGGAGTCGTCGCTCGGCGCGCCGCGTCTCCATGCGAGCGCGAACTCGCGCGCGAGGATGAGCAGCAACAACACGCGCAGGATCGCGAGCAGCGCGTTCGCCCACGGCGGAATCAGCCAGAGCCCGAGCGCTTGGTCGCGCGTGACGGGGCCGCTCCACTGCAGCGAGACGCGCTCCCAGGTCCAATCGGGACGGCCGGGGCCGGTGGGGACTGTGGCAGCCGGATCGGCTGCGAAGTTCGATTTGGAGTACGACTCGGAAAGCGAGGTGGGCCGCACGCTGGCCGGAACATCCTGGATTCGCGGCCGGCGCCTCTCTGCCGTCACGATGACCTCTCGAGCCGCCGCATCGGCGGCGCCCGCCGCGAGCTCGGGTTCTGGGGCTGCCGCGAGGCCCCCCTCGAGGCCTGCCTTGTCCGCCTCGACGGCGAAGTACGGCCGCTCGAGCGCCGGGAACAGCCCCACGCGCACCTGCCGAATCGCAAACGGCACTGCGATCAGCGCGAGCACGACGAGCGCCGAGGCGTAGGCGAAGCGCACTCCGCGCGCGAGCCGCCCCGGCGGCGCGACGCGGCGCAGCCCCTCGAGCACCGCCAGCGCGAGCCACGTCATCTGCGGCGCGCCGAGCTCGTTCCAGCTGAGCACGAGCGCCGCGACCCCGAGCGCGGCCGCGTGCGGACCGAAGAGGCGCCAGACCGCGACGGCGATCAGCAGCACGAAGAAGATCGAGAGCAGATCCCAGCGCGAGACCCAGGTGTCGTCCGCGTCGTCGACGCCGGTCGCGTGCAGCAACCGATAGCCCGGCGGAATCATCAGGCTCGCGGAGAGCGAGTCGAAATCGTGATCCCAGCCGACCGCGGGCAGCCGCGTCGCGCCGCCCTCGACGCGGCTGTCGGCTTCGAGCGCGAGCGCGCCGAGCGCGGTCTCGATCCCTAATTGCTCGCCTCCCGCTCGCTTGGTGATCGGCTGATCCTGCCCTGCGATCGCGGCGCGGCCGAGCGCGGTGCGCTCACCCATCTCGAGCCGCAGCGAGGTGCGTAATGTGCCGCTCAGCTGGTCGACCACGGTGGCGCCGCCGCCGTCGAAATCGAGATGCCAGGTGCGCGTGAGCGCGAGCTGGTCCGCAGCGCCGCCCTCGTTGCCGCGCCGCTTCTCGACGAACGCGAGCCTGCCGCCGGGCTCCAGCCGATAGGCCGGCAACGCGCGCCACTCGAGCGGCAGCTCCGTCTGCGTCGGATCGACTGCCGGTGCGCCCTCGACGTCGACCAACCGCAGCTGCGGTGCGAGCGAGACGGACCAGATCTCGGTTCCGTCCCAGCGCGCAGCCGCTGGCTGCTTCGGCGGGCCGAACGCGTTCGCGCGCTCGGTCGCACGCGCGCCGACGCGCAGCGTCCACTCGCCGGGGCGAACCTGCACGCGCAGCCTGCCGTCGGGATCGAGACGCGCCGGCAGCGGCGAATCGAGCGCGGTGGGCGCCATGCCAGGCGGAAGCGCGACGCCGAGGCGCTCCTCGCGCGCCTCTCCGGACGAGCGCAGAGTGATTACGGTCGTGAGCCGCGGCGGCACGTCGTCTTCGAGCAGGCGATGCACTTCGACGTCGACGCGATTCTCGGCCGGGCCTTGGGTCGGCGCCGCATTTCCGTCGCGCAGCCAAAGCGTGCCCGCTGCGTCGCGGCGGGGCCGCGGCACGGCGCGCCCGTTCAAGCTGAGATCGACGATGCCGGTCTGCGGCGGGACGCGCAGCCCCGGCGGCGGCGCGCTCCACACGAAGCGCCCGCTGAGCTCGTGATGGCCGCGCGCGAGCCGAACCGCAGGCCCCTCGCCGCGCTGCACGACGCTCACCGGCGCGCCGCCCGCGCGCACCTCTTCCGGCCACACGCCGCCCTCGCCGCCAGGCAGCGCGACCTCGGCGTCGATCGCGACGAAAACGCTCTGCTCGAAGGTTCCACCGTTCTCGCCCAACACCAGCGCGAGGCGGCCCGGCCACACGCACGCACGCGCGCCGTTCTGCAGCAGCGGGCAAGTCTCGCTCTCATGCCCCCGCAGCACCCAATCGACCCACGCCCGCAGCGGCTCCGGCACATCCCCGCGTGCGAGCGGCTCCGCATTCGCCCCCAGACCAAAGCCGAGGCACACAACGAAACCAACCAGCGCGCGCATCGTTTCTCCTCGCCGAAATACGTGCGCTGCGAACCCGCCCTAACCACTCGGGTTCCGCGCGCGCACGCACTCTACGCGGCGCTCCCAATCACGCGCGCAAATTCTCAGGCGCACGTAAAGCCAACGTAAAGAAAACGCCCAGCGCCCCTCCTCCCGCGCGAGTGAAGCGAGCGCGCCTCGATGGCGCGCTCGCTTCACCACCCAACCCCCTACACCAGCGGCGGCCGCGTGTCAGAGGAGCGCAGCGCCGGGCCGACCGGGGGATTCCCCGGTCCGGCGGAGCCGCTGGTGATCCTGACTACAGACCGCGAGGCGCGCCTAACAAGGAGCGTGGCGCTACCCGCGCCGCACACTAGAAGCGCCACAGCGGCGCAGCCGGAGCCGGGGTCCCCCGGTCGGCCCAGGCAACCAACGGGTGAGAACTGAAACAACCGGTCCTCGAACCATTAACCGGCTACCGTTTCGCCGGCTCCGTCACCGGTGCATCGATGCGCGCATGCGCGAGCGCCTTCTTCTTGGCTCCCGCGAGGTCATAAAACTTCCGGGTCACGATCCTCTGCGCATACAGCCCGCCGCCCGCCTGGATGTTCGTCACAGCCTTCCAGCCGCCGAGCGAGTCCGCCGTCAGATCGCGGATCGCGTGGAACAGCCGCGTACGGTACTCGCCATCGACGCCTGGACCCGTGCTCATGTATTTGCGGATCAATGCGCCGACCTCGGGGTTCTCGAGGTCCGCCATCGAGGGCGCCGTCAGCACCGAGCCACCCGCGATGTCGTGCAGGTGGCGAACCATCAGGTTGTAATTCGCAGCGCCGTAATACTTCGCGGCGTTCGTGTAGAGCTCGTCCGGAAACGCCGCGCCTTCCGGCGTCACGCGGCAGTTCGAGATCGCCGCCTCGAGGCCGGCGCGCAGGATCGTCGCGTGGATGATCATCTCCGAGATCTTCTCGCGAATGTGCGCCTCGCTCGCGAGGCCATTCGCTTCGGCGATCAGCTGCGCGAAGCCGACGAGCTGGTCGGCCTCCTCGACGAATGCCGAGAGCCCACCGAGCCGCTCCCAGAGGCCGAGCGAGTGCGCGAACACCGCCGCGTGTCGCGTCTCGCCGTCGAGAAAGACGCGCTCGTCCGGCACGAACACGTCGTCGAAGATCACGAAGCCTTCGGGCATGTGGTGGTGGCTCGAGATCGGGAACGTGCGCGGATCGCCGTGGCGCGGCGCGTAGGTGGTGTTCACGATGCGCACGCCCGGCGAGCTCACCGGCACCATCGCCGCGATCGCGTACGGCTCCTCGCCCGCCTTCATCGACTTGGTGGGAATGGTCATCAGGTCGTGCGCATACGAAGCGCCCGAGATGTGCAGCTTCGCGCCGCGGATCACGACGCCGCCGCGCTTGCGATCGACGACGCGCACGTAGAGGTCGGGATCCGTCTGCTTCGCCGGCGGCAACGAGCGATCGCCCTTCGCGTCGGTGATGCACTCGACGATGCGGATGTCGTCCTTCTGCGCCTGATCGACGTAGGCGCCGATGCGCTCCACGTACTTCGGGCAATCGCTCATCCGCGAAGCTGCCGTCATCAGCGTCATGATCGATTGATAAGTGACATTGGCGACGAGATCGGCCTGCTGCAGCACCGGAATGCGCGCCTTCAGATCCTGCGCGGAGCTGGCCACCTTCATCAGCGGGCTCGTCGCGTTCGGGTCGGGCGAATAGAAGCGGTCGTACGCCGCAGCCACCTCGTGAACGGTCGGGCCGAGCACCGGGTCGCCCTCGATGTCGTCGACGCGCTTGCCTTCGAAATACGTCGCGCGGCCATCGTTGATGGAGGCTCGATACTGGGCGCCTGTCTTCATGGCGGGCTCCTGCGCTAGTGCGGAGACACTAGAGCGGTGCGTCGCGCGCCGGCAGCAGTGTGATCGCGCGCGCAGTGTGAGCGGCGCGCATGAGGTCAGCGGCTCGGAATCAAAGACGCTCGGAATCAAAGACTCGGCAAGCCCGGCGACCCGGCCATCGGAACGATTCCAGTACTCGCTGGCGGGCTGACGGCCACGATCAAAGGACGCCGAGCCATTCGAGGAAGGCGCCGACGGCGCGCATGAATGCGCTGACCGGCATCACGACGAATTCCCCCAGCGGAATCTCTTGGGGTTCATCTCCCGCGCGCTGCAGGCCCGCGTCCAGCCGGCGAAGATCCGCCACCGTCAACGGTAGGGCGGCCTCGTTCGGTTGAAACGTGGCGCCCCTCGGAAACAGTTTGCCCTCTGTCCGCGACATCTCGATGTGCGTGCCCATCACCGCGGAAATCGCGTGCGTATCTGCGAACTCGACCAGGCGATGCACGCTCGACTTGTATGCAGGCCAGTCCATCACGTAGAGCTGGCCGGGATACAGCGAGTCTCCAGTGAGCAGCCAATGCGTGCGCGAGTCGTACGCGGCGACGTGCTCGTCCTGATGTCCTGGTAACGGCACGACGATGAGCTCCCTCCCGCCGAGATCGACCCTCGCCACCCCGTTCGGCCAACTCTCGAACCCGAAGTACCGGCGCACGGCCTCGCCGTTTGGCTCGACCAGTGTGACGCCCGGCTTCCCACGAAACTGTGCGTCGCCGGCCGTGTGATCGCCGTGGCTGTGCGAGTGAGTGACGAGAATGCGGAGAGGGGCCTCAGCCCGAGGTCTTCGCTGAGCGACGAGGCGCTCCACGGTCTCGAAGAGCGGAAACCGGTCGGGCTCCGCAGTCGCGCCGGTGTCTTGGACGAACACCGTGTGCTCGCCGAACAGCACGTAGATGAACGGCGCCTCGAAATGAACGCATTTGTTCTGGCGCAGGATGAACGTGTCGGCGTCGAACCTGAAGACCTCGATCGCCGGATCCCGGTTGGTGTCGCAGTCCTCCGAGCCGTGGATCCAGACCTTCGCGCTGGGGTCGGCCGCGGCGCGCAGGCGGACGGGAAGAAGGGAGAGAGCGATGGCGATCAGCCAGCAGGTCACGGCGCTGCGCGGCCCGCGGAAGGAGCTCAGAACACCACCGGCAGCGTAAGCGCCGTCCTGAAGCTCCCGCCCGTAATCACTGGCGCGGGCTTGCTCGGGTCTCGGCGCAGATTCGGCAAGCGCTCGAGCAGCAGTGACAGCGCAGTCTCGAGCTCGAGCGTCGCGAGGTGCATGCCCAAACAGGTGTGCGCGCCCTGCGCGAACGCGATGTGCGGCTTCGCTACGCGCTGGATGTCGAACCGGTCGGCGTTCTCCCAGCGCTCGGGATCGCGGTTCGCGGCGCCGACGATCGGCGCAACGGCGCAGCCGGCTCGCACCGGCACCCCACACAGCTCGGTGTCGCGCGTCGCCCAGCGCGAGAACGCGACGAGCGGCGGCTCCCAGCGCAGCCCCTCCTGCACCGCTTGCGGGATCAGCTTGCTGTCGCGCTTCACCGCGTCGAGCTGCTCAGGATTGTCGAGCAGCCCGCACATCAAGTTCGAGAACGCGCGCGCGGTGGTCTCGAAGGCGGCGGGCGAGAGCAGCCGGATGAACGGCAGGATCTCGTCGACGCTGAGGCGCGCGCCGTTCAGCTCGGCGTTCGCAAGCAGAGTGATCAGGTCGTCGCCTTCGCGCCCGCGCGCAGCCTCGATGCGCGGCGCGAAGTACTCGGCGAGCGCTTTCGCCGCGTCGAGAGCCTTTTCCGCACCTAACTGCCCGGACAAGATCTCGATCGCGAGCCGCGTGTAGTGCGGTCGATCGCGCTCGGGCACGCCGAGCATGCCGGCGATGATCGCGAGCGGAAACGGGAACGCGAACTGGCGCGTGAGGTCCGCGCACCCGTCCTGCGCGAAGCGATCGATTAGGGCGTGCGCGTACGGGATCACCAGCGAATCGCGCCACGCCTCGAGCGCGCGGCGCGAGAACGCCTGCTGCACGAGTGCCCGGTAACGCGTGTGCTCGGGCGGGTCCATCTCGAGGATGCTGTGGCCGAACACTCTGCCGACGACGCCCGCGTAGCCCGACGACGAGAACGTGCGCGCATCGCGAAATACCTGAGAGACCGCGTCGAACGAGAGCGCGAGCACGCTGCCGTCGCCGAGCGGGCTCGGGATCACCGCACCCTGCTTCCGCATCGCGCCGAAGAACGCGTATGGGTCCGGCGGCCCGAGCGATCCGATTTGCGCGAACTCGTCGAACAGCGCATCGAACTCTGCGGCTTCCATTGCCCTCTCCGCAAGCTACCCGCCTGCGTCTTTGCGTCGGCGAAGTGAGCCTCTCCTGAGCGCGGACTTGTGCGAGGCCACGGGCCGAGCCAAGCCGGCAGCTCCGCCTCGCTCGGTACGGGCCAGAGCGGCCCGCGCCAGCGCAGCAAGCATATGTCAGGGAGCGGCGGCCGCGGGAAGGGTGGTGCAGTCGGAGCATCTCGCGCTCTCGCGCTGCGTAGCGCGCGGGATCGCAAAAGCGGCGACGGCACCTGCGAGATCGGCTGCGAGGTCGAGCATCGTGTCGGCGAGCCCGCGCTGTGCGACGACGAGGCCCGTCGCGTCGGCCGCGAACTCGAAGAGCTCCCAGAGCGTCCCCAGAGCGAGAGCAGCGAGCACGGGCACCACTCGCTCGAGACGCGCGCCGAGGACGAGGCCATTCCGCGCGATGTGACATGCCAGCGCATCGGCCACGAACCGCGCCACCGCGAACGAGAGCGCGCCGTGCACCAGCTTGTCGTAGAGCGCCGAACGCTCGTAGAGGCCGCCCGCCATACCGAGTATCACATGGGCGGCAAACGCCATGACCACCCACTCGCGCACACGTTGCCCGAGCGCCGCCGTCCCGAGCCCGAGCGCGAAGCACGCGCACGCGATCCCACCCGCCACGGCACCGTGCGCCGCGAAGAGCTCGAGCGCGGCCACGCCTGTCGCTCCCTGGAGCGCGCCGATGCGGAGCGCACTCTGCCCGGTGCTCAGATCCATCGGCGCACGCGGCGGCAGTAGCCCTCGTAGGGATCGCCGAGCGACGCCGCGAGCGCGCGCTCTTCGTTCCTGATGAAGCGGAAGTGGAGTGTGAGCGCGAGGGCGAGCGTCGCGAGCCAGGGCGCGGGCGTCCCGGTGAGGAGCGCAGCGCCGGCGAGGACCCCGACCCCGCCGAGGTACATGGGATTTCTCGTAAAGCGGAAGGGGCCTGTCTCGACGAGCTGATGCGTGCGCTCGTACGGCTTGATCGTGGTGCCTGCGCTGGCGAAGGCCCGCTCTCCCCAGATCACGAGCGTGACGCTCGCCGCGACGAGCGCCGCGCCGAGCCCGGGGAGCCGGAGCCACGTGGGTCCCCCGAGCGCGAAGTGGAGCGCCAGGCCCGCGGCTCCATGGAGCAAGAAGAAGCGCGGCGGCATCCAGCCCGAGCGGACGACGGGGATCGTGCGCGCGTCGTCGGCGGCGGTCGTCATGCCTTCTTCCTCGCGTGCGCCCGCTGCGCGAGCGCAGCGCTCACGCGGATCTCGTGCATGGAGCATTCCGGCATCGAGGCCCTTTGCCGTCGCGGCGAGGAACGCGTGCGGGCGAGACCTCTCCGGGAGCGGAAGCGAAGCGATTGCCTCACGACGCGGAGGGTCGCAGGGGAGCGTTGCCGGCGAGTGTCTTCCTGGTTAACGCATGTAAAGACGCCGCGGAAAGCGGCCTGTGGCGCGAGCGGGCGTCTCCCACGTTGGAGCCGCCTCCAGTTCGCCCGAGGAACCGATCGCGATGTTGCTCGGCGCGTACGCCGCCTCGCAGTCTTGCCTGTGCTCGGAACGTTGTTAGGGGAGCAGCGCGTGTCTGCTCGGTGATAGGCTGCGCGCGTGCCGCCCTTGCCGCTGATCTACGAGACGATCCAGTTCTCGCCCTATTTCGGGTGCGACGACCCCGACCTTCCCGGCCAGATTCGCGCGGCCTCGCGCGCGGGCTTCGCGGGCATCGGCATCGACCACCGCGGCACGCTCGCGCACTTCACGCAGAAACGCGGAACGCTGCGCGACGTCGCCGAGCTGCTCGACGAGCACGGCCTGCGCTGCTTCGCGATCCAGGACCTCACCGTCAGCGACGACGAGCGCGAGACGCTCGGGCTCGCCGAGCGCTGTCTCGAAGCGGCGAGCGCGCTTCGGGCGGAATGGGTGCACTGCTGCTTCACCGCGCCGATTCGCGCTGAAAGCGTCGCGCTCTTCCGCCGAGCGCTCGCGATCGCGCGGCCGGCCGGCGCGCGCTTCTCGCTCGAGTTCCTGCCGTGGTGCGAGATGAACGACGTCGCGACCACGCGCGAGGTGATCCGGCGCGCCGAGGAACCGCAGCTGAAGCTGCTCGTCGACACCTGGCACGCGCATCACGGGCCGACGAGCTGGGAAGCGCTCGCCTCGGTAACAACCGACGAGCTCGCGTACTTGCAGTTCGACGACCACCCGCCGCTCGAGAGCGCGGACCTGTTCATCGAGACGATCGATCGCCGCGCGCTGCCGGGCGATGGCGAGCTCGCGCTCGAGCGGTTCGCGAAGCTGTTCCGCGAGAAGGGCTACACGGCGCCGGTGAGCGTCGAGATCCTGAACCGCGAGATGCGCGCGTGGCCGAAGGACGTGTTCGCGCAGCGCGTGTTCGCTGCGGCAATTCGCTACTGGAGCTGAGGCGGTGCCGAGCGACCCGCGCAAAATCGATCCTTCCGCAGCTCCCGCACGCACTCCGCTCGGCGTGATGATCGGCGTCGCCGGGGGCCACGGCGTCCATCCGGCCGGCGCGAGCGGCCGGCCGAGCATCATTCACTCGGTGTACGTGGAAGACCTGGACGCGCATTGCAAGAATGCGCGCGCCGAAGGCACGGTGTTTTCGCAGCGCTGGGGAACAAGCCTTTCGGTGATCGTGTCTACGAGTGCATCGATCCGGAGTTGCATCGCTGGCGCTTTCACCAGCTGCTGTGTTGAAGCGAACGGGGAGGAGATCGCGGGATGAGAAAGGTGCTCGTCGCTCTGCTCGTGTTGGTCGTCGGCGCGCTCGCGCTGCCACCGCTCTGGTTCGAGCTGTCTCCTCGCGAGGCTCCGCCGCTGGCTGCGGCGGAGAGCTTCGCGACGCTGCCGAGCGGCGTGCGCATGCATTATGTCGAGCGCGGGAATGGGCCCGCGGTGGTGTTGGTGCACGGGCTCCCAGGACAAGCCAGCGATTGGCGCGATACCGTCGCTTTGCTCGCTGCGCATGGCCGGCGCGTGATCGCAGTCGACCGCATCGCCTACGGCCACTCCGACGCCCGTCCGAACGACGAGTTCACGCTCGACGCGAACGCCCGCGAGCTGCGTGAGCTGCTCGATGTGCTGGATCTCAGCGACGTCACGGTGGTCGGCTGGAGCTACGGCGGCGGGACGGCTCTCGTCGCCGCGCATCAGGGCTCGCCGCGCATCGCGCGGATCGTGCTGGTCGGCAGCATGGGCCCCGGCAGCGATGCCGGGATGCCTCCGCGCCCGGTGCTGGCTCTCTCGCGGCTCGTGTTCAGGTGGGTGCACGCCGTGCCGCCGGCCGGCATCGCCGTGCAGCGCGCGATGAGCGAGCAGGCGTTCAGCGCGCAGGCGCTGCCCGCGGACTGGTTGCCGTCGCTGAGCGCGAACATGGTGCAGGCGAAGACCTTCGCCGCATTCTCGGCCGAGGGAGCCGCGATCGGTACCGAGCTGCCCGACAGCGCCGGCCTCGAGCTCCCGATCCTCGTGATTCACGGCGACGACGACAGGCTCGTGCCGGTCGCGGTCGGCCGCGCGCTCGCCAAAAACAACTCGCGCGCCGAGCTGCTCGAGATCCCGGGCGGGAGCCACATGCTTCCGATCACCCACGCGAAGCTGCTCGCGGACCGCATCGCCTCGTTCAGCGCGCCTCCTGCGCCCGCCGAGCCGGCGACGCCGCCGGGCGCTGAGCTCGGCTCACCGAGCGAGCTCCCCGAGCACTGGATGGACGTGCTCGCGGCGCGCTGAACGTCCGCTCGGATTCGCGAGCACGCACTGCTCGGGTTCGCGAATCCGAGGCAACTGTTCGATTTCGCTCGCTCGGAGACTTCGCCTCGCTGCGCGGCGCTGCGCCGCTGCTCAAACGTGCCGCGCGAGGAACTGCGCGGCGTGTTTGACCGCCCATTCTGCTTCGGGGCAGAAGCCGTGCAGCCCGATGAAGCCATGCACCATGCCGGGCCAGATCTCGAGCGTCACCGCGACGCCGTCGCGTCCTGCGCGCGCTGCGAGCCGGGCGCCGTCGTCGCGCACGTTGTCGATCTGGCCGTACTGCAGCAGCAGCGGAGGAAGGCCTCTCAGGTCGGCGTAGATCGGCGACACGTGCGGGTGTCGCGCGTCGCCGTTCGGGCCGAGGTAGTCGAGCCAGCGCGCGCGCATCCACGCCGGGTTCACGAACACGTCCTCGGCGACGGGATTCAGCGCGGAATCTCCTGAGACTTCGGCGTCCAGCCAGCCGCCGAGCGCGACGCCGCAGGCGGGCAGCGGCGCGCCGAGATCGCGCAGCTTCACGAGCGACGCCACGACGAAGCCGCCGCCGCACGAATCGCCGATCAGCGCGATCTGCTCGGGCGCGACTCCGCTCGTGACGAGCCCTCGATAGGCCGCCACGCAGTCGTCGAGCGCAGCGGGGAAGCGGTGCTCGGGCGCGAGCCGGTAGTCGACGATGAACGCGCGCAGCCCGCTCGCGCGCACGAACCACGCCGCGAAGAACGTGTACTCGGGAGCGCTGCACGAGACGAGCGCACCGCCGTGCAGGAAGAGGATTGCCGGATCGCTCGGCCGCGGCGGCTTCGCTTTCAGCGAAACCCACACTCCGCGGACACCGCCGAGTGTCGCGGATTCACACGCGACGTCGGGCCCCGGATCGTGCCCGTGCGCCGGCTTGAACTTCGCGCGCACCACCTCGTACGAATCGCCCGGCGCCGCGATGCCCTTCGGAAACTGGGCGAACGCCGCGCGGTACTCGCGGCTCGGCACCTCGCGCTTCACCGAACGCCGTCCCACAGCGCGCGCGTCGCGGCGCTCGGGTCGCGCAGCACGCCGACGCGCTCGCCGAGCTCCATCACCTCGCGCGTCTGGGCCCCGTAACAATTCCAGGCGCCGGTCGCGGCGCAGCGCGGGTCGCCGCTCTTCGCGAAGGCCGTCCACGCTGCGTGCATCGTCTGCGCGAGCGCATCGGGGCGCTCGCCGGGGCCGAGCATCGCGTCGACACCCGGCCGATCGAGCGTGTTGAACGCGAACGGAATCTCGAGCGAGTGCGTTGCGCCGAGCCTTCCGCCGAACGCGCGCGATTTCCACGTGAACAGGTACTTCCAAGCTTTTCCGCCGCTCGCCGTCTGCGCTTCGGCGAGCCGCACAGCCGGAATTCGGAAGACGTGGTCGGTCGAGATTGCGAGCGCGATCTCGCGCGCGCTCGCCGCCGGAAGCTCCGCGCGGTACGTCGAGACCGCGCGCTCGGCGTCGCGGAAGTAACGGCCGGCGACGCGCACGAGCCGGGCGTCGTCGACCTCCGGCAGCCCGAACAGCGTCATCTCGTCCGCGTTCGTGCCGACCAGCACGTTGACGCCGCGCGCATTGCCGGCACGGATCGAATCGAGCGGCTGCTCGGGAATCGTCGCGCCGCCTGTTACGGGGATGAACGGCATGCCGCGAATCCCGACGCCGTCTTCTAGCTCGCCCTCGCGCGAGAGCTTCTCCACCTCGGCCTGCGCGGCGAGGATTCGCTCCGGCGTCGCTGCGAGCAGCTCCGCGATGCTGCCCGCGCCGAGCGCATCGGCGAGCCGCTGGGCGGCCGCGCGTGCCGATTCGCGTGAGAGCACGTGCTGCGCGGCGCCGCTCTGCGGAATCGCGCCGCGGAACAGGCCGCTCGCGCCCGCGATGCCGAGCAGGATGCCGACGCTCATGCCGCCGGCGGACTCTCCGGCAATCGTGACGTGCTCCGGGTCGCCGCCGAAGCTCGCGATGTTCTCGCGCACCCAGCGCAGCGCGGCGAGCTGATCCTGAATGCCGGCCGTGCCGCTGTCGGCATAATCGTTTCCGCCGATCGCGTCGAGCTGAGCAAAGCCGAGCGCGCCGAGCCGGTAGTTGATCGAGACGACCACGACGCCGCTGCGCGCGAACGAGCTGCCGTCGTACCATGGAATCGCACCCTGGCCTGTGCGGAAGCCGCCGCCGTGGATCCACACCAGCACCGGCCGGCGCGCATCGTCACACGCGGGGGTCGAGACGTTCAGCGTCAGGCACGCCGCTTCGTCCCGGCGCACGTTCGGAGCGCCGACCAGCCCCTCGCCCGGAAGCTGCGGCGCCGCCGGGCCGAAGCGCGTCGCATCGCGCACTTCGCTCCAGCGCTGAGGCGGCTCCGGCGCGCGGAAGCGTCGCTCGCCGACGGGCGGCGCCGCGTACGGAATGCCCGCGAACAGCAGCACGCCGTTCTTCTCGCGGCCGCGCACGGGACCGGATCGAGTGCTCGCGATGAGGTTCGTCATGCGCGCGAGAGTGCATCGCTGCGCGGCGCGTCGCCAACGGCGAGTTGGCAGAACGGATTCAGGCCGCGTTTGGCAACTTCAATGCCACAGCCCGAGCACGAGCCCGTACAGCGTGAACTGCGCGACGTGGTAGCCGCCATCGATTGCGAGCAGCAGCGGGCTGCGACCCGCGAACTGGTAGTTGATCCCGAAGCTCGCGGCGACGAAGCACGCGCCCACGATCAGTCCGCGCTGAAGCGCGAGAGCGAGCGGCGGTGCGGGGCCGAGCCAGAGCGCGAACGCCGCCGCGGCGATCAGCGCGAGCACGAAGCTCACGCCGAATACGCGCGCGGGATGGCCCGCCTGCGGTATTGCTCCGGAGGCGCGCAGCCACGGCTCGAGGAAGAGAGCCTTCGAGTACCACAGGCCGCCGAGCAGAAAGCTCGACGCGGCAGCGAGCAAGACCGCGAGCAGGTTCACGGATTCCATCGCGACCTCCGGCGACGCGATCCTATGCCGGCGCCGAGCGGAAGCGGCAGGAATTCTCGCTAGCGTGCCTCGCTCTCTCGGAGTCGCCGATGCCCAGCTCGCTCGAAGACCGCCTCGCGCTGCAGGAGCTCTCGGCGCGCTACGCGCGCGCAGTCGACCGGCGCGACTACGAGGCGTTCGTCGCGCTGTTCGCGAGCGACGGCGTGCTGTGCGGCCCCGGCTATGAGATGAAGGCGCACGGCGAGATCGACAAAGGCATCCGCTTGATCGCGCAGTACGAGTCGACGCAACACTGCGTGCACAACCAACTCGTCGACGTGCGCGGCGACGCCGCGAGCGGCGAAACATATTGCGTCGCTCGCCACATCTACACGCGCGACGGCGAGAAGCGCAAGCTCGACATGGGCGTGCGTTATCAGGATCAATACCGCCGCGAGGACGGCGCCTGGCGCTTCGTCCGCCGCGAGCTCGTCCTCGACTGGACGCAGGACTTACCGCTCGTGGGCTGAGCGCGACTCGCCCCGGCATTCCTCTCGACGCAGCAAGCAACCGGCTGGAACGACCTCGATGACGAGTCAGCAACACGCGAGAAGCAAACTCCGCAAGCCGCGAGCGCCCAACGACGTCCGTGCTCGCTGCGTGCCGCGGCGCGCAGCGAGCTGGAGTCCGCGGAGGCGAGCGAAGCCACAAAGAAATCGAGGCCGTCTCGAGAGACGCCTCCACCCCAGCACGAGGAGCACACCTTGACCACCCGAACCTCTGTAGGCCTCTACGGCCTCGAGAACGTCCTCGGCGGCGATTTCCGCCGTGTCGCACAGTTCGTCCAGCGCGCCGACGCGCTCGGCATCGATCAGGTCGTAATGACCGATCACGTCGTGATGGGGACGCGCACCGATCGCTACCCGTACGGCCCGTTCCCGAGCCCGCCCGACTACCCGTGGTTCGAGCCGATCGTCGCGATGTCTGCGTTCGCGGCGGTGACGCAGCGCATCCGACTCTCGATGAGCGTGCTGATCGCGCCGCTGCGGCCCGCGGTGCTGCTCGCGAAGCAGGCCGCCACGCTCGACTTGCTTTCGAATGGGCGCCTCGATCTCGGCGTCGGCACCGGCTGGCAGCGCGAAGAGTACGACGCATCCGGCATCCCGTTCGAGAGCCGCGGCGTGCGGCTCGCCGAGCAGATGCGCGCATGCCGCGACCTGTGGACGAACGCGCCCGGCACTTATCACGGCGAAACCGTCGACGTGCGCGGCCTCTACTCGAAACCGTTCCCGGTGCAGAAAGGCGGCCCGCCGCTCTGGTTCGGGATCGCGCCGACCGAGGTCAACTGCAAGCGCGTCGCAGAGCTCGGCGTCGGCTGGATCCCCATCTCTCAGGATCCCGCGGACATCGTCGAGGGCGTGCGCGCATTGCGCAGCGCGTTCTCGCGCGCGGGCCGCGATCCGAACGAGCTGCAAGTGCGAGCGCACATTCCGCCGCGAAAGGACAGCGCGGGCCAGCTCGACCTCGAGGCGACGCTCGCCGCCGGCCTCGAGCCCGCGCTCGAAGCGGGCGCAACCGTGATCGAGATCCTGCCGTTCCTGTTCGCGCGCTCGGAACGGGAGATCGACGGCGTACTGGAACGAATCGCCAAGATCGGGCGCTAGGGGCGTGGGCGTTAGGGAACGCCCCGGCGCTCACAGCAGGCCCGCCGCCTTGACCTCGTAATAAGCGTTCACCATCGCGATGCCGAGCTTCTCGGGCTCGCAGTCGATGCGCAGCGCGCTGCGGCGCGGCAGCAGATCGAGCGCGCGCCGGCGCTCGGCGCGATAGGCGTGGATCGCCGCGACGCGCAGCGCCGAGTCGAGCGTGACGGGCTCCTCGCGCAGCGCGTCGCTCATCGCCGTCTCCGCGAGGCTCGCGAGCAGCACGACGTGCTTGCGCGCGAGCAGGTCGAGCGCCGGCGCGAGGTCGGCGGCGTCCTCGTCGCGAATGTTGGAGATCACGACGACCAGCGCGCGCCGGTTCAGCCGCAGCGCGAGCGAGCGTGCGGCCTCGAGAAAGTCGGCCGCGCGCGTGCTGGTCTCGAGGTCGACCATCGCGTTCAAGAGCGCGTTTACCTGCGCGGCGCCTTTGCGCGGCGGCAGCCAGCGCGGCTCGCCGCTGAAGGTGAGCAGGCCGACCGCGTCGCCCTGGCGCACCGCGACGTGGCTCGCGAGCAGCACCGCGTCGATCGCGGCGTCGAAGTGCGAGCGCGCGCCGTCGATCGCGCGCAGGCGCTGGCTGCAATCGAGCAGGAACACGACGCGCTGATCGCGCTCGTCCTGATACTCGCGCGAGATCGTCTTGCGCAGCCGCGCGGTCGCCTTCCAGTCGATTTGCCGTAACACATCGCCCGCGCGGTACTCGCGCAGCTGATGGAACTCGAGGCCTTCGCCGCGCAGCGGCCGCTTCTTCACGCCGAGCTGCGCGGTGCGCGAATCCGCGGCGAACAGCTGGTAGCGCGCGATCGCGCGGACGTTGGGATAGGCGCGAATGCGCTCGGGCGCGCCGGCACGCACGCGCCGTTCCCACAGCCGCAGCGGCGACGCGACGCGCAGCTCGACCACGCCGAACTCGTGCGGGCCGCGCCGCTCGCTGCGCAGCCGGTAGCTGAGCTCGGCGCGCTCGCGCGGGGCAACGCGCACGCGTTGCGGAAGCCCTTGCACCTCCGCACGCGCGGGATGGTGGTCGTAGACGCGGATCGAGCGCGCGAAGCGGCTCTCGTTCTCCAGCGCGATGCGCACGCGCACCCACTCGGCTCGCGAAACGGCGGGCGGCACGCTGCGCTGCGCGCGCGGCGTGGCGCTGAAGCGCACCCACGCGGCGTCGAGCGCGAGCCCGAGCGCGACGAGCCCGCCCGCGCCGAGCCACGCGTCATGCAGCAGCGGCGCGAACGACGCGGCGAGGCCCAGCGCGAGCCAAGCGGCGGCGAGCCCGAGCGCGATGCGGGAAGGAAGAATCACGCGCGCGGCGCCGGCACGTCTTCGAGCACGCCTTCGATCACCGCATCGGCGGTGCGCGCTTCGAGCTCGGCCTCGGGCGAGAGCAGGATGCGATGGCGCAGTACGGCGCGCGCAGCACTCTTCACGTCGTCGGGCACGACGAAGCTGCGGTTCTCGAGCAGCCCGTTCGCGCGAGCGACGCGGATCAGCGCGATCGCGCCCCGCGGCCCCGCGCCGATCGCGACGCCGGCCGCTTCGCGCGTCGCGCGCACGACGCGCACTGCGTACTCGCGCACGCGCTCGTCGACCGTGAGCTGCGCGGCGATCTGCTGCAACTGGAGAATGTCTTCGGGCGTCGCGACGACTTGCACCGCTTCGAGCGGCAGCGCGTCGCCGACACGGTTCTCGGTGACGTGACGCGTCAGCAGCACCTCCTCGGCCTCGCTCGGGTACGCGATCTGCACCTTCATCAAGAAGCGATCGAGCTGCGCCTCGGGCAGTGGATAGGTGCCCTCCATCTCGATCGGGTTCTGCGTCGCGAGCGTCATGAACGGCGCAGGCGACGCGAGCGACTCGCCCTCGATCGTCACCTGCCGCTCCTGCATCACCTCGAGCAGCGCGGCCTGCGTCTTCGCGGGCGCGCGGTTGATCTCGTCGGCCAATAGCAAGTTCGTGAAGACGGGGCCCTTGCGCAGCTTCATGCTCCCGGTGGCCGCTTCGTAGAGCACGTGGCCGACCACGTCCGCGGGCATCAGGTCGGGCGTGAACTGGACGCGCGCGGTCGCGCCGCCGAACGTCTTCGCGAGCGCGCGCGCCACCAGCGTCTTGCCGACGCCCGGCACGCCTTCGAGCAGCACGTGACCGCCGGCGATCAGACAGGCGAGCACGTTGTCGACCGCCTCGCGCTGACCGACCACGGCCTTTGCCAGCTCGCTGCGGATGCGGCCGGCTAGCTCGGCGGCAGCTGCTGCATTTTCCAGCATTTCTTCTCCTGCGGTTGTTACGGAACCTGCGGGCGCGCGGCGCAGCTCGGCTGCGCGCTGAGCCGCCTAATCACAGCACTGCGCGCACGCGTTCGAGCGCGCGCACCGCGCTGACGAAGCCCTTCGCGCCGTTCGGTGTGCCGAGCAGCGCGTGCGCGACATGTTCGGCCGGCAGCGCGCTCGCCTGTGCGAGCCGCTCGATGCGTTCGCGTTCGGGCAGACGCGACCACGCGGGACGCTTGCGAGCGAGCTCGCGCCCGAGCTCGTCGCGCAGCGTCGCGAGCAGCGCGGCGCCGCGGTTCTGGCGCCAGTGGAACCGACCCGCGGCCTCGAGGTGCTCGAGCCAGCTGCGCCGCGCGGCCTCTCGAGCAGGCAGCAGCGGACCGAAGCGCGCGAACGAACGCCACAGCCAGAGCAGCAGCAGCGCGCCTGCGCCGATCAGCGCGGGCGCCGCGTGCTGGCGAAGCAGCGCGAACAGGCCGGGCCACTCGCCCTCGTAGAAGATCCAAACCGGCGCGCGCGCAGCCCGACCGTGCCGCAGCCAGGTCGCGACGAACTGCGCGTTTTGCAGATTGCCGATCGAGTCGTTCGCGAGCGGCTCGTCGCTGGTCAGCGCGCTGATCACTCCGGCGCCGTGCTCGAGCTCGACGAGGTGCACGCCCGAATCGCCCTCGACCGTCCAGATCGCCACGCCGTCCGGGTCCTCCCACCAGAAACCTGCGTGGAACTCGACCTCGAGCGGCTCGCCCTCGTCGTCGAACCATGCCCAGGCGGACTCGACGTTGCCGGGCCGCCACTTTCCGGTGAGCAGGTCGCCGACGTCGAGCGGCGCAGCGCTCGGCTCGGCCGCCGCATCCTCGTCGTCGCCCGCATCGTCTTCATCGCCATCTTCCGCGTCGTCTTTCGCCGCTTCGCCGCTCGGCTCGAGCGCCGCCGTCACGGTCTCGCCGACCATCTCCTCGACGGGCTTGCTTCGTTGCCGCAGGCCGAAGGGGTCCAATAACAAGTCGGGGCGCGATCCCGGCTGAAGCACCTCTTTGGCGCCGGCTTTCGCGCCCTCGGGCGTCTCCCAGATCGTGTAGGTGACGACGACCAGATGGCCGCCGCGCGCGACCCAATCGAGCAGCGCGCGCGTGCGCTTCTCGCCGAGCGTCGCGCGCGGGAGCGGAAAGAACACCGTCGCCGGCGGCGCAGGCAGCTCGTCGAGCTTTCCGATCTCCGCCGCGAGCTCGACCTCGTGGCCCATCTTCTCGAGGAAGCGTCCGAGCGCGAGGTAGCGATTGCGCCTCGCTGCTGCGGAATCGGCGCTCGAAACGTCGACCATGCGCTTCTCGAAGCAAGCGAAGAAGCCGCCGACGCAGAGCGCGACGAGCGCCGCGATCAGTGCGGCCCGCTGCGCGAGCTGCCGGTTCACGACGGCGGCAGGGCGGCGCGCTCCGCGCTCGCCGGGGCGTGCTTCGCGCTCGCCAGGGCGGCGTGCTTCGCGCTTGCCGTCTCGAACGCGCCAAAGCCGTCACACAGCGCTTCGAACTCGCCGTGACCGGGCTGCTCGTGCGCGTAGCGAGCGCCGATCCACGCGTTCGTCAGCGCGCCGAAGGAGCCGGCGATGGCCGCCGCCTGCGTGCGCCGAATCATGCGCAAGCACTCGAACTCGGTGGCGCTCTCCGGAATCTCGAGCGCGCCGCGCTCGCCAAGCCGCACCAGCGCGCCGCGGTAGAGCAAGCTGAGCGCCGCGATCGCCTCGCCGCGCTGCCAGAGCGCGCGCGCCGCCGCGACGACGTCCGCGGGCAGGGAATCAGGATCGAGATCGAGGCCCATGAAGGTGCGCGGAAACGCAGGCGTGCTGTCGCGCCGCAGATCGATGCGCACCCCGCGCAGCGAGAAGAGCAGCGCGACGAGCCCGACCGCGAGCCCGCCGTACAGCAGGATCTCGGCCGCTCGCGCGATGAAGGCCGCGAAGCGCGCGAGCCACGAGAGATCCGGAGCATCCGTTTGTTGGGTCTCCCACTCCTTTTGCACCCAGCGCTCTTCCTTCCGTTCCTTCCCGAAGTCGTCCGTGTTCAACACTTCGGCGATGCAGGCTCCGGCCGTCGTCACATCCGATGGCACGCAGTCAGCGGCGCGCGCCGACGGCGCTGCGATCCAAAGCGCGAGCATCGCAGCGGCGGCCGCCGAAAAGAGGCGGCGCCGCTGCGTGACTTCCACGCGCGCCGCGAGCCGGCGGAATGCGAGCTCGATGTCCCAGCCTTCGAGGAAGACGCGCCGGTTCACGTAGATGCCGAAGCCCGCCGCTACCAGCAGTGGCTCGGCCAGGCTGATGCCAATTAGGTAGAGCACGGGCACGAGACCCGGCACCGCTTCGTCTCCGATCAGCATTGCGAATACATCCAACGAGATCGGATCCGGCGAGAGCAGCACGGCGAGCAGGAGCACGCCGAGCATCAGCGAGCTGCCGAGCAGCGAGATCACACTGAGCGCCGCGAGCGCCGCACCCGAATCTTGGCGCGTGAGCACGGCTGCGCGCGCGCTGCGTGCGCCCCGGCGCAAGCCTTCGAGCTGGAGCACGGGCTGGAGGAACGTGCGCGAGACCGAGAGCCTGCGCGTGACCAGCGAAGTGAACAGGCCCGAGCCGAGCAACAGCCTCGGCAGCGCGCGCGCGACGTCACCCAAGCTCGCGCGCTCTGCGAACAGCTCCCGGGCGAGCACGAACAGCGGGACACGCGCGAAAGCGGGGCGCAGCCACCAGAGCAGCACGACCGCCCAGCCGGGCGCGTCGCGCAGCAGCCAAACGAGCACGCAGCAGAACGGCACGACGAACGCGAGCCAAGACGCCGCGAGCGGACGCCACCAAGCGCGCGCCATCGCGAACCCGAGGTCCGCCGCCTCCAGCCCGCTGCGCGTACGCAGCGCGACGCGCGCTCCGGTAGCCGCGCTCACGCGCTTCTCCAGCGCCGCCCGCCGAACGCGAGCCACAGCACGACGAGCAGCCACAGCCCGGCGCCCACCCAATAACGCACGCTCGCCGGAATCGCGGGCTGGCCCGACCAGAGCGCTTCCAACACCGCAGCGAAAACGAGCATGCCGGTCATGCCATAGAGGATGGGCACGCAGCGCAGCGTCGCCTCGCGCAGCATCTCGCCTCGCGAGCGCGCGCCGGTGACGATCAGCGCAAGGCCCATGCGCAGGCCGGCGACGCCCGCGAGCACGATCGCGGACAGCTCGAAGGAGCCGTGGCCGATCACGAATGGGAAGAACGTCCCGCCGTAGCCGACGTTGACGATGTGCGCTGCGATCGCGCCGAGGGCGAGCCCGTTGAAGAGGATGATCAGCAAGCTGCCGATGCCGAACAGGATGCCGCCCGCGAACGTGCGAAACGCGACTGAGACGTTGTTGCCGACGTAGAAGAAGAACATCCCGACGCCCTCGGTCGCTTGGCGAGGCTTGCCGAAGTGCTCCGAGCTCGGGTCGTACATCCCCTCGACCTCGGCGACCTGACCGCTGCCGACGACCGAGTAGACGAAATCGGGGTCGCGCAGCGTGAAGTAGAAGATCAGCGCACCGGTGCCGTAGAAGAACAGGCACATCCACGCGACCAGCCGCCATTCGCGGCGAACGGCGCGCGGAAAACGGCGCAGGAAAAGATCGAGGAAGCCGCCGCCCGCGATGCGCGCCGCGTAGAGATGCTGGTGGCCGCGCAGCGCTAGCGCGTTCAGGCGCTCGACGAGCGGTGCGTCGAACTGACGGTCGCGCGCGAGCACGAGGTCCTGACAGAGCAGCCGGTACTGGCGAGGAAAGTCATCGGATGCGCGCTTCTCGTCGAGCGCGCGCAGCAGCGCCTCGAAGTGCTGCCAGCGCGGCGCACGCTCGCGCTCGAACACCTCTTGCCTCATCGCGCTCGCTCCGCCGCACCGCGTAGCGAGCGCTCCGCGCCGCGTAGGTGCGCAGCGACAGCTTCGAGCTGCGCCGCCGCCGGCTCGCCCGCGCGAAGCAGCGGCGTCGCGAGGCTCGCGAGCTCCTCCCGGCGCGCAGCCGAGAACGTGCCGCTGCGTCCGCCGAACGCGAGCAGCGCCGCGCGCTCGGCGAGCGCCAACGGAATCGCGGGTGCAGCCGGCTCTTCGCTGCTGGGGGCGGGCGCGGCGCGCTGCACGGCCTCGGGCGCCTCGGCGTACACGACGAGCGTGCCCGCCGCGTGATCGCCGATGCGCTGAAACCGGCGCGAAATCAGCATCGACGCCGCGGCGAACAGGTACGTGCCTGGCAGCCAGTCGACGAACAGCAGCAGGTTGCGCAGCACAGAGGCGCGCCACTGGATGCGCGTGCCGTCGGCATGCACGACGCGCAGGCCGACCATGCGCTTGCCCAGCGTCTGCCCGTCGCCGAACACCTCGAACAGCACCGGATAGATCACTTCTCCGAGCGCCATCAGCATGAAGCCGATGCCGCCCCCGACGTCGTCGAGGAGCGCTCTCAACGGGAAGCTCGCGACGATGTAGAAGAAGAAGCGGATCGCGATGTCGGCGATGTAGGCGATCGCGCGCGGCGTCGGGCCCGCGAGGCGCAGCGCGAGGTCGACGCCCTCGGGCGCCTCGACGTGGTAGAGCGTGTCGATCATCGAGCCCGAATGCTCACGCAGCAGCCTGCGGCGCGCCTCCGAAGATTTGGCGGTAGGCGGAGGGCCACATCAGATACGAGACGACCGCCGCCGGGATCATCCCGATCAGCAGTGCGGCCGCGCCGACGAGCAGGATCGGAATCGCGATCAGCATCAAGCCCGCCAGCTTCCACATCAGCCCCGACGTGCGGTCCCATGCGAGCCGAAGCCCCTCGCCCAGACCGAGACCTCGATCGATCATCAGAAATATCGCCATGTAGAGGCGCGGCGTGATGAGCAGGGTGACGCCGAGGTTGATCACCCAGCCGGCGATCAGCGCAGGCGCACCGGCGTTCGTCGCCTGCGCGACCATCAACGGGGCCTGCGACACGACGCTGATTACGAGCGTGAGGAGATAGAAGCCGATCATGCCGCCGAGCACGCGCCCGTACTGCTGAAAACCTGAGAAAAGGTCGCCGAGCCGAGCTCCCCCGTCGTGCATCCGCAGCACGAACGCGAACGCTCCCCAGAACAAGATCGGGACCACCAGAAACAGTCCGATGATCGTGACCGTGGCCACGAGCATCGAGAGCAAGCTGACGATGCCGGCGAGGAGCCAGAGCGGGAAGTTCGCCCAGGTGTTCGCCCACGCGTCCGAGAATGCTCGGCCGAAGTCGAAGTCGCCGCTGCCTTCGGAGAGGCGCGCCTCCTGCCCGAGCTCCGACCGCGGCGGGGCGTACAGGTTGTCGCTCATGCCTCGGCTTCTCCTGAGAGCTGCGCGATCTTATCAGGCTCCGCTCAGCGCCTTCGCGAGAAACGGCAGGCTCGCGTCCATCCGGTAGTCGACGTCCGAGTGGTCGTCGTCGAATTCCTCGTAGCGGTGCGGGATGCGCAGCTCGGCGAGGCGCCGCGAGAGCGTGCGCGTCCCGTAGTGGATGTGGAACTGATCGCGCCAGCCGCAGTCGATGTAGATACCGCGCAGCGAGCGCAGCGCGCGTGCGTGCCGCGCGACGAGCCGCACGGGGTCGTGCCGGCGCCAGCGCGCCCAGTTCTCAGGGATCGGCTCGCCGGATTCGAGGTTGAACGGCAGCCGGAAGCCGAGCGGCGCGCGCGGCTCCGGGTCGTAGGTGGCCGCCATGCACAGGTTCATGATCGCCATCGATTCGGCGTGCGAGAGCTTCGGCTTCTTCCAAACTGCTGCGAGGAAGCGCTTCACGCGGCCGTCGTCGTGGCCACGGTCGAGGCCGGCCGCGCCGACGCGCTCCAGCGCGTCGTAGACGCCGGGCCGCTGCTTTCGCGCGCGGTGCTTGGCCAGCTCGTTCAAGGTATTAGGCCAATCGCACCAGTAGACGAGCTCGAACAGCGCGTCGCCGGAGTGGTTCGCGACCGCGCCCCAAGTCTCCGCGTACTTCATGCCGTGCAGGATCGCGCCGTAGCCGCCCGAGGATTTGCCGAAGCAGCCGCGGTGATCGCGCGAGGCGAGCGTGCGGAACTCGCGGTCGACGAACGGCACGAGCTCGCGCGTCAAGTAATCCGCGTAACGCCCGATCGCGGAAGAGTTCACGTACTGATTTCCGCCGAGCGCGGTGAAGCAATCCGGGAAGACGAGGATCGCGGGCGGCATCTTGCGCTCGTGAATCAGGCGCGCTGCGCGCTCGACCGCGTTCTCGCTGAACGGCTTCCAGTTCAAGTGCGCGATGCCCGAGCCCGTGAAGCCGACGAGATCCCACAGCACCGGGAAGCGCCGCCCGCCCGAGCCGTCGTACTGGGGCGGCAGCCAGACCGCGAGCTTGCGCACGTGCGGATCGCGCAGCGGGTTTCCCCTGAGAACTCGCGAGACGTGCTCGAGCACTACGGCGGTGCCGGGCGAGCTGGGGGCGTGCTTGCGGGCCATGCGCCGATACTCGCGCCGTCGAAGCGGCCCCGCGAGTAGCGGCGAGATTCGCGTGGTGCCCGTGGCACCGACTCGCGTTCTGGTGCCAAGTCGCGCTGGGCGGCGCGGATGCGCCGCCTGGGCGGCGCGGATGCGCCTTGGGGGCGCGGATGCGTTCTGCGCTAACTCGCGCGCATGACGCATTCGCTCTCTCGCGCCGAGTTCCGTGCGCGCTACGGCCCGTGGGCGCTCGTCGCGGGCGCGTCCGAAGGATTCGGCGCGGCGTGGGCCCGCGAGGCGGCTTCGCGCGGCTGCGACGTCGTGCTCGTCGCGCGGCGCGAGCCGCCGCTGGCTGCGCTCGCGCGCGAGATCGAGCGCTCGCATGGAGTCGCGACTCGCTGCGTGATCGCCGATCTCGCCGCGCCCGACGTCGACGCTCAGCTCGCGCGCGCGTGCGAGGCGCTCGAGATCGGGCTGCTCGTCTACAACGCGGCGTACGCGAGCCCGGGGAACTTCGCCGACCTCGAAGCGAGCGAGCTGATGCGCGCGCTCGACGTGAGCTGCCGCGCGCCGCTCTTGCTCACGCATCATTTCGGCCGCGCGATGCTCGCGCGCGGCCGCGGCGGCGTGATCCTGATGAGCTCGCTTTCGGGCGTCGCCGGTTCGAGCTTCTTGGCGCTCTACGCGGCGAGCAAAGCGTTCGACTGGGTGCTCGGCGAAGGACTCCACCAAGAGTGGAGAGAGCGCGGCGTCGCTGTGCTCGCGGCGGTCGCCGGCTTGACCGACACGCCCAATGCGCGCGCGATGGGCGTCCGCATGGATGCGATGCCGGCGATGAAGCCAGAGGACGCCGTGCGTGATTTGTTGGGCGCGCTCGGCCGCGAGCCGTTCTGGGTCGCCGGCGAAGGCAATCGCGAGCGGCTGGCGATGCTCGAGGGTCTGCCGCGCAGGCAACGCAGCGAGGGGCTCTCGGCGGCCGCGCGGGCGGTCTACGCGCTCGATTCGGGCAGCAAGGACTAGGGGAGCGCCAGCCGTTAGGGGAGCGACAGCCCGCTCAACCCGGCCCCACCTCCACCGGAATCCCGTTCACCACCGCATTTCCGCTCGGCACGTCGACCGCATCGCCCGGCGCGAGCACGTTGTTACAGACACCGGCGTGAGCGCGGGCCGGTTCGCGTGCGCGTGCCCGGCTTGTCGTGGCCCCAGCCGTGCGGCAGCGAGACGACGCCGGGCAGCATCTCGTCGCTGACCTCGGCGGGAGCGATCAGGCTGCCGGCGCGCGACGTGACGCGGGCCGGTGCGCCGTCCTTCACGCCGAGCCGGCGCGCATCGTCGGGATGGATCAGCAGCGTGCAGCGCTCGCGGCCCGAGACGAGCGACGGCACGTTGTGCAGCCACGAGTTGTTGCTGCGCACGTGGCGGCGCGAGACGAGCACGATGCCCTCCTCGCGGCGCGCGAGGCGCGCGCGCAGCCGCGGCAGATCGGCGGTGATGTGCGGCGGCGCGAGCTCGACCTTTCGGGACGGCGTGCGCAGAACCTCGGCGAGGCGCGGCGTGAGCGGGCCTTTGTCGATTCCGTTCGGATGCCGCTTCAGCTCGGCGAGTGTTAGGCCGCCGGCGTTCGCGCCGTAGGCGTCGCCCCAAGGTCCAGTGCGGATCGTGAACTCGAGCAAGCGCTCGGGCCCGACGCCTTCCGTTTGCGCGACGATTTCCGCCGGATCGCGGCCTTGGATGCGCGAGCCGGGTCGCTGCGCGACGCCCGCGACGAGGCCGGCGAAGAACAGCTGATCCAGCGCGCGCGCATTCGCCTCCGCGGGCTTTGCGCCCTTGCAGAATGCCGCGAGCGTCAGCAGCAGCTCCCATTCCTCTGGACGCGGGCCGGGATCGAATAGGCGCGGCGAATATTTCGCGGCGCTGCGAATCGCCCAGCTCCAGAGCAGCTCGTCGTAGTGCGGCTGCTCGAGCGCGGAGAGACCGGGCAGGATCACGTGCGCGTGGCGTGTCGTCTCGTTGATCCAGTTGTCGAGGCTCACCATGAACTCGAGCTGCGGCAGCGCGGCGTCGAGCCGGTCGGCGCCGGGCGCCGAGATCGCGGGATTGCCGGCGATCGTGATCAACGCCTTCAGCTGGCCGGCGCCCGGCTCTGCGATCTCTTCGGCGAGGCACGAGACCGGCACCTGCCCTAACACTTCTGGTGCGCCGCGCACGCGCGTCTTCCAGCGCCCGAACGCGACACCGTTCGCGTGCTCGGGATTCGGCAGCGAAGCCAGCGACCACGCGACGGGATTCGCGAACATCGCGCCGCCGTCGCGGTCGAGATTTCCCGTAATGACATTCAGCACATCGACCGTCCAGGACGCGAGCGTCCCGAACTCCTGGTTGCAGGTGCCGATGCGTCCGTAGACGGCAGCGCGCTCGGCGCCGGCGAGCTCGCGTGCGATGCGGCGAATCGTCTCCGCGGGGATGCGACATGCGCCCGCAACCGCTTCCGGGCTGAACTGCGCGGCGATCGAGCGCACCTCCGCGAGCCCGTTCACGCACCCTTCGAGACCGCGCAGCCTCTCGCGCTTCTCGGCAAAGATCACGTTCGCGAGCGCGAGCAGGAACGCCGCGTCGGCGCCGGGCTGGATCGGGAGCCACTCGCTTGCGTGGCGCACGCTGCCGGTGCGGCGCGGATCGACGATCACGACCCGCCCGCCGCGCTTCACGATCGCGTCGCAGCGCCCGAGCAGATCGGGCGCAGCGAGCAGGCTGCCCTGAGAGGCGTGCGGATTCGCGCCGAGCATCAACAAGTAGTCGGTGCGGTCGAGATCCGGAATCGGGAACGCCCACATCCCGCCGAACATCAGCAGCGACGACAGATTCTTCGGCCACTGGTCGACGGTGCCGGCGGAATAGACCTGCGGCAGCCCCGCCATCGCGATGAACGCCGGCACGTAGCGCGAGAGCGACCAATTATGGGCGGTCGGGTTCCCGATGTACGCCGTCACCGCGCCGAGGCCGTGCCGCGCGATCACGCCCTGAATTCCGCGCGCCGTCGCCTCCAGCGCCTCCTCCCAGCTCGCTTCGCGGAACTCGCCGCCGGGCTCGCGAATCAGCGGAGTGCGCACGCGGTCCGGGTCGTGGTGCAGCTCGCCGAGCGCCGTGCCCTTCGGGCAGATGAAGCCTTTCGACCAGACATCGTCGTCGTTCGGGCGAATCCGCGTCACGTGCCCGGCCTCGGTTGTTACGCGCAGCCCGCACATCGCTTCGCAGAGGGGGCAGGTCCGAACATGCACGCCGTCGGCAGGAGTCTGCATCGATGCCTCCGCAAAGGTGCGCATTCTACGCCGACCTCCTTCAGCGGCCGCAGGCTCGCGCCGAATGGGAAACGGGTGCCGCGGAAGGAGCTGCTGTGCGCGTTTGCTTTGCTCTGGCTGCCGTCGCCGTTCTGCTCGCGGCCTCGAATTCTCGCGCCGAGGAGCGCTCGACCGCGCGCTTGCGGATGTTCCCGTCGATTCCCGGCGCGAAGGCGAAGCTGCGCTGGGACTTCTCGACGGCGGGCGCCATTCTCGAGCTCCGCCCGCGCGGCCTCGATCCTAGTCGGCAGTACTTCGTGAAGATCGACTCGGGGATCGCCGGCTCGTTCGTCACCGACGCCCGTGGAAGCGCCGACGTCCGCATCGATCTAGCGGATACCGCCGCTGGTATCGCGCCTACCCACGACCCTCGCGGCGCCGCGGTGTTGATTGCCGAGGTGCCGTATTTCGGTCGGCAGATCCTCACCGCCCTCGTGCTGGACATCCCCCAGAACGATCTGCCGAAGTCGCGACACGTCGAGGAGACCTCGCTGCGGCCGGAGGCCGGAGTGGCCGGGACCGCGACGTCGCTCTACCGCCGACTTCCGAACGGCGGCGACAAGTTGACGGTGTCGTTGGCCGGAGTCTCGGGCGGAGATTTCGAGATTCGTATCTCGGGGACGACCGTCGCGAGCGTGACGTCAGACGTCCGCGGAGGCGCGCGAGCCACGCTCAGCTCGCGGTCTACGGTCGGACGCGGCGGTGCGGGATCGCGCAGCCCGCACAAATTCGAGGGCCCGCTCGCGGTCAGCGCGCGCAACGCTCAGGTCGAGGTTTGGAGCGCCGGCGCGCTGCAGTTCTCAGGGACGACGATTGCGCAGATTCCCGGCCTCAATGCCTGCACGCCGACGTCGCGCTCCGTTGCTCTCGACCGCGAGCCGGGATTCCCGACCGGCTCAGCGACCGTCGGCTTGGGATTCGAGACGAATTGCGACGTGCACCACACGTTGCAGCTCGTCGACTTGCCAGCGGGCTCTTACTACTGGTCGATCGTCGGCGGCGTTGGGGGTGGGTGGTTCTTTGCGATTCCGGACTCCGGGACCGGCATCGGGTCGATCACGCTCGAATACGAGGAATGGCCGGATCCTGGCGAGGAATGGTCGAGCCCGGAGCTTCGCAGCGGCGCCAGCTTCGAGATTCAGCAGCAGCAAGCCGGCGGCACGGCGAGCTTGGCGTTCTCGGGCGTGCTTCCGTAGCAGACCGACTCAGTCCTCCAGCTCTTCGCTCGCCGCTTCCGCGATCTCGGGATCACTCGAATCTGCGAGCCGTCGCAGCGCGTCCTCGGCGAGGCGGTCTTCGCTCCAGCCGAGCTGGTCGATCACGGCGAGTACGACCGCGCGATCGCGGTCTTCGCTCGCGCCGATCAGCGCGTCGAGCGCGCGCGGGTCGACGCTATCGCCGAGCGCGATCACCGCGGCTTCGCGTACCGCGGGGTCTGGATCGTCGGCCGCCGCGCGGATCAAGACGGCGAGACCCTCGCCCTCAGGCTCGGTGTCGAGCAGGTCCCCGATGCGGTCCTCGCGCGCGCTGGTTGGCGCTCGAGTGTCCACGCCAGACAAAAGCGCGTCGGCCTCGGGCGGGGAGGCGCCAGGCTGTGCGGTCGGCACGAACGGCGCTGCCGTCTCTTCGCGAGCAGCGTTCGCGGGAGACGCTTCGTCGCTCGTTGCGTCGCCTTCGTCGCTACCGCACGCAAACGACGCGAGCGCAGCAGCGAACGCGAGCGACGCGATGCGTGCCGTCACGCCGCGCCCGCGCGAAGCAGGCGGCCCGGTAATGCGCCGGTCGGCGCATCGTCCTGCGCGACGACTTCGCCCGCGACGATCGTCGCCTGGTAGCCGCGCGCGCCTTGCAGGAAGCGAGCGCCGCCGGCGGGCAGGTCGTAGGCCATGCGCGGCGGCTCGAGCGTCAAGCCATCGAGATCGATCAGGTTGAGGTCGGCCTTCAGGCCCGGTGCGACGACGCCGCGGTCGCCGATTCCGTAGAGCTCGGCGGTGTCCTTGGTCATGCGCTTGACGACCAGCTCGAGCGGGAGCCGCGGGCCACGCACGCGATCGCGCACCCAGTGCGTCAGCATGAACGTCTGGATGCTGGCGTCGCAGATGATCCCGCAGTGCGCGCCGCCGTCGCCGAGACCGAGCGCTGCGCGCGGGTGCAGCACCATCTCGCGAATCGGCTCGCAGCTCAGCTCGGCATAGTTGAGCACCGGCATCAGTAACAATTCGCGGCCGTCGTTCTCGAGCAGCTTGTCGTAGAGCACGTCCTCGGCGTCGCGACCGAGCCGCTTCGCGAGCGCCTCGATCGAGTCCTCGTAGCTCGGCTCGTAGTTCGGCGGCGTTCCGATCGGGAACGTGCGGCCGTACTGCGTCGAGAGCATCGAGGGCTGAACCTGGTTCGCCTCGGCGAGGATGCGGCGCTTCACCTCGGGATCGCGTAGGCGCTGGATGCGCTCAGCGAACGGCAGCGCGAGCAGCGCTGCGAACGTCGCGCGGTCGTTGAATGGATGGATCTTGGTCTGGTGCCCGATCATCAGGCCGAACGGGCGGCCGGCGACCTGCGGGTAGATCTGCGCGCCCTCGGCGAGCGCCGCGACCCAGAGC
>Ga0187894_10001241_pt1 | contig 33191 bp, 14 predicted proteins | sample GBC1701081metaG_FD_136650 | JGI IMG/M metagenome (GOLD analysis project Ga0187894, IMG submission 136650) | White microbial mat communities from a lava cave in the Kipuka Kanohina Cave System on the Island of Hawaii, USA - GBC170108-1 metaG ...
CCGCCGCACGGCGACAGTCGGCTGCTGGTTCGGCGGCAGTTCCGCTTGCCCTTCACGCAGAATCGGTTGCACCGATCCGCCCTGGACCGGCAGATCGTCGATCGCGCCTACGGTCTCGACGCCTGGCAGCGCGCGCATGCGCTCCAGCGCCGTGTCGAAGAAGCCGCTCATCTGCTCCGGCGTGCGATACCGCGTCCTGGGCAACGACACCTGCATGGTCAGAACATTGCGCGCGTCGAAGCCGGTGTCGACGCTGCGCAGCGCGAGCAGGCTGCGCAACATGACCGCGGCGCCCATCAGCAGCACGAGCGAGAGCGCCACCTCGGCGACGATCAACAAGCGCCGCGTCCGCAGGCCGACCGCGCTGTCGTGCCGTCCGCCTTCCTTCAGCGTTTCATTGAGATCGGTGCGTCCCGCGCGCATCGCCGGCAGCGCGCCCGCCAGGACGCCGGTCAGGATCGACACCAGCGCCACGAACAGCAGCACCCGTCCGTCGATCGAGATCTCGTCCGCGCGCGGAATCTGATCGGCGAGCACGGTCGTCGCGAGTCCCAACGTCCCGTAGACCAGCACGAGCCCGAGCACGCCGCCCAACAGCGCGAGCAGCAGCGCTTCGACGAGCAACTGCTGGAAGACGCGCGCGCGTCCCGCGCCGAGCGCCGCGCGGATTGCCAGTTCCTTCCGTCGCGTCAGCGCGCGGGCGAAGAGCAGATTGCCGACGTTCGCGCACGCAATCAGCAGGACGAGCGCCACGGCGCCCAGCAGCATGATGAGCGAGAGCCGGATGTCGCCGACGAGGACCTCCTGCAGCGCAACGACGCTGGCGCCCCAGCCGGCGTTCTCCTGCGGATACTCGCGTTCCAGCCGCTTCGAGAGCAACTCCATCTCGGATTGTGCCTGCGCGACGGTGACGCCAGGCTTCAGGCGTCCGACGACGGCGGCGTTGTGGTTCTCGCGGATGGCGCGCTGTGTCTCCGTGTACGCGAGCGGGATCCAGATGTCACGCGCGGCGGCCGTCCAGGCTTCCACGGTGAACGTCGCCGGCATGACGCCGACGATCTGATACGGTTCGCCATCGAGCATCAGCGGACGGCCGACGACGTCGGGGGCGCCGCCGAGGTGCGACTTCCAGAAGCCGTCGCTGAGGACGACGACCTTCGAGCGTCCGGGTGCGTCCTCTTCCGGCAGGAACACGCGGCCCAGCGCCGCGTTCCCTCCGAGCGTCTCGAAGAAGTCCGCGCCGACGGTGCCCGCGACGATCGCTTCCGGCTGATTGCCGCTCGTGAGCGCGAACTGGCGCGATCGATAGATCGCGAGGCGCTCGAACGATGTCGTATCGCGCTTCCAGTCGTAGAAATTCGCGGCCGAGACCGAGAACCGCCGGATGCCGGGGAACGCGTTCTGCGGCGGCTCCTGGAAGACGCGTACGATCCGGTCGGCGTCCGTGAACGGGAGCGGCCGCAGGAGCACGGCATTGACGATGCTGAAGATCGCGGTGTTGGCGCCGATGCCGATCGCGAGCACGGCGATGACGGCGAGGCTGAAGGACGGCGTGCGGGAGAGCACGCGGAAGGCGTAGCGGAAATCGGCCAGAAGTGTGCGCACGATAAGCATCCCCCGCGGAAACTCGCTGTCAGCGAAGAGTCGATCTTACGTCAGGCCGCCGTGAAACGGAATTCCACGCACCAGCCGCGGCAGACCGGTACACGCCTGACGACCAGGAACGGCAAGAAGACAGGAACGTGAGAAGGCAGAAAAGGTTGGCGCGGAATCGTGGCGGGTCGCGGCACACACGCGGCAGCGTGTCGATGAGACAAGAGGGGAAAGAGGAGGACGAGAGAGTGCGGGAACGCGAGCGGCGATGCCTCAGACCGTCGACTGAGGCGCGAGCGGGCGCGTACCAACGATGCCTGCGAATGCGGCGCGGTCGACCTTGCCGCTCGGCGTCAGCGGCCATTCCTCCACCAGGCGGACCGCTGGCAGCATGTGCGCGGGCAGGCGTTCCCGCAGGTACTCGGTGACGGCGGCCGCGGTCAGCGTGGCCGAAGTCGGGGCGCCCGCTGCCGGCACGCGTGCGTAGGCGACGAGACTGGCTGCGGCGGTATCTGGTGATTCGACGACCGCCACCGCGTCCAGGACGCCGGGCGCCGCACGGACGACGGCGTCGATTTCCAGCAGCTCGATGCGATAGCCGCGCAGCTTGACTTGATGGTCGACGCGGCCCAGATACTCCAGATTGCCCGTGGCCAGCATTCGCACGCGATCGCCGGTCCGATAGCAACGCGCGCCGGCGCGCGCACCCGTCATGTCCGCCACGAACCGCGACGCCGTCAGGCCCGGCCGTCCGATGTAGCCGTGCGCCACGCCCGCGCCGCCGATGATCAGCTCGCCGACCTCGCCGTCGGCCACGGGACGCCCGGCCGCATCGACGACCGCAATCGATGTCCCGGCAATCGGCCGTCCGATCGGCACCGGTCCTGTTGTCTGCGCGCCGGGGACTTCGTACGCGATCGATCCGACCACCGTCTCCGTCGGGCCGTACTCATTGATCACGCGCATGCGTGGAAAACATCGCCGCCACGGCGCCAGCATCTCGCCCGTCAGCGCTTCGCCGCCCACGATCAGCGCGCCAATCGTCGCGCGCACGCGTTCGGGCCGCAGCCATTCGCCCAGCGCCGTCAGATGTGACGGTGTCACTTTGACGAAGGTCCACGCCTCCGGACTTCGCACAACGTCCTGCAACGGTGTGAGCCCCGCGCCCTCTGGCATCAGGACGACCGTGCCGCCGGTCACCAGCGGGCCGAACAACGTGGTCACCGCCATATCGAACGTGATGCCGGTGTGCAGCGGCGCCGGGCCGACGCGACCGCCGATGCCGTCCTTCATCACCCAGGCAATATAGTTCGCGACGCCGCCGTGCGCGACGAGCGTCCCTTTCGGCCGTCCCGTCGACCCCGACGTGTAGATCACATACGCCGGCGCGGCCGATGGGACACGGCGTGCGGGGACGCGCGCGCCTTCGGCCTGCGCCCGCGCGACCTGGACCGCCGGCACGCGCAGCGCCGCCGCGACCGCGTCGGCCGCCGCGCCGCTCGTCAAGATCAGCGCGATGCCGGCATCGCGGACGACAAAGCGCAGCGCCTCGACGGGATACTCCGCGTCGAGCGGCACGTACGCGGCGCCCGCGTTCAGCACGCCGAGGAGGGCGACGATCAGATCGACGTCACGATGCGCGCACACGCCGACGCGCGAGCCCGGTCCCACGCCGCGCGCCTGCAGCCAGCCGGCGACGCGCGCCGCGGCGCCGGTCAGCCATTCATAGGTCACGCCGCGCGATGCCGTCCGCACCGCGATTGCGCCAGGCGACGCCGCCGCCTGCTCGGCCACCCACGTGTGAACGGCTCCTTCGGCCGCGCCGGCGCCCAGCTCTGTCGTCATGACCTGATCTCCTGCAGGATGATGGCTGCCGATTCCGGCGGTGTGCGACGAGAGAATCAGCTAGCGACCGGATGGACCGGCGTCGAGGAAGCGGGCCCGATGCGCGGGGCTCGGCAGCGGACACGCCGCCACGCGGCCAAATCGCTCGTAGCGCGAGCGCGCGACGAGGTCGTAGACGCGATCGCGCACCACGCGCGGGGTCCAGCGCAGCCACGCGAGCGCGCGCCACGGCCAGACCAGATGACGAGTGGCGCCCAGCGCGGCGTCGGATCGCAGCCACGCGCGGCCGTCTTCGATCAGCACGAGCGTGTCGAGCGAATCGGCCGAGAGATGATGCCGCGCGAGCAGCGCGCGGCCGACGGACGATTGAAGCGCGGCAAAGCGCAGACGGGCGTCCGGGTCGTAACGCAGCAGGAAACGGACCGTCCGATGACAGAGCGCGCATTCCCCGTCGTAGAGCACGACGGGCCGCTCACTCGCGACAGCGCCAGGGACCGAGGCCGATGTCGAGGCCGATGTCGGCGGCGCGGATGAAGACCCGGATGCCGGAGGAGACGAGCGGCGATCCACATCTGCCGTCATGACGTCGCGCTCGCGGCGCCGGCGCCGTGCGTCCCGGCAACGAGCGCGTCGAAGGACGTCGTGTGATCTACGCCGCCGCGCGCCGCGCCCGGCGCCACCAGATACCGGCCCGTGTAGCACGCGGTGCAGTAGCTCGCGCGCCGCTCGCCCACCGCCTCCCGCAATCCGTCGAGGCTCAAGTACGCCAGGCTGTCCGCGCCGATCGTGCGCCGCAGATCCTCCAGCGATGGACGCTGGCCCGCAATCAGCTCCGCGCGCGTAGGTGTGTCGATCCCGTAGAAACACGGTGCCACGACCGGCGGACTGCCGATCCGGACGTGGACCTCGGACGCCCCGCCCGCCCTCACCGCCGCAATCGTTTCGCGCATCGTCGTTCCCCGCACGATGGAATCGTCCAGCAGCACCACGCGCTTCCCCGCCAGCACGCCGCGGACCGGGTTCAGCTTCAGCCTGACATCGCCGTCGCGGCGGCAGTTCGACGGCCGGATGAACGTCCGCCCCATGTAGGCGTTGCGAACGAGCCCCATGCCCAGCGGAATCCCCGACGCTTCATGGTACCCCAACGCGAGCCACATGCCGGAGTCCGGAATCGGCACGATCAGATCCGCCGCGGCCGGCGCTTCGCGCGCCAGAATCCGGCCCGATCGGAGGCGCACGGTGCCGACATTCTCGCCAAACACGTCGCTGTCCGGCCGCGCGAAGTACACGTGCTCGAACACGCAATGCGCCCGCGGCGCGTCCGTCGACGTGTGGATCGTGCGCATGCCGGACGCGTCGATCACGACGACATCACCGGGCTCGACTTCGCCAACATACTGGCCGCCCACTGCATCCAGCGCGCAGGTCTCGGAACAGACGATCGTCGCGTCGCCCAGGCGGCCGAGGCACAACGGGCGGAACCCGTGCGGATCTCGTGCCGCGATCAGCGATGACTCCGTCAGCAGCGCGAGCGAGAACGCGCCGCTCAGGCGCAGCAGGATCTCGGCGAGCGCATCGCCTGCGGCCGGCTGCGTCGAGCGATCGCACAGATGGAGGACGATCTCGCTGTCGCTGCCGGTCGCGAGCACGACGTCCAGTTCGGCCGCCAGCGCATCGACGTTGCCAAGCTGCCCGTTGTGACAGAGCGCCAGCGGTCCGCGGCGTAAGTCGAGCGTCAGCGGCTGCGCGTTGATCAGCGAGCTGTCGCCGACCGTCGAGTAGCGGACGTGCCCAATCGCCAGCGTCCCCGCGAGCGCTTTCACTTCGTCCGCTTCCCGCAGATGTGGCACGCCGCCCATCCGCCGCACGCTCGCGATACGCCGCCCGTCGCTGACCGCCACGCCGCAGCTTTCCTGCCCGCGATGCTGCAGCGCATACAACCCCGTCACGGTGTGCGTGACGGCGTCGGCGCTGCCGAAGATCCCGAAGATGCCGCACTCGTCACGAAACTTGTCGGTCATCTGATCCTCTCTGATGTCGCGCCGCGGCGGCGTCACAGGGACGATTCGTCCGGTCCGGTCGAGCGCGCGCGACCGCGCGCGGCCCGGCGCGCGTCCGCGTTCCAGCGCGGCGCACGCGCGCGCGTCGCCTGCGCCGCCACGGGCTGCGAGGCGCTGAAGAATCCGGCTTGCGTGTGGATGGTCGGATAGCGGAACAGATCGACGATCTGGAACTCCTGCGGCACCTCCTGCCGCAGCCGCGCGTGCAGGCGCACCATCAGCAGCGAGTGTCCGCCGACCTCGAAGAAGTTGTCGTGAATGCCGACCTGCGAGAGATCCAGCACTTCCGACCACACGCGCAGCACCAGCCGCTCCATCTCGGTCCGCGCCGGCGCCTCCGGTGTCATTGCCTCACCGCGCGGCGCCTCGCGCGCGAGCAGCGCACGGCGATCGATCTTGCCGTTCGGCGTGAGCGGCCACGCGTCGATCGACACGAACACCGCCGGCACCGAGTAGTCCGGCAGGTGCCGCCTGACGTGCGCCCGCAGTTCGGCCGGCGTCACCGCGTCGCCGATGACATACGCGGCCAGCCGCGCCTCGCCTGGCCCGTCATCCCGCAACAGCACGACCGCCTCGCGCACCGCCGGATGCGTCCGCAGCGTCGATTCGACTTCGCCCAGTTCGACACGAAAGCCGCGCAGCTTGATCTGGTGATCGGCGCGTCCGAGGAACGCCAGCGTGCCGGCGTCCGTCCAGCGGACGCGATCGCCCGTGCGATACACGCGCGCGCCAGGCACGAAGGGATGCGGGACGAAGCGTTCCGCCGTCAGATCCGGTCGCGCGAGATACCCGCGCGCCAGGCCGGCGCCGCCAATCAGCAGTTCGCCGGGGACGCCAATCGGCGCAAGCTCGCCCTGCGCATCGAGGACGTGGAGATCGGTGTTCGCGATGGGCCGGCCGAGATCGATCCGCGCGGCGTCGGTGATGCGCCGGCACGTCGACCAGATCGTCGTCTCCGTCGGGCCGTACATGTTCCACAAGGCCGCCCCACGCGGCACCAGCGCCGCCGCGAGGTCCGGCGACAGGGCCTCGCCGCCGCATAGAAGCGTCAGACGCGGATCGCCCGGCCAGCCGGCCTCCAGCAGCAGACGCCACGTCGCCGGCGTCGCCTGCAACAGCGTCGCACCGCTGCTCGTCAACATCTGTTGCAACAGCGCGGGATCGAGCGTCGCCGCGCGCGACGCAATGGCGACGGTGGCGCCGGTCGTGAGCGGCAGCCACAATTCGAGTCCGGCAATGTCGAAGGACAGCGTCGTGACCGCAAGCAGCACGTCGGACACGTCCAGCCCGGGCTCGCGCCGCATCGCCGTCAGATGATTCACCACGGCCCGATGCTCGATCTGGACGCCCTTCGGCCGGCCCGTCGAGCCCGACGTGTAGAGCACGTACGCCAGGTTCGCCGCGCTCACCGGCGGGGACGCTTCATCCGACCATGCGGACGCGGATGCCGCCAGCCGATCGAGATCGATCGCCGGCACGCGTCCGGTCCGATCGACCACGGACAGCGTCGATTCGGTCAGCAGCACCGAGGCCTGCGCATCCTCCAGCACGCATGCGACGCGTTCCGCCGGATGCGACGGGTCGACCGGCACGTACGCGCCGCCGGCTTTGAGCACGCCGAGCAGCGCCGCCACCATCTCCGCCGATCGTTCGACGCACACGCCGACGCGCGTCTCCGGTCCCACGCCGTGCCGGCGCAGCGCGCACGCGATGGCGTCCGCGCGCGCGTTCAGATCGTGATACGTCCAGCGCTGCACGCCCGACACCACGGCGAGCGCCTCCGGCGTGCGCGCGGCCCAGTCTTCGACCAGGCCGTGGATCGTCCGATCCGCCGGATACGGCGCCGTGGTGGCGTTCCACGTCACGCAGACCTGCCGGCGCTCCGCGTCCGGCAGCAGCGGCAGGCGCGAGATGCGCTGATCCGGATTCGCCACGATCCCGCGCAGGAGCGATCGGAACCGATCCGCCCAGCGCGCAATCGTGGACGCGTCGAAGAGATCCGTGTCGTATTCCAGCGTCCCGAGCAGCCCGTCGCGCCCGTCTTCCATCCACAACGTGAGATCGCACCAGGCCTCGCCGCTGTCGGGGGCGAACGCCGTGCTCGTCGCGTCCCCCAGGGCGAACCGCGGCCGCGTGCGCTGCGTCTGGAGCGCGAACATCGTCTGATAGATCGGCGTGTGGCTCAGCGCCCGCACCGGACGAATCTCCTGGACCAGCCGCTCGAACGGCATGTCCCGGTGCTCGTGCGCGTCGAGCGTGACGTCGCGGACACGCCGCGCAAGCTCCCGGAACGTCGGGTCGCCGGAGACGTCCGTCCGCAGCACGAGGGTGTTGGCGAGATAGCCGATCAGATCCTCGGTGTCCGACGTGAAGCGATCGGACACCGCGGTGCCGACCACGAGATCGGTCTGCCCCGTGTGACGCAGCAGAAGGACCTTGAACGCGGCGAGCAGCGCGATGAACAGGGTGACGCAGGATTCGCGGCTCACGCGCGCGACGTCATCCGAGACGAATCGCGGGAACCGCATGATGTGCCGCGCGCCCTTGAACCGCTGGACCGGCGGCCGCGGACGATCCGCCGGCAGTTCCAGCATGGCCGGCGCGCCATCGAGCTGCCGCTTCCAGTACGCCAGCAGCCCTCCCATCGCCTCGTCATCCAACGCCTCCCGCTGCCGGCGCGCGTATTCGCCGAACTGCATCGGCAGCTCTGGCAGCGGCGACGACTGCCCGCGCGTGAAGGCGTCGTACAGCACCGCCAGCTCGTGAAACAACACGCCGTGCGACCATCCATCGAAGATGATGTGATGGACGGCGAGCACGAGGAGCCGATCGTCCGGCGCCAGATGGACGATCGTGACGCGCAGTAGCGGGGCTTGCGCCAGATCGAAGCGACGGCTGGCTTCGTCCATCGCGACGCGCTGCGCCTCCGCTTCGCGCGCGTCTGGCGCTGACGCCTGGAGATCGACGTGACGGACGCCGAGGCTGGTCTCGTCGACGCGCTGGACCGGCAGGCCGTCCACTGTCTCGATGCGCGTTCTCAGGACGTCGTGGCGGCGGACGATCTCCCGCAGCGCGCGTTCGAGCGCCGCGACGTCGAGCGGCCCGCGCAGCCGCCGGGCGTGCGCGAGGTTGTAGAGCGGACCGTCCGCGGTGAACCGGTCGAGGAACCAGAGCCGCTCCTGCGCGAACGACAGCGGATGGACGCGATCGGTCGTCAATGGCGTCCGCCCGTGCGCACGACCTGCGCGCGCTCGATCTCTTTCGCCAGCGTCGCGATCGTCGGCGCGGCAAAGAGCGACCGCAGCGGGAGGTCGACTTTGAACAGCTTGCGGACGCGCGACAGCACCTGCATCGCGAGCAGCGAGTGCCCGCCCAGGTCGAAGAAGCTGTCGTCCACACCGATGCGATCGACCCGCAGCACCTGCGTCCAGATGTCCGAGAGGCCATCTTCCGTCGGCGATCGCGGTGTCTCGGTGACGGGCGCCGGCTCGCTCTGCCCATCGACCGGCGCGGGCAGCGCGCGCGCGTCGAGCTTCCCGTTCGGCGTGAGCGGCCACGCCTCCATCCGCACGTACGCCGCCGGCACCGCATGCTCCGGCAGACGCAGCTTCAGATGCGCCCGCAGATCCGCCGCCGCTACGGCCGCGCCCATGACGTAGGCCACGAGCCGCGGCTCGCCCGGGTCATCCTCGCGCAGCCGTACGACCGCGTCACGCACGGCGGGATGCGTCCGCAGCATCGATTCGATCTCGCCCGGCTCCAGACGGAAGCCGCGCAGTTTGATCTGACGATCGCGGCGTCCCAGGAATTCGAGCGTGCCAGTCGATGACCAGCGGACGCGATCGCCGGTCCGATACAACCGCGCGCCAGGCACGAACGGATGCGGTACGAACCGCTCCGCGGTCAGCGCCGGCTGCGCGAGATAGCCGCGCGCCACGCCCGCGCCGCCAATCAACAGCTCGCCCGGCACGCCGGTCGGCGAAAGCTCTCCGTGCGCATCCACCACGAACACGTTGGTGTTGGCGATCGGCCGGCCCAGGTCGATCGAGGATGCATCGGTGATCCGGCGGCACGTCGACCAGATGGTCGTTTCCGTCGGCCCGTACATGTTCCACAGCGCCGCGCCCCGCGGCAGCAGTTCCGTCACCAGCTCCGGCGACAACGCTTCCCCGCCGCACAGTATCTTCAACCGCGGGTCGCCCGCCCACCCGGCTTCCAGCAGCAGCCGCCACGTCACCGGCGTCGCCTGCAGGAACGTCGCGCCGCTCCGCGTCAGTTCCTCCTGCAGCAGCGCCGGGTCGATCGTCGTCTCTCGCGAAGCGACGACAACCGTCGCACCTGTCGTCAGCGGCAGCCACAGCTCGAGCCCCGCGATGTCAAAGGACAACGTCGTGACCGAGAGCAGCACGTCGGACGCCGACAGCCCCGGCTCACGCCGCATCGATTCCAGCAGATTGACGACCGCGCGATGCTCGATCTGGACGCCTTTTGGCCGCCCCGTCGACCCGGACGTGTAGATCACGTACGCGAGGTTCGTCGCGTCGCCTGCCTGCGATCCGGCGTCCGTCGATCGATCGCTCGTCGCGCCGGAGGCGTACGACGCCAGGCGATCGAGACAGATCAGCGGCACGCCCGCAGGACCGCAGATGGGCAGCAACGGCGATTCCGTCACCACGACCGCCGCCCGCGCATCATCCAGCACGAACGCAATCCGATCGGACGGATACGCCGGATCGATCGGCACGTACGCGCCGCCAGCCTTGAGCACGCCGAAGATTGCGGCGACCATGTCCGCCGATCGTTCGACGCACACACCGACGCGCGTCTCCGGTCCGACGCCGCGCCGACGCAGGACGTCCGCGATCGCCTCGGCCCGCGTGTCCAGCTCCCGATATGTCCAGCGTTGTCCGGCTGCGATGACGGCAAGTGCATCCGGGGTGCGCGCGGCCCAGTCCTCGACGAGGCCGTGTACCGTCCGATCGGCTGGATACGGCGCGACGGTCGCGTTCCACGTCTCGCACAATTGCCGCCGCTCCGCCTCCGGGAGCATCGGGACGCGTGAGATCCGCTGTTCGGGATCCGCGACGAAGACCTGCAGCAGCGTTTCGTACTGCGACGCCATCCGTCGGATCGTCGCGGTGTCGAAGAGATCCGTGTTGTGCTCCCAGATCAGCGTGACGCCGCCCGGCGGCGTGTCCGGGCTCAGGCTGGCGCGTTCTTCCGAGAACAGAATGCCGGTGAGATTCAGATCGAACTTCGCCGATCCATTGGCTGGCGCCTCGACCAGCTCCGCGGTCAGCCCGGGCACCGTGAGGCGCGGACAGGCGGCATCGTGGAAGGAGAACAGCGCTTGAATCAGCGGCGAGTACGCGAGATTGCGCTCCGGCTGGACGGCTTCGACCACCTTGTCGAACGGCACGTCCTGATTCGCATAGCCGTCGAGCGTCATCGCGCGGACGCGGCGCAACGTCTCGCGGACGGTCGGATCACCGCGGAGGTCCGCGCGCAGCACGATCGTGTTGATGATCATGCCGAGCAGTCCTTCGCTCTCGGGCGACCGGCGGTTCGCGACGTGCGTGCCGACGTTGAGGTCATCCTGCTGCGAGTACCGGTGCAGCAGCGTGACGAAACCGGCGAGCAGCGTCATGAAGAGCGTGACGCCTTCACGCCGGCCGAACGCACGGATCTCGTGGCACAGATCGATCGGGATCTCGATGCGCGGCGCGTCGCCGATGAACGTCTGCACCGGCGGACGCGGCCGGTCCGTCGGCAGGTCCAGCAGCGCAGGCGCGCCGGCGAGCGTCTGTTTCCAGTAGGCAATCTGACGCCGCGCCTGCTCGGTCTCGGCGAACTGCCGCTGCCAGACGGCAAAGTCCGCGAATTGAATGGCGGGCTCGGCGAGCGGCGACAGACGGCCGTCCACGAAGGCGGCGTAGAGCGCAAACAGTTCGCCGAGGAAGATGTTGGAGGACCAGCCGTCGTGAACGAGGTGATGCTCCGATTGCACGAGGATGTGATCGCGCGCGCCGAGCTTCAGCAATGTCCAGCGCGCGAGCGGCAGCCGCGTCACGTTGTACGGCTTCCGAATCTCTTCGTTGATGATGCGCTCGGCTTCCTCTTCGCGCTCCTTCGGCGACCATTGCCGCAGGTCGATCGTCGGGAGCGCGACCGGGCGCGGCGGATGGATGATCTGCCTGGAGCGTCCGTCGACGCTCGCGACGGTCGTTCTGAAGATCTCGTGGCGCTGCACGATCGTGTTCAGGCCGCGTTCGAGCGCGCGCACCTTCAGCGGTCCGCGCAAGCGCAGCGTCAACTGCGCCTGATAGGCGCCGTTGCCCGGGTGCAGTTGTTCGAGGAACCAGACGCGCTCCTGCGCGAAGCTCAAAGGGATCTCGCTGTCGCGCGGGATGCGGACGATCGGCGCGAGCGCCTCGAACGCGAAGGATCGATCGCATTCCAGCGCCTCGGCCAGGCCGCGGATCGTCGGCGCGTCGAACATCGAGCGCAGCGGCAGATCCTTGCCGACTTTCTGGCTGACGCGCGCGACGACCTGCGTGGCGAGCAGCGAGTTGCCGCCGAGATCGAAGAAGTTGTCGTCGATGCCGATCCCCGACCGGTTCAGAATTGTCGTCCATGTCTCCGATACGATCTGCTGCAGCGGCGTGGCCGGCGGCGCCGGCTCTCGTACGGCGTCCTGACCGCTGCTCCAGTCGGGCGCGGGCAGGGCGCGGCGATCCACCGCACCGCCCGGCGTCAGCGGCAGCGCGGGAAGGCCGATGACAGTCGACGGCAGCGCGCTCTGCGGCAGTCGTCCGCGGAGGAAGGCCCGTATGTCCGAGGTGGACGCTGCGTCCGCGGTGGACGCGGCATCCGCGCCGGCGGAAACGATGTAGGCCGCGAGCCGGACGTCGCCTGGCGCCACGTCGTGCGCGGTCACGACGGCGGCGGTGATGGCCGGATGGCTCGCGAGCATCGCCTCGATCGCTCCGAGATCGATGCGCAGGCCGCGTACGACGACCTCGCGGCCGCGACGGCCCACATGGTCCAGGGTCGCATCGGCTCGCGAGCGTGCCAGATCGCCGGTGCGGAACATTCGCGCGCCAGGGCGATCGGCGAACGGATCCGGCACGAAGCGCTGCGCGGTCAGATCCGGCCGGTGGATATAGCCTCTCGCGAGCCCGTCGCCTGCCACGTACAACTCACCCACCGCGTCGATGGAGGCCATCCGCGCGCCCGCGTCCAGCACGTACGCGCGTGCGCCCGCGACAGGACGTCCGATCGGCATGTCGCCCGCGTCGAGGTGCTGTTCCGTCAGGACGCCGCAGGTCGTCAGCGCGCTCCCTTCGGGCGGACCGTAGCCGCGCACGAGCCGGCAACCGGACAGTGCCATCCTCCCCTCGGTCCCGAACATCTTGCGCAGCGTCGCCTCTGGCAGCGTGTCGCCCGTAACGACGATCCGGCGCAGACCGCTCAGATCCGCGGGACGCTCGTCCAGCAGCAACTGCAGATCGTCTGCCGGCAGCCACGCCTGCGTCGCCTGCTGCGCCTTCAGGCTGCGCCCCAGCGTGTCCAGCGACGACGGTCCTGGCGGGAGCAGCGCCAGCCGTCCGCCGTTGAGCAGCGTTCCCCAGATCTCGCACATGGCGACGTCCGACGTGAGCGGCGCCATCTGCAGGACCACATCGGCCGCGCCGACACGAACCTCCTCCACCTCGGTCACGAGCCGCACGACCGCGCGATGCGGCAACGAGATACCTACCGCGGTATTGGCCGCGACACCGGCCGCGCTGCCCCGAGACCCCGCGTCAGACGAATACAGGATGTACGCGAGCTGCTCGTCGCTGGTGGCGATGCCGGGGTTGTCCGCGTGCTCGCGGCCGATGACGTCCGCCTCCCGATCGAGGCAGCGCACCGGCAGATCCGTCGCCGGCAGCGCGGACCGCAGCCGCTCGTGCGTCAGGATCACGACCGCGTGCGTCTGGGCGAGGATGTCTCGTTGACGCGCGTGCGCGTCGATCGGATCGAGCGGCACGCACACGCCGCCGGCCTTGAGAATGCCGAGCAGCGCGCCGATCGCGTCGAACGATCGGTCCATCGCCAACGCGACGACGACCTCGGGGCCGACGCCACAGCCGCGCAGATAGCGGGCGACGCGGTTCGCGTGCTCGTTGAGAGCCTGATAAGTCAGCTCCGCGCCCGCTGAGGTCACCGCGAGGTGTCGCGGCGTCGCGGCGGCTTGTGCTTCGAATCGCTCGTGTATCGCGTTCGCGCCGGCGGTGTGACGCGACGACATCGTGTTGGCCATGTCCTCATCCGTGAAGAGAAGAAGAAGCGTGAAGGAACGGGCAGGCGATCAACCGAGCGCGCAGAGGATGCGCCTGGGGCCGCTGAACGGCTGTCGGCCGTGCATGACGAGATAGTTGTCGCAGAGCAGCACGTCTTCCGGACGCCACTCGAACACGACCTCTTCCTCGTCCATCACCTGGCGGATGTGCGCGAGATCGTCCTCGTCGAGCGGCGTGCCATCGCCGAAGCACGCGTGATGGGGGAAGTCTGCTTCCGGCATCATCGACGCGAGCGCGCGCCACGTCGCCGGCGCGAGGCTCGACGGATGCCACTGCTCCGCCTGATTGATCCAGATCGGCTCGCCGGTCTCCGGATGCCGCGCGACCGCGTCGGCAACGATGGACGTGCGAAGGCCGCCGTCCGGCTTCCAGGTGTACTCGTAACCGTCCGCGTCCAGGCGGCGTTCGACCTCGGCGCGTTCGGTCGCGCCGAAGACGTCGCGCCAGCCGCGGCCCGGGCCCGCGCCGTCGTGCATGTTGTTGATGTACGTCACGCGCCGCGTCTCGAAGCGTTCGATCAGATCGGGACGCAATCGCCGATAGATCCGGCGGCAATCGGCGAGCGGCGTCTGGCCGCGATCGGTCGGCGCGACGTCGCAATAGAACAGGATCCGCCGCGGCATCGCGCGCAGGTAGGACGCCTCGTTGTGCAGCGAGATCTTGGCGCGCTGCGAGTACTCGGTCGACGTGAAGATGCTGCCGCTCACGCGCGTGCGCGGCGAATTGCCGCCCGCGTATTCCTGCAGCGACTCGCACATCGCCGACGCGAACGCCTGGAACCCGTCCGCCCCGCCGAAGCGGAACCCGCGAAAGAGGATCGCGCCGTACCGGTACAGTTCATCGGCAATCAGGCCGCGGTGGGCGCTGGCGTACGCGATCAGCGTCTCGGCCGCCGCATCCGCACGCTCCGGCGCTGCGAGCCTGGGCAGCGGCGACGCCGGCTGGACCTCGGAATACACAACCACTTCGTCCTCCCGTCGTTTGTTGACCTAACTAGATCGAACACCGCGTCAGACGTCGCGGACGGAGCTGGCGTGCGGCATCGCCCAGGGCGGCGTCCGCCGGTGCAGGTGGAATGCCTCGGTGACGTGCGTTTTGATGTGCTCCACGACTTCATCCGTGTCGTCCGTGACGCGGATCTGCTGGAGATCGGCCGGACTGACCGTGCCGGCCGCGACCATGTGATCGAGGACGTGCATCAGCGGCTGCCAGTACGCGACGCCGACAAGGGCGATCGGCACTGGCGCAATCTTCTTCGTCTGGACGAGCGTCAGCACCTCGAACAGTTCATCCAGCGTGCCGAATCCGCCGGGCAGGACGACGAAGGCGCACGAATAGCGGCAGAGCATCACCTTGCGCACGAAGAGATAACGGACGGTGACGCGCCAGTCCGCGTGTCCGCCGGCCGCCTGCTCGAACGAGAAGCGCACGCCGCACGCGGCGGATCGGCCGCCCACCTCACGCGCGCCGCGCGTCACGGCCTCCATCAATCCCGGACCGCCGCCGGTCATCACCGTGAGCCCGAGTCCGCTCAGCGCCCTTCCGACGCGGTGCGCCGCCTGGTACGCGGGCGTCTGCGCATTGAGGCGCGCCGAGCCGAACACGGTGACGCACGGTCCGACGGGATGGAAGACGTACATGCCCTTGACGAAGTCCCAGAAGAGACGCATCAGCAGCAGGAGGTGTCGAATGCGGCGATACGGAGCCACAGCCATCGGCAGTCCTTTGTCGTGGAGTGTTGCGGCGCGCTCGATGGGAGGCTCTCGACATGGCAGTCGAAGACACCGGTGCCGGTGTCGTCTCCGGATCGTCAGATGAAGATGAACAGCTACGCGTGAACGCTCGAGATCGTCTCGAGCAGCGTCGCCAGCCGTCCGGACAGCGATGCGAGGAAGGCCTCTTCGGACGTCAGCAGGAAGAAGTGATCGCCCGGCATGATGTCGCACGAGAACGACGTCGTGGTCTGATCGCGCCACGCCTGCACGTCCGCCACGGTGACGTCGGGATCGTTCGCGCCGCCCCACGCCGCAATCGGACACGCCAGCGGCGGCCCCTCTTCGTACGCGTACGTCTCGCAGATCGCGAAGTCCGCGCGGATCATCGGCAGCAGCGCCGTCGTCAGCTCGGAGCTCTCGGACGCCGCCTGCCGGCCGCCGTTCAAGCGGCGCAGCTCCTGCCGGAATTCGGCGTCGGGCAGGTCGTACGTCGGCGGATCCCGCGGCGGGATCTGCGGCGCCCAGCGTCCCGAGACGTAGAGATGACGCGGCAGCGGACCGCCGCGCCGCCGCAGCGCGCGCGTCAGCTCGAACGCGACGTGCGCGCCCATGCTGTGGCCGAAGAACGCGAACGGCTTCGTCAGATGCGGCGACAATGCGTCGGCGGCAGCCGGCACGAGACGCGTCATGTCCGTATACAGCGGCTCGTGGACGCGATTCTCGCGGCCGGGCAACTGCACCGCGCAGACTTCGACCGCTTCGGGCAGATGCGCGGCCCACGTCCGGAACATCGACGCACCGGCGCCCGCGAACGGCACGCAGAACAGCCGCAACCGGGCGTCCGGGCGCGGCTGATGAATCGTCAGCCACCCGCGATGGATCGGTCGCGGCTTCATCGCGGCGCCTCCGGCGCGGGCGCCGAACCAGGTACGCGCGCGGGTGCAGGGGTGGACGTCGATGTGGGCGTCGGCGCCATCGCGGACGTCATTGCGGGCGTGGCGTCCGGCAGATCGGGCAGATCGTCCAGCGCGCGCAGCGCGGTGTAGCGATACACGAGGATGTGGACCGCCACGACGAGCAGCCCGACCAGCGTCAGCAACAGGCCGGCGCCGCGGCCCTGACCGACGCCGACGACACGTCCGACGCTGTCGGTCAGAGGACCGCCTGGCACCAGCAGCGGCTGGAAGAAATGATCGGCCAGCGGGCCGGCGAGGAACTGCGCCAGTGGGATCGCGGAGCGGCCGATCGTCAGGCGCGTGGTGAACACGCGTCCTTGCACGGCGGGCGCGGTCTTGAGCTGCCAGACCGCATTCACGTACGCGCCCGAGAATGGGATCACGAACCAGAACCCGAAGCTCGCCGCGCCAATCAGCCACACGGACGGCAGGACGCCGAGACACAAGACGCAGAAGCCGATCAGCATCCCGAGTCCGGTGATGCCGCGGATCGAACTGATCGGTCCGCCCCAGATGCTCTGTACCGCGCTGCCGGCCAGCATCCCGGCGCCGCCGAGCGATCCAATCGTGCCCAGCGCTTCGACCGTCGAGAAGCCGAGGACGATCGGAGTGACGAGCACCTGTCCGAAGGTGATCCCGAAATTCACCACGAACCCGCACGTCAGCAGGACCTTGAGCGGCGGGCGCGCGGCGATGTACTTCCAGCCGTAGACCGAGTCCTTGAGGAACGTGCCGGACGCGATCTCGTCCTTGAACGCGGGCGGCGGCGGAATCCGGATGATGGCCAGCGTGACGAGCGCGACGACATACGTCGCGACGTCGATCAGCAGGATGCCGGGGATGTGGACGATCGGCAGCAGCAGGCCCGCCAGCAGCGGGGCGACCGTCTGCGCGCCGGCGACGAGCGACTTCGTGAGGCCGTTCGCGCGCACGAGCTGCTGCTTGCTCACCAGCAGCGTCGCGGCCGCGGCCTGCGCCGGCCCTTGCACCGCGATGAAGACGGACCGGATCGCCATCAGCCCGCAGATCACCCACAGCGTCAGGTGCCCCGTGAACAGCAGCAGGAGCAGTCCGAAGATGCAGATCCCGGCGCCGATGTTGCTGGCCTTCAGGACGAAGGCGCGATCCCAGCGATCCAGCAGCACGCCGAGGAACGGCAGCAGCAGGATGCCCGGCAGCGATCCCGAGAGCGAGACCGAGGCCATGTTCGTCACGGACCCGCTCTGCTGATAGATGTGGACGCTGAGCGCGAAGCCGGTCAGGCCCGATCCCACCATCGAGACCGCCTGTCCGATCCACATGATGGAGAGGACTTTGAGGCCGGATGTGATCGGCAGCCGGTCCGCGAGCGCGCGCGTGAGCCGGCCGCGATGCTTCCAGTGATGCAGCATGATCGCGATCACTCCTGCGGAGCGCGGGCCGCCGCGGCGGCCGATCGCGTCACGCCCGCTCGGCCTGGAATGCGCGGCCCAGGACCTCTTCGTAGCTCCGCCGGTTCCACGCGATGCGGCACCAGCGCGATTCCGCGGTCGGCACGGTCGACACCGTCAGCGGCTCGCGCGGCAGACGCGGCAGCCACAGGCCTTTGCCGCGCAGCCACTCGTCGTTGTAGACCGTGTCCTGATAGCGATAGCCTTCGTCCGGCAGCAGCGCGACCACCGTCGCGTCCGGATGCTGCGCCGCCCAGCTCCCGGCGACGAGATACGCGGCGCCGCTCGTCGCGCCCATGAACAGCGCGTGACGCTGGTGCAGCACGCGCGTGGCCTGGAACCCCTCCGCGGCCGTGACCCAGTGGACTTCGTCGAAGGCCCGGTGATCGAGGTTCTGCGGCATCAGGCTGTTGCCCAGGCCGCGCAGCAGCCGTTTGCGATCCGGCTGTCCGAAGAGGACGCTGCCGTGCGTATCCACGCCGAGCACGGTCAGCTTCGGGAAGAGCGCGCGCAGATAGCGGCTCGTGCCGCACGTCGATCCGCCCGACCCCACCGTGCCGATGATGCAGTCGACGCGGCCGAGGGTTTCGGTGAGCAGTTCGGCGAACGGCGCATACGCGCCGACGTTGTGCGCGTTGTCGTACTGCGCGGGCCAGAAGCTGTCCGGACGCGCGCCACGCAGTTCGTCCAGGCGATCCAGCCGCGCGCGCTGCAGGCCGCCCACGGCCGCCGGTTGCGTCACGATCTCGACGCGCGCGCCGAGATCGATCAGACGCCGCTTGAGCGGGTCGTCGATCACCGGATCGCTGACGATCGTCAGATGATAGCCGCGCAGCGCGCACACGATCGCCAGCGCCAACCCGAAGGTGCCCGACGTCGTCTCGATCACGTGCGCGCCCGGCTGCAGCAGGCCGGCATCGCGCGCGCGATCCAGGATGAACCGCGCCGGCAATTGCTTCATCAGTGGGAAGCAGGCGCCGTACAGGTTGCCGGTGAGCCGGACGATACGCGGCAGCTCGGTGGCGTCGACCACCGTGCGGTGTGGTTGCAGGACGCTCGTCAACGATGCCATGTCAGATCCCGGCCATGTCAGAGTCCAGTCGTGAAGCACCACGTCGACGCGATGCCAATCTCGGCGAGCGACCGGCGAACCGCTTCCGCGCACGTCTCCGTGGACTCGTCGCACGGCAGCAGGATGCCGGCGATGCTGCCGCTGTGCGCGACCTGCAGCCCTACGCCGCCGCACGCGTCGGTGATCCGCTCCAGTTCGTCGAACTGCGGCTTCGGCAGGTGGCGCTGGTTGATGCGCGCGCTGGCGGTTGCGACGTAGCCGAGCAGCCGCACGTCCCGATAGCGCACCGCGCGCCGCAGCAGGCCGAGCAGCGGACGGAAGGCTTCGATTTCCCACCACGTATACCGCGCCGGCGGGAACATCAGCGTGTCGACGCCCCACCCGGTGGGATCGAGGTTGAAGCCGATGACGTGGACCATCGGCAACGACGCGCCGAGGTCCTCCAGCGCGACACCGCGCCGCTGCGCGAACAGGATCACGCGCTCCCCGAACATCGTCGAATCCGACGCCGTCTCGGATTGCACGGCAACCTCCGCGATCGCCTCCGGTCCGTAGTGATGACCGAACGCCATCGCCACGGCGCGCACGGTCGCGACGACATCGGACGTCGACGACCCGAAGCCCCAGCGCGGCGCGATGTTGTTGTCGATCGTCAGCAGGCCGCAACACGGCTGCCCGAGCCGCGCCAGCATCAGTTCCGCCGCGCGCCGCGACTTTGCTTTCCACCCGGGCTCGACGATCAGCGGCTCGTCGCCACTGCCAGGACGGAAGATCGCGTTCGACGCGAACCGCGGCACGGTCAGGGTGACCAGGCCGCGCGCGAGCAGGCCGTTCGACTGCTCGAAGACGCCCTGCAGGATTTCGCCGTGATGGCCGATCGCGTGGCCGAGGCCGGTCCGCGGCAGCGCTTCCGGCTCGGGCGAGATGCGGACCGCACTGGGCGGATCGCCCGCCCATTCCATGACGTCGAGGATCCCGCGGACGTCGACGGACAGTGAAGACTTCGATTGCATGATGGTCGGGGCGCCGTTTCGGCCGACGCGGGTTCCTGGAAGAAAGACGAAGACGATCGCTCGCGATCGCGGGCGGTCTGGCTGACGCGATCAGGGGCTTACGGTGAGCGGGTCCGCGAGGGCATCGCGCCGCACACGCGCGCGCGCCTGCGCGGCGTCGAGGCACGCGGTCAGCGCCGCTGCGGTCCGGACGACACACGGCTTCGTCAACAGCGTTGCATGATACGCCGGCAGCACGTGCAGATCGACGGGCCGGGTGGTGAGCGTGTCCCAGCCGCGCAGCGGATCGCGCACGTCGACGCCGACCTCGAGCCACGCCGCCGCGCTCTCCGGCTCCGCCTCGCCGGAGCGGAACAGCGTGATGACGCCGTCGTACTCCTGCGGACGATAGCGGCGGCTGGACTGCGTCCGCGTCTTCACGCCGTAGATGAAGCGGCGCAGCCAGTCGAGCCCGCGCTCCGGCGGGAACAGGCTCGCCGCTTGCGCCCGTTCGAGAATCAGCGCGACGCCGTCCTCCGCTCCGAGCTTCTTGATCTCGTCATGCGGGAGCGACAGCGTCGAGCCGGCCGCGCGCGCGAGATCGCGCACCAGGCCGGCCAGCGTGACGGCGTCATTGCGCTCGTCCAGATGCTGCATCAACCGCGGCGAGATGCCGTCGAACAGCACGAGCAGTTCGACCTCCCGGCCCTGGCGCGTCAATTGCTGCGCCATCTCGAACGCGATGGGACAGCCGAAAGAGAAGCCGCCGATGCAGTACGGACCGTCCGGCTGCCGCGCGATCATGGCGTCGACGTACTCCGCTGCCATCGCCTCGACCGACGGCGCCTCGCCCTCGATCTCCGTCGGATGGCAGGCCTGGAACGCATAGAACGGCTGGTCGGGGGGCAGATTCCGGGCCAGTTCCGCGAACGCGTTCGCATCGCCCCAGAGTGAATGCACGCAGAAGAACGGCAGGCGATCGCCGTCCGCGCGCAGCGCGATCAACGGCGACCAGGCCGCCCGCGCGCCGCCGTCGCGCAGGATCACCGCGATCTGTTCGATCGTCGGTCCCTGCAGGAAGAGCGACAGCGTCAACCCGCCGCCGATCTGATCCTGGATTCTCGCCGTCAGCCGCTCCGCCAGCAGCGAGTGTCCGCCCACTTCGAAGAAATTGTCGGTGACGCCAATCGGCTCGACGTCGAGCAGCTCCAGCCACAGCGCCGCGAGCCGGGCCTCCAGCGGGTCCCGCGGTGCGACAAACGCTTCCTGCACGAACGCATCATCCGGTCTGCGCCGCTCCAGCGTGCGTCGATCGATCTTGCCGTTCGGCGTGAGCGGCAGCGCGTCCAGCAGGACGAATCCGGCCGGCACCATGTACTCGGGCACGTGCTGGCCGACGAACTGCCTCAGTTCCGCGACGGTCGGCGTCGAGCCGGAGCCGGGGACGACGTACGCGACGAGCCGCTTGTCGTCCGTCCCTTCGCCGTAGGCCACGACGACGGCTTCGCCGATGTGGGGATGCTGGGTCAGGACGGCCTCGATCTCGCCCAGCTCGATGCGGAACGCCCGCAGCTTCACCTGGTGATCCACGCGTCCGAGGAACTCGATATGCGCGCGCCTGTCCGGCAGATAGCGCGAGAGATCGCCGGCGCGATAGAGCCGCGCGCCCGGTGTCGCGCCGAGCGGATCCGGCACGAAGCGCTCCGCGGTCAGATCGGCGCGATTCAGATAGCCGCGCGCGACGCCGATGCCGCCGATGTACAGCTCGCCGGACACCTTCGGGGGCACCGGCTCCAGATGTCGATCGAGCACGTACATCTGCATGTTCGCGATCGGCAGGCCAATCGGCACCGGTCCGGCCGTCGGCGCGTCCGCGAGGACTTCGTAGATCGAACAGCCGACCACCGTCTCGGTCGGACCATATTCATTGATCAGATGCGTCTCCGGCGCATGCGTGCGCCAGAACGATAAGCCCGGCGCATACAGCGCCTCGGCGCCCACCACCAGCGTGCCGGTGCAGCGGCGCGCGTGCTCCGGCGGCAACTGCCGATTGAGCAGGTCCACGTGCGCGGGCGTGATCTTGATCAGGCTGAAGCCGCCGCCACGCTGCAGCGCGCGCGCCAGCACTTCGACGCCCGGCGCTTCGCGCAGCAGCTCCACGCTCGTCCCCACGACCAGCGGCGGGAACAGGCCGGTCAAGGTCATGTCGAACCCGAGCGGCGAGTGAACGAGCGCGCCGCGGCCGTCGGTCGCGCGATACGCTTCGGCCCCCCAGCGGACGTAGTTGACGATGCCCTCGTGCGCGATCATGACGCCCTTGGGCTTGCCGGTGGATCCGGAGGTGTAGATCACGTACGCGAGGTTCGACATCTCGACGGGCACGCGCGGCGATTCCGGCGACTGCGTCCCCGCCGTCTCGTGCCAGTCGCGATCCAGGCACACCGTGGGCACGCCCGGCTTCGCCAGGTTCGACGCCAGCCGCTGCTCCGTCAACAACACGCGCACGCCTGCATCGTCTCGCATGAATTCGAGCCGATCGAGCGGATACGTCGGATCGAGCGGCACATACGCCGCGCCGGACTTCAGCACGCCGAGCAGCGCGATCATCATCTCTGGCGTGCGCGAGGAGTAGACGCCGATCAGCACCTCCGGTCCGGCGCCCAGCGATTGCAGATGGCGCGCGAGCTGGTTGGCCCGGCGATCCAGCTCCCCATACGTCAGATGCCGGCCTTCGAAGACGACCGCCGGCGCCTCCGGCGTGCGCCGCGCCTGCGCCTCGAACAGCTCGTGCAGACCCTGCGCGGGCGGATCCGTCTCCGTCTCGTTCGCCTCCGTGACGTACCAGCGGCGCTCGGCGGCGGTGAGGATCGGCAGCCTCGACAACCGACGGTCAGGATCCGCGACCGCACCCGCGAGCAGGCACTCGAAGTGCGCGGCCATGCGCTCGATCGTCGCGGCGTCGAACAGGTCCGTGTTGTAGAGGAAGGATCCAGACAGGCCCTCGCGGCCTTCTTCCATCAACAGCATCAGGTCGTATTTCGCGGCGTCATACTGGCTCGGCATCCGCGTCATGCCGAGGTTCTGGAGCGACGGGCTCACGCGCGGCTGGTTGTGCAGCGTGAACACGACCTGGAACAGCGGCGTGTGGCTCAGCGTCCGCGGCGGCTGCAGTTCTTCGACCAGCTTCTCGAACGGGAGGTCCTGGTGATCGTACGCCCCCAACGTCACCTCGCGGACGCGGCGCACGGCTTCGCGAAATGTCGGATCGCCGGAGAGGTTCGTGCGCAGCACGAGCATGTTGATGAAGAAGCCGATGACATTCTCGACTTCCACCCGGTTGCGGCCCGCGATCGACGTGCCGAGGCAGATGTCGCGCTGACCGCTGTAGCGCGCGAGCAGGGTCTTGAACGCCGTCGCGAGCGTCATGAAGACACTGGCGCCTTCGTGTCCGCTGAATTGCTTCAGCTCCTCCGTCAGCGCACGCGAGAGCGCGAAGGACACGCGCGATCCGCGGAATGTCTGCATCGCAGGACGCGGCCTATCCAGCGGCAGTTCGAGCACCGGCACGTCGCCGAGCTGACGCTTCCAGTACGCAAGCTGCCGATCGAGAACGCTGCCGCTGAACCAGTCGCGCTGCCAGACGGCGAAGTCGCCGTACTGAATCGCCGGCTCCGGCAGCGGCGACGGTCGGCCGGCCGAGTAGCTCTCGTAGAGCACGCTCAGCTCGCGAAAGAAGACGCCGAGCGACCAGCCGTCCGACACGATGTGGTGCATCGACAACAGCAGCAGGTGCTCGCGCCCCTCGACGCGCACGAGCGTGGCGCGCATCAACGGGCCGCGCCGCAGGTCGAACGGCCGCAGCGCCTCTTCGTCTGCGAGCTGCTTCGCCGCCGTCCGCCGATCGCCGTCGCGGCGATCGCTCAGGTCGACGAACGCCATCGTCGTCGAGCCGGCCGGCTCGACCTGCTGGACGACGCTGTCGCCCTGCGCCGCGATGTGCGTCCGCAGCGTTTCGTGCCGGCGGACCAGCTCGTGGATGCTGCGTTCGAGCGCGGGCCGATCCAGGCGGCCCGTCAGCCGCCAGCGGCTCGCGACGTTGTACGCGCTGCTCCGCGGATAGATCTGATCCATCAGCCACAACCGCTGCTGCGCGAAAGAGAGCGGCGCGGCCGCGGACGCATCCGTCCGCCGGGTGATGGCGCCGACGTTCTCGCGATCGCGCGTGCGATTAAGCCGTTCTTCGAGCAGCGCGCGTTCTTCAGGGGATAACTGTCCGACGTCCAGCGATGACGGGTTCACGGGGCCTCCGCTCGAGAGCTGTGTCTGATCTCCGCCACGAGCCTCGCGATCTCGTGTACGTCCTCCTGCTCGACCTGCAGTTGCGTGATGCCCAGCGCAAGCTGGCTCACGGTCGGCGCGTCGAACAGCAATTGCAGCGGCAGATGTGGAAGCTGACACGCATAGCGCAGGCGCGACACGACCTGCGTCGCGAGCAGTGAATGCCCGCCGAGCGCGAAGAAGTTGTCGTGGATGCCGACGCGCTCGACGTCGAGCACCTGCGCCCAGATCTGCGCGACGCGCTCTTCGTTCGGTGTCCGCGGCGCGACATATCCGGCGTCCGCCGGCGCCATCGCGGGCGCGTCCGCCGGCAGCGATCGTCGATCGATCTTGCCGTTCGGCATCAACGGCATCGCGTCGAGCGCGATGAATGCCGACGGCACCATGTACTCGGGCAGGCGCGCTTTCAGGAACGCCAGCACGTCCTCGATGTCGATCCGCTGTCCGCTCGCCGGCACGACATAGGCGACGACGCGCAGGCCGCCGTGGGCGTCGGGCCTCGTGACGGCCGCGGCCTGACGGACGGCGTCGTGCAGGAGCAGCGCCGCTTCGATCTCCGTCAGCTCGACGCGATAGCCGCGCACTTTCACCTGGTGATCGGCGCGTCCGAAGAAGTCCAGGCTGCCACCGGGCAGCAGGCGTCCGATATCGCCGGTCCTGTACAGGCGCGCGCCGGGCGCGTCGCTGAAGGGATCGGGGATGAAGCTGCGCGCCGTCCGCTCCGGATCGTCGCGATAGCCGCGGCCGACGCCGGTGCCGCCGACGTAGAGATGGCCGGGAACATCGTTGGGCACGGGACGAAGCTGGCGGTCCAGCACGTGCATCCGCAGGTTCCCGAGCATCCGTCCGATAGGCAGGCGCGCGATGTCGGCATCCGCGAGCGTCCGCACGTAGTGCTGCGTCACGTCGTCCGAACATTCGGTCGGCCCGTACGCGTTGACAATCGGCGCGTCAGGATACAGATGCAACCACTGCCGGCACAGTTCCGGCGGCAGCACTTCCCCATTCACGACCAGCCATCGCAGCGAGGACAACGCCGGCCGATCGTCGCCGCAGACGGAGAGGTCGTCCAGCATCGCGTGCAGCATCGACGGCACGATCTCGACGACCGTCACGCCAGCCGTGTCGATCGTCTGCATCACCAGCCGCGGATCACGCGCGACCTCGTCGCTGACGATGTGGACGCGGCCACCCACGGGCAGCAGCGTCAGGAACTGCCAGACGGAGACGTCGACTGCCTGCGACGCGGACTGCATCAACACGTCCGCGCTCGTGAGGTCGAGCGACGCCACCTTCGCCGCCAGATGATTGCGCATGCCCTCGTGGACGAGCATCGCGCCCTTCGGTTCACCAGTCGATCCGGACGTGTAGATGACGTAGCAGAGTCCATTCGGCGCCGCGCGTTCCGCCGCGAGCTCACTACGCGCGCCGGTGCGTTCGTCGTCCAGTTGCGAGAACGTCACGACGACCGGCGCCGCGGCGGCATCGACACCGTCCAGCGTCTGCCGAAGATCGGCGGCGAGCTCGTCCGCCACCAGCGCGAGCGCGCACCCACCGCGCGTCAGCAAGTGACGCTGCCGGGCAGGCGGCTGCACGGGATCGATGGGGAGGAACGCCGCACCGGCTTTGAAGACGGCCAGGATGGCCGCCAGGACATCGGCGCTCCGCGGCGCGACGAGCGCGACGAGCACTTCGCGGCCGGCGCCGAACGCACGCAGGCCGCGAGCCCAGCGCGACGATTGCTCATCCAGTTCGCGATACGTCGCCGTACCGGCGCCGCTGACGGCGACGGCGTCAGGCGTACGCGCCGCCTGCGCTTCGAACTGCTCGTGCAGCCAGCCCGCGATCGGCCAGTCCGCCGCCGTGTCATTGCAGATCGCCACGCGGCGACGATCCTCGTCCAGGAGCACATCGACGTCGCCCAACGTCCGTGCGCCAGCCGCCATCTGACGCGAACACGCCAGCAGCCGGTCCAGGAACCCGGCATCCGCGAACGTCCGCTCGTGATAGTGCGCAGTGATCGCGAGTCCGTCTTCGCGCTCTTCCAGCGTGACGTGCACCTCATCGTCCGCCCACTCGTCATGCCACGTCGGCCGGCGCACGCCACCCGGCGCGTCGATCGCGGACACGCGGTCGTCGTGAAAGAAGAAGCGCGGCGCCTGCGTGTCGGTCAGACGCGTCTGCGCGGACATTGAAATGTGCCGGTGCGGTCCCGCGTCACGCTGATGCCCACACAGCGCCGCGATGTAGTCGGACACCGGCACGACCTCTCGCATGCCCCTGCGCGGGAAGACGACCGGAACGATCTGCGTCAGACAGCCCGTCGTTGATGCATCGACCGTCGAGCGATCGTCGAGCGAGTGATGAATGACGATATCGCCGGGTGGATCGTACGCGCGCTGGATGGCGAGCGCGCAGGCCGCGAGCACGTACGTCGAGAGATCGCACGAGTGAACCGCACACAGCCGATCGACGCGCGTCTGCTCCGCGCCGGTGACGAGAGCCGACTGCGAGCGGCGTCGCGTCGCCTGTGGATCGCGCGGCGCGCCGTCGACGGGCACAACGCCGGCCAGCGTGGTCTTCCAGAAATCGATCGACGCGGACGAGTCGATTGCGGCCAGCCGATCGCCGACGCCATCGAGGTACGAGCGGCCGGCGGGCGCGTCCTGCCGGCGATCCGCGTCGCCGCGATACACCGCGCAGACCTTCTCGAAGAAGATGGCCGCCGAGCGGCGATCCGCGACCGCGCGATGCGCCAGCAGCACCGCGACGTCGCTGCCTTCCAGGCTTTCGATCAGGAGATGACGGCACAACGCCGCGTCGTGCCGATCGATGCCGCGCCGGCGTCGGAGATCGATCACCGCGTCAACGCGATCGCCGGCGCGCGCGGCCGCATGCTGCGAGATCCACTCGAACGAGACGGCCGCCTCTCCATCGACGAACTGATGCGGCCGACCGCCGTACGCGCAGAACCGCGTGCGGCACATGTCGTCCGCGCGCGCGACGTCGAGCACCGCCTGGCGCCAGCGTTCCCGATCGACGCGGCCGCCGAGATCGAGGGCGGACGCGACCACGAAGCGTGCGCGGTCCGCATGATCCGTGCTCGCCGCCTGCGCGTCGTAGACCTCCCGCTGCGCCGGCGCGAGCGGCATCAGCCGTTGCAGACGCGCGACCGGCATCCGCAACTGCTCCGCCATCTCCGGCGCGAACAGCGGCACCATGCCGATGCGCTGATCCGGATCGGCCGCCAGGGCCGTCAGCCACGCTTCGAGACGATCGAGCATCCGCACGATCGTGGCTGCGTCGAAGAGGTCGACATTGTACTCGAGCGCCGCGACCAGGCCGTCCGGCTCCTCGCGCATGAACAGCGTCAGATCCAGCTTCGCCACCGGCCGCGGCACGAACAGCGACGTCGTCTTCAGATCGTGCAGCCGCACGCCCGCCTTCGGCTGACTCGCGAATGAGAACGCAATCTGCGACAACGGCGATCGGCTGGGATCGCGGCCCTGCTCCATCTTGTCGGCGATCACCTCGAACGGCAGATCCTGATGCGCGTACGCGTCCACCGTCACCTGACTGACGCGTCGCACCAGCTCGCGGAACGTCGGATTCCCGCCGACGTCCGTGCGCATGACGAGCAGGTTGACGAAGAAGCCGACGATGCCCTGAAGTTCGAGGCGGTCGCGGTTGGAGACGGAGCACAGCACGGGGATATCGGTCTCGCCGGAATAGCGTGCGAGCAGCGCCTGAAACGCGGCCAGCAGCACCATGAACAGCGTTGCCCCCTCGACGCGGCCGACGGCCTTGAGATCCGCGCCGAGCTGCGCCGGCAGCAGGCGTCCGTGTTCGCCGCCGCCGTACGTCTGTCGCAGCGGACGCGCACGATCCGTCGGGAGCGTGAGCACGCTGGACGTGCCGCGCAGCCGCTCCGTCCAGTAGTCCAACTGCTCTTTCAACGCCTGCCCCTGCAGCGACTGACGCTGCCAGACGGCGAAGTCGGCGTATTGAATCGGCAGATCGGGCAGCGTCGGCGTGCGACGTTCAACCGCCGCCGAATACAAGATGTGCAGTTCGTGGAACAGGATGCCGAGCGACCAGCCGTCCGCGACGATGTGATGGAACGTGACGAGCAGCACGTGGTCGTCCGCGGCGAGACGCAGCAGCGTCGTGCGCATCAGCGGGCCGCGCGTCAAGTCGAACGGCCGCCGCGCCTCCGCCGCGGCGCGGCGTCTGGCTTCGATCAGACGCGCCTCAGCGGGCCAGGATTCGAGGCTGACGACCGGTAGGTCCGTCCGCCGCGGCGGCGCAATCACCTGGATCGGCCGCCCTTCGATCTCCCTGAACGTCGTCCGGCAGCTCTCGTGCCGGCGGCGGATCGCGTCGACGCTCGCGGCCAGCGCCGCGACGTCCAGCGATCCCTGAAGGCGCTCCGCGACCGAGATGTTGTAGACGTCGCTCCTGGGGACGAGCTGATCGAAGAACCACAAGCGCTCCTGCCCGAACGACAGCGGGAACTCGTGGGTCTTGGCAGACTCGTCCGCGGACGCGGACGGCGCGGACGGGATCGGTGCCGCGGACGACGACACGGCCACGCGCTCGCGGCGTCCTGCGAAACGCGGCGGGTCGGCCGCGGAAGGGGGACGAACAGCCATGCGGGATCCTCTCGGCGACAAAAACGGCGTTTCGCCTGCGACTGGCGGCCGTCAGCGCGGAACAGCGGGAATGATCGAGCGGACGAGCGCGCCGGTCTGCAGGTGCTGCTCGACGACCTCGGCGAGCGCGGCGATGGTTGGCAGTTGGAAGAGCCGCGGCAGCGCGATGTCCATCGCGAACTCCTTGCGCATGCGCGCCACCATCCGCATCGCGAGCAGCGAGTGGCCGCCGAGCGCGAAGAAGTTGTCGCGGACGCCGACGCGATCGACGTTGAGCACGGCCGACCAGATCTCCGCGAGCTTGATCTCGACCTCGCTCGACGGCCCCTGGAAATCGGTGCTCAGTTCCGGCCGCAGCGGTTCCGGATCGGGCAGGGCCTTGCGATCGACCTTGCCGTGCGCGTTGGTCGGCAGTGCGTTCAGCGTGACGTACGCCACCGGAATCATGTACTCGGGCAGACGCGTCGCCAGGAACGCGCGCAGATCGCCGGCGGACGGCCGCGCCGCGCGCGCGGGCGCGATGTAGGCGACAACGCGCGCGTTGCCAGGGTCGTCCACGAGCTTCACGGCGGCCTCGCGGACGTCGGGATGCGCGAGCAGGGCGGCGGCAATCTCGTCCAGCTCGACGCGGAAGCCGCGCAGCTTGACCTGCTGATCGACGCGGCCCAGATACTGCAGCGTGCCGTCCGGCAGATGCCGCACGCGATCGCCGGTGCGGTACAGGCGATCGCCGGGCCGGTCGCCGAACGGATGCGGCACGAAGCGATCCGCCGTGAGGTCCGGCCGCGCCCAGTAGCCGCGCGCGAGCCCCGCGCCGCCGACGAACAACTCGCCCGGCACGCCCGGCGGCTGCAGCCGCATCGCGCGATCGAGGACGTACGTCTTCACATTGCGGAGCGGCCCGCCGATCGACGGCATCCGTTCGCGGGTGATCCGGATCGCGGTCGTGTCGACCGTACACTCCGTCGGACCGTACACGTTGTAGAACGTCGTCCGCGCATCATCCGCCAGCGTCGACCACAACGTCTCATCGATCGCTTCTCCGCCAATCAACGCACCGGCCAGCGCATGACCGCCCCGATCGAACGATCCCGGCTCCGGCGATCCCTGTTCGAACGATCGCTGTTCGAGCAGCCCCGCTTCGAGCAGCGCGCGCAGATGTGACGGCGTCCCGTCGAGCACATCGATTGCCTGCTCGCGGATGTAGCGCACGAACCCCGCGGGATCGCCGCGCACCTCTTCGGGCAGGACGTGCAGCGCGTGGCCGCCGAGCAGGGTGACGAGCTGCTTGACCGACGCGTCGAACGAGATCGGCGCGTTGAGCGTGACGCGCAGCGGCCGCGCGGGCAGATGCGCGTACACCGCGTCACGCAGCGCATTCCACAGATTGATCGCGGACCGGTGCTGTACCGCGACGCCCTTCGGCGTGCCGGTCGATCCGGACGTGTAGATGATGTAGGCGAGCGTGTCCGGCGTGGACGAGCGCGCGGGCTCGCGCAGGTCGACGTCCGCGGGCTCGGGCTCGTCCACACAGAGGATCCGCGCCGAGGCGCCGGAGACGTAGTCCAGGAACCGCGTCTGCGTCAAGACGACGGGCGCCTGCGTTTCGCGCAGCACGTGGGCGATGCGCTCCTTGAGTGGATACGTCGTATCCAGCGGCACGTACGCCGCGTCCGATTTCAGCGTTGCGAGGATGGAGACGACGAGATCGACGGACCGGCCGATCAGCAGGCACACCGGCGTCTCACGCGCGGCGCCGGCCGCGCAGAGGCGCCGCGCCAGGCGGCTGGCCCGCTCATCGAGTTCTCGATACGTGAGCGAGCGTCCGCCGCAGACGACCGCGGTCGCGTCCGGCGTCCGCGCGACCTGCGCCTCGAAGTGCTCATGCAGGCACCTGTACTCGTCCAGCCCCGACGCGCCTCCAGGCGATGGCACGACGACGGTGTCGTTCCACGCGACCAGCAACTGTTGTTCGTCCGCGGACGTGAGCAGCCGCAGATCGGCGACGCGCTGCCGTGGCCGTTCCGCCGCGGCCGCGCACAGGATCTCGAAGCGACGCGCCAACGCCTTGACGTCCGCGTGCGCGAGCGCGCGTGGATCGTAGGTGAACACGCCCTCGACGCGATCCGCCTCCTGTCGAACGTCCAGCCGCAGCTCGAACCGGTCCGGCACGCTGCGATGACGCGACACGGCGAAGATCACGCCGGCCGCGACGTAGCGCTCCGCACGCGGCGTGAACGCATATCCGAACGGACAGAACGTCGCGCGCCCCTCGCCCGCGTCAGGCCAGCGATGGTAGTTCTGCCACGACATCGTCTGTTCGAGGCGATCGCGCACGTCCTGCACGAACGTCGCGACGTCCTTCGCGGACGCGGACGGCATCAGCAAGGGCACGACCTGTTCGTACGGCCCCATCGCGGTCGACAGCTCGTCGTACGGCCGGCCGCTGACGACAATGCCGACGGGGATGTCCGCGGCGTCGATGAAGCGATGCAGAAGGGTGCCCCAGCAGGCCAGCAGCACGCTCTCCAGCGGATGCTGGTCATCGCTCGCGAGCGACGTGAGGCGTTCGACCACCGATGGCGTGAGCTGGAACGGCACCGTTCGCATCGCGGCGCCCGGCGCGTTCGTAGCCGTCTGCCCTGGCAGGCGCTTCGTCCAGTCTTCCTGCGATTGCGCGCATCGGCGCCAATGACGACCGGCGGCGTCGCCAGCTTCGTCCGTCTGCGTCGACAGCTCGTCCCGCCACGACACGTAGTCCACGTACTGCACCGGCTCGCTCGCGCCGCTGGCCGCGGACGCGCCGGACGCGCCGTAGGCTGCCGCGATCTCACGGAAGACGTTGCGCAGCGTCAGCGGATCTCCCCACAGGTTCGACGCGCTCGCCAGCAGCACGCGCCGCGTCTCGTGGACTGGGATCAGCGCGAACCGCAGCGGCGGCGCATCCTCGCGAAAGACCGCGTCGCACGCTTCGCGTTCGAACAGCGCGTCCAAGAGCAGGTCCAGATCGGGCGAGTCGACGTTCCAGCCGGACGCGTCGACCGTCTCCCACACCGTGTCATCCGTGACGTCCTGCAACGGATACTTCAGGCCGGCCACGCGCGTGAGATGCGTGCGGAAGATCTCGTGCGGCGCGACGGCCTGCCGGACCGCCTGCCAGAGACGCCGCTCGTCCACAGCGCCCTCCAGCACGCACGCCGCCTGCACGCGCTGCGTCTGGCCGTGCAAGGTCCACACGCGCTTCTGCTGCGGCGAGAGATCGTAGGCGTCTTGCGATATCGCGGTCATAGAAAGACGGTTCCAGACAGATGAGGATTCCTGCCGACGAACGATGATTCGGCGTGACGAGGCCGTCAGACCGCCAGCGACGGCGCGATGGACGACTGCCCCGCGGATGATTCCGCCATGATCACGAGCGTGCTGCGCTCGCCGACGAAGGCCTCGCGGCCGTGCGCCACCGCCATGTTGTCGAGGAAGAGCACATCGCCTTTCGTCCAGGGGAAGCGGACGGCGACGGCCGAGTACGTGTCCCGCACGTGATCGAGCACCGCGTCGTCGATCGGCGTGCCGTCGCCGAAGTACGCGTTGCGCGGCAGGTCGCCTTCCTCGAACTCGCGGCGGAACGACTCGCGCAGCGAGTCTTCCAGATTCGAGATGTGGAAGAGGTGCGCGTGGTTGAACCACAAGTCCTGTCCGCTCTTCGGATGCGGCACGATCGCGGGCGCGACGCGCGTGGTGCGCAGCCGGTCGTCGCCGCGCCATTCACACGTCAGCCCCGCGGCGTCGCAGTAGCGTTCCACCGTCGCCCGATCCGTCGACTGGAACGCCTCCTGCCAGGTCAGGTCCACGCCGGCGCCATAGTTCCTGACGTATTTCACCTGCTTGCGCCTGAACGCTTCGCGCACGTCCGGATCGAGGCGGGCGAAGAACGCGCGGTCGTCCGCGATCGGCGTCTCCCCGCCTTCCACCGCGGGGATGTTGCAGTAGAAGAACACCTTCATCGGCCACTTGTAGGCGAACGCGTTCTCGTGGTGCATCGGGATCGGATATTCGGGCGGATATTCCGTGGAGGTGTAGACGTGCTGCGCGACTTCGTGCCGCGGCGCCGCGCGCTCGGAGTAGTCCAGCAGCTCGCCCGTCACGCTGGCCGCGAAGCGATGAAAGTCCGCGGGCGCCCGCACGTCGAAGCCGCG
>Ga0187894_10001242_pt1 | contig 33159 bp, 50 predicted proteins | sample GBC1701081metaG_FD_136650 | JGI IMG/M metagenome (GOLD analysis project Ga0187894, IMG submission 136650) | White microbial mat communities from a lava cave in the Kipuka Kanohina Cave System on the Island of Hawaii, USA - GBC170108-1 metaG ...
ACCGTAATTTCTGATATTACTGAACTTATTTGATTTAACCCGCGAAGCGGGGTGCTATCGCCCGTATTCACGGGCTAAAAACCACAATTCGTCAGTTATTTTATTCTGACAAAGTAGAAATAGATATCTTTTTTTTGGAGTCAATGTTTTTTCAAATGCAGAACATCATTTCAAAAGATTTATTGAGTTGATGGAAAAAGTTCACAGCACTAAAACATTGCGGGCATCTGCAACGTAACTTTCTAGTTTTTCAAGATAGTGCCCGACGTGCAGACCATCCATAAGCGCGTGATGTACCGCAACAGAAAGCGGCATCTTGTAGAGATTGTTTTCCTGAAAAATTTTTCCGAAAGAAATTTTCGGAACGGAATCTTCACGTCTCCAATAACGTGCGTGAGAAAAAGAAGTGAAGGCAAACCAGGGCAACACAGTGTGGTGAATCATATCGTCTCTGTCACTTGGTTTTAAAGCACCGTCGCCCGCGTGAATTTCAGCCAGTGTTTCTTTTACCTTTTTGTGAAAGTGTGCAAAGTTTTCGTCGTAATCAAAATAAGCAAATGTGAATGTGTCGTTTTCAAGCAAGGTAATCGCTCCGCAATGGATTTTTTCGTAAACAATTACCTGTTCATCTTTAATTCTGTAACGAAAATTTTCGACTTCATTTGCGGCTTTCATCGAAAGATAATGATACGCAACGAAAAGTGAAAGGTCTTTGTTATCGCGTTTCAAATCAATAAGCGGCGTAACATCAACATTGAGGCAGACATTAAAAAAAGGCTCGTCATAGTTTTTGAAAAAATGGAAATGCTGGCGACGAGACCAATTTTCAATATCTAAAACTTTATTCATCTTTTTATTGCTTTGCCCGACGTTTTCGCATTGTTTGCGGCGACATCTCAAAAAACTTTTTAAGCCTGTTCTCTTGATAATTATCCAAATTAAAAAGCTGATGGTTCACTTCACCGACCAAGTTAAAAAAGCATCTTGGGAAGTTTGTAACAGAGCGTTCGGAAACGGCGTGTATTGAATCAACCGAATTCAAAAAAAGCACAAGAACATTGCTCTCATATTTGATTGTCTTCACCAATTCAATGTACTTGTCTTCGATAAACTGTCCTTTGAATCCGCCACGTTGATTTCTGTATCTGTAAATTTCCAAATCTCCGCCCGTTGAATTATCGTCTGCATCCCGCAAATAAAAAAGTCCTGCGAATAGTTTGTCAGGCAAATCAACATGACCGCGACGCACAGACGAAGGTTGATTTATAACAGGAGTGTTGACGCATATTTGCGCGTCAAGCAAAACATCGGATGTAAAAAAAGTGTCTTTCTCTCGTATCCCCGCTTTGAGTTGGTTTGCGGGATAAATTTTATCTTCAAAATGTGGATAAAGTTTTTTGATGCAGTCTGCAAAAAGATTAACGACTTGGTCGAGAAACATCTGAGAGATATGCGAAAGAACAAACTTCTTCCAAACGGGTGAAACATCGGAATCTTTCAGAGCATCAATGGCTGTGTAGCTGAACCGTTCGTTACTTTGGAAACTTACACCTTTTGCTATTGTGTGAATTGCGGGAAATTCTTTTATCAATTGCCGGGAAAGATTTTCATCTATAGCCTGATGAATTATAAGATGCGGAAACGGTTCGGTGATAATTTGGTCTCTGCCTGGTGTGTCCAAAAGCATACTTATCAATTTTGAAAACCTCTTCTGTAAAGCAAAAGGGTTCAAAGTTCAGTCTTAAATTTCATTTTAAGGCGGGTAGGTTGAACTCTGAACCTCTGTCTCGAATTTATAAAATCGAACGCGATTATCTTCTTTGCAGAGCGGCATCCCAAATTCTGTTTAGTTCGGCTTGGATTAAATAGACCGAAACCGGTGCGAAAAATAGCCAGACAATCAGCGTTGTCGTTGAAATGTCATTCGGCGGCAATCCGGCGCGAATCTGCATATCAACAAGTAGCTTGGGATATTTATACCCGAAACAGTAAATAGAGTAGATGCCAAACGTGAAAAGACCTATTACCCAATCCATGACAGGATTCAAATCATGTCGTCCCAAAGCGTTTTTTACTTCGTTTCCGTAAGTAATCATCCAATAAATTCCATAGATGCCACAGGTAAGAAACAGCCATACTATTGCCATTATCGGGTCGCGTTTCTCGCCGATTGCCAATAACCCCATCGGATTTTGCTGCATCCCGCCATACATCGGCGGACTTCCAAATTGCTGACCACCCGGATTGGATGCTTGCGAACCTGGTGAATTGGGGTCTCCCCATTGTTGCGACATATTATTCTTCCTATCTACAAGAACAATTTGTTAGAACTTACAAACGCTTTTCAAAGCAAATACCAAAAGCTTTACTTGCAAAGAGAAATGGTTTTGAACCCAAAACTCAAAATTCAACTTTCACTCCAAATAATAAGCCTGAGTCTTGATGTTTTCACCAACAAGCCTGTTGGCAATCTAAAACCAAGGTTTCTTATTTACAAGGTAGGTTTGTGCAAACTCTTCATCCGGTTTTGTGAGATAGATAATTCCTTCAACCAAACCTATGACATGAGGAATCATCGGCAGGAAGAAAAGAAAGCCGCAACTGATAATGACAAGTACCCAAGTGGCGACGGCAACACCTAAAATTATCAAACCTTCAGTTGTATATCCCAAAACAAATTTGTGAACGCCAAAGCCGCCCAGCAAAATGCCTAAGATTCCTGCAAGCATTTTTTTCTCTTGACCCATTCTTTGTAAATCAGACGGCGGTCCTCCGAACTGTCCCGGTTGCGGGTGCATAATTTTCCAGCTCCTTATAAAGTTTTGATGAAATGTTTTGATTACACTTTCCGAAAGCAATAACTAACAAAGTGAATCTTGCTTGTCAACAAACTTTTCAGAAATATGACATACACACGAGATGAGCGCATAGAGTTACAGATACTTCACGCTTCCTTCGGTAATTTATATTTTTTTCAGACGCGCAAGGTATCAGGTCGCCACTGTTTAATCGAGCGTTTGATGTCATCGTTCTTGGCAAATTTCCCGTCCAAAACCTGTTGAATTAACGAAGGCAATTCTTCATCCGAGGCAAAACGCAAAGCTATTATCTTTCCGGTTGGCAAAGCGATTGCCCGTTCTGCCAAAGAGGCAGGCAATACGCGCTGATAACGTAATTGTTCTTCAAGACGAATCACTCTGTCTTGTGCGCGTAAGGCATTGGTGCGCGTCAAAAAAGTTACAATAAAAAAGCCTATTGCCAACAGAAACCAAACCACGTGGTCAACATCCCGGAAACGTATAAGCTGGACTAACGAATAGATAAAATTCACCAAAAAAAGCGGCATCAAAAAGAAATGAAAAGGCGGATGCCATCGCACATGATTCTCGTAATTTTGTTCTGTGTCTGCCATGAATGTTCTCCTTGGAAATGGTATGACAGACTGCTGGTCTGTCGAATGTTTTATTGTTTCAGAGAGCGGAACAGACAGGCTGTCTGTTCTACAAAGCCGAAATGCGTGGCGTTGTGCCTTTGGTTAAAGACGCGGGTTCAGGCGTAAAATCTTCGCCCGGATTTATGAATTGGTCGCGCTCGAATTTGTATTGTTTGTCGTAAAGTTGTTTGTAACGTCCGTTTGCCGCAAGCAGTTCTTCGTGCGTTCCTTGTTCGACAATTTCGCCGCCTTCCAAAACTAAAATCTGGTCTGCGCTACGAATTGTCGAAAGCCTGTGTGCAATGACAAACGTCGTTCGCCCCGCACGCAATGAACGCAAACCGTCTTGAATTAACGCCTCGCTTTCGCTGTCAAGACTCGACGTTGCTTCATCCAAAATCAAAAGTTTAGGGTCTGCCAAAATAGCACGTGCGATTGCTATGCGTTGTCGTTGACCGCCAGACAATTTCACGCCGCGTTCGCCTACAATCGTGTCGTACTTCTGCTCGAAACCTTCTATAAATTCTTCGCAGTGGGCGATGCGGCTGACAGCGCGGATTTGTTCGGGTGTGGCGTGCGGGTTTGAAAAAGAAATATTCTCGGCAATCGTTCCGTCGAAAAGAAAATTATCCTGCATTACAACGCCTAGGTAAGAGCGAAAGTCGCGTAGTTTTATGGTTTGCAAATCTTTTCCGTCAATCTTGATATTGCCTTTCAACGGGCGATTGAAATTCATCACAAGACTAATCAGAGTGCTTTTGCCGGAACCGCTTGAGCCAACCAAGGCTGTGGTAGAACCCGCCACAGCTTTGAACGAGACATTCTTCAAAACGGGCACGCCTTCGTTATATTCAAACCACACATTTTCAAACTCGACTTCGCCCTGAACATCAGGCAAAGGCGCACGCTTTGAATCTTCTTCGTCTTCGGTTGCCATGTTCATAACTTCGCGTATGCGGTCTAATCCGGCGAATGCTTCGGTGAGTTGCGTGCCGATTGATGCAAACTGAATCAAAGGCACTGCCATTAAGCCTGTGAAGAAAACATACATAAACAGATCGCCGAGCGTCATCGTTTTCATCATCACCGAATGACCGCCCACCAAAATCATGACCACACCAATCGCACCGATGATTACGGAAGAAAAAGCTGTCGTAGCCGACACGCCCGTCATTGATTTTGCGATATTGCGAAAGAGTTTGTGCGCCCCGCGTGCAAAGGTTAATTCTTCGCGTTTCTCTGCCGTATAAGCTTTTACTATGCGAATGCCACCGAGCGATTCCGTCAACCTTCCTGTTAATGTCGCTGTGATTTCGCCGCGCTCACGAAACAAAGGTCTGAGCCGCGTAAAAGCAAAAGCCAATGCACTGCCAAAAACAGCCAAGACCAGAATCGTGATTGACGTAAGCCGCCAACTGAGCCAGAACAAAACACAGAGCGCAACCGTAGCCGTGATAACACTACCGACAAGTTGAACAAGCCCTGTACCTACTAAATTTCTTATGCCTTCGGCATCGTTCATAATTCGTGAGATGAGTTTGCCCGTTTGCGTCGAATCAAAATAGCTGATTGGAAGACGCGAAATCTGCGCCTGCACTTTCTTACGCATCTCTGTAATGGCGCGTTGTGCCGCCACGCCCATGACTTGCGACAAAGCGAAGGATGTAATGGCTTGAATCAACGTCGCCGCACCCGATGCAAGAGCAATTTTCCATAACAATTCCGCATGCTGTTTTATGATTACTTCGTCAATCAGATATTTGGTTGAAGCCGGCAAGACCAACCCCATTGCCTGATTTATTGTCATCAACACAGCACCGACAGCAAGCCTTTTACGATGCGTCCAGACCAATGCTTTTGCTTCTTGCCAGGCGGTTTCCCAACGAACTTTTTTCTTTTTTTCTTCCATTATTTTTTCTTTCGTTTTTGTGTCGGCACATCCTGCATACATCCTTCTTTCTTCATCTGCCGGATTACTTTCCCAATCACATCCGCCAACGTAACAGATTGAAGTTCAGCCAACATGCCATTTTCCGCCCCCTGCAAAACCTTTGTCAGAACAGGGCGGACATTCCGTCCAATCGCGCAGTCGTGTGTTTCATCCAATATTGGGATTTGAAAGAGCGGACCTTCTTCCAACGCCAGATAAATCTCAGCCAAAGTGATTTTTTCGGGTATGCGCGTCAGTCGTGAACCGCCGCCGGCGCCTAGTTTCACCGTGACCAATCCATGTTGAGTTAACTGCGACAGTATGCGCCGAACGACAACAGGGTTCGTCCGAACGCTATGTGCAATGCTGTCGGAATTGATGTGCAACTCATCATCAAATGCCAACATTCCCATTGCATGAATCGCCACCGCAAATCTTGTATTAGCTGCCATCTTTTTTACTCTGGGATAAACTGTAACCAAATCGGTTATCTTTTTATGCAACCGTTTTAGTTACAGTTTTACTTTTTGTCAAGCAGGAGTTTTGAGTACAGGCTTTAGCCTGCAACTTGAAATGAAGATTTCTTGTGAAGTTTTTCAGATGCGCTTTACAAAAATCTTGCCCGTTCTTCGGGTGAAGGTAATCTGCAAGCGTCCTGTTTTCCGAACAGACGATAACGATTTTTTGCAAACAGTTTATAAAAAAAGTCTCTTAACGGTTTTGGGACAGCGATAAGAACATAAATAAAAGACCAAAGCCCGGAAAGTTTTCGTGCGATTCTAAGCCCTGCGGTTGAGTGTGTATGAAGTTTTCCGCCCTCGATTAACAAAACGGAATCCAAATTTTTGTCTTCAGGTTTTATACCGTATTCGCGTTGTAATTTTTCGCCCGCCTCTGATTGTAAAGCTGCAAATTTGAAATAGTTTTTCGGGTCGTGGTCAATAATGAAGTTCACCGAACTATTACAAAAATTACAAACTCCGTCGAAAAGAACAATTCCATTACCCTCATTCATCCCTCATCCCTCATCCTTCATCCTTTCAAAAAATCGGTCTTGCAACGGTCAAAACAAATACCTCGCTTGCGCCCGCATCTTTCAGTGCTTTGGCGCACGTCGAAACGGTCGCACCCGTAGTAAAAACATCATCAATTAACAAAATTTTCTCACCTTGAATCAAACGTGGTTGTATCGCTTGAAAAGCACCTTCGACACTATCAAGCCTTGCTTTTGCGTCCATTCCCGAACGATGTCTTTCCGTGTGAACGACGCGAGCAAAGCTGTTTTCGTCAACAGGTAATTTTGAAAGTTTCGATAAACTCTGCGCCAATACTGCGGCTTGATTAAAACCTCGCTCTTTCAATCTCTCATTGTGTAAAGGTACAGGAATAATTCGTGTTGCATTACAGAGGGGTTGTCGTTTCTGAGCTTCAAAAAAATAGCCTGCAAGCCTGTTTGAAATGTTTGCCGACACTTTCAATTTCAAAATTTCCGCACGCAGTGCCCCTTCATAAACGCCAACGGCACGCGCCGCATCAAAAGCATCTTCATTACAACGACGACAGAAAACCGTCTTGCGTTTGTCTTCCGCGACATTGCCCTCTGACAGCGCACCACATTTCCAGCAAACGGTTTCCGTACCTGAAAAAATTCTTGTTTCGCGCCAACAGTCTTCGCAAGCTATTCCGTCTTTGTACGATTCGACACCGCGCCCGCAGATAGCGCAGGCTTGCGGATAGACAAGCGTAAGCGTTGCGTCAAGAAACTTTTCCAAACTATCGGCAAACATAAAAACAGCCCCGTTCGCTTAAAACAACGAGGCTGCCATTATGTCACAAAGCTTTATTTTTTTACTTTTACTTTTTACTTAATCTTCTTCGTCTGCTACAAGCAACCCTTTTTCAAAAAGGTCTTGGCAGTTCAAACAATACTTTGCCCAAGGAATGGCTTCCAGTCTTCTTTCAGGAATCTGTTCTCCGCAACGAATACACTCGCCGTACTCGCCGTCTTCGATTCGTACTAAAGCTTCGTCAATCATTACGAGCAGTTTTCTGTCGTTTTCGCTCATGGAGACCATCAACTCTTTGTTATAAGCATTTGCCGCCATATCGGCAGGGTCTTGCGTAGCTTCGCTGTCACGTTCCCGGCTCGACATCTCAGCTGCGTGTACGATACCTATAAGACCCTCGCGCCGCGACAATAGTTTATCTCTGAATGTTTTCAACTTCCTTTTATCCATCCCTTTTTAACTGCTCCTTCAAATAAAAAATAATGAATGCAAAAATAAAATCATTTCTGATATGGCAATCCGTGAATTATTGTATAAGCACGATAAATCTGTTCTGTTAAAACGACTCGCGCCATCTCGTGCGTTAGCGTCAAACGTGATAAAGACCAACGGTAATTTGCACGATTAATAATTTCTTCGGAGACGCCGTCTTGTCCGCCTATTACAAAAGCAATTTCTTTGTAGCTTTGCTGTTGCCAACGCTCAACTTCAGCAGACAATTCGTGCGAAGACCATTCACGTCCCGCAACATCAAGCAAAATGACAAAGGCATCTTCACGAAGCGCGGCTAAGATACGCTTTCCTTCTTCGCGGTTGCCTTCGTGTGTTGTGATCTCACGCAACTCCGTGATTTCAAACTTCACAAAACGCGACAGCCTTTTCAAATACTCATCAACAAGGGCGCGAATATTTGCGTCTCTTGTTTTGCCAATCCAAACGAAACGAAACTTCATTGTTAGTGGTCAGTTGCTGTTGCTGTTGGCATTGAACTTCAATGGTTATCATAGGAAACTGCTAACAGCTTCTGCTACTGTTTCTGCTAACTGTTTCTGCTAACTGCTTCTGCTACTGCTTCTGCTAACTGCTTCTGCTAACTGCTTCTGCTAACTGCTTCTGCTAACTGCTTCTGCTAACTGCTTCTGCTACTGCTTCTGCTACTGTTTCTGCTACTGTTTGCTGTATCGCTCAAGTCTTTCGTAAAGATTCTTGCGACTGATTCCTAATAACTGTGCCGCTCTGGATTTGTTGCCCTTTGTCAACATTAGAGTCTCTTTGACGTACTCTTCTTCTAGTTCAGCCAGTGTCAAACGGTTTGATGTTTTTGCTTTCAGCGTAATCATCGCCTGCAAACTTTCCGGCAAATCTTCTTTTTCAATTCTTTCACTGTTTGAAACAATCACTGCACGTTCGATTGTGTTTGCAAGTTCGCGCACATTGCCCGAAAAATTGAAATTCGTCAAAGCCTCAAGAGCAGTTATCGAAAAATGTTTTGCCGCGCTTCCGTGTTTATCCGCGAACAATTTCAAAAATTGATTTGCCAGCGGTTCAATATCTTCGCGTCTTTCGTACAGCGGAGAAACATTCAGCCTCACTACATTCAGCCGATAAAATAAATCCTCACGAAAAATTTTTCTTTTAACCGCACTCTCCAAATCTACATTTGTCAGAGCGATAATTCGCGCATCTACTTTTATCAAACGTCTTCCGCCAAGACGCTCAAACTCTTTTCGTTCAATCACGCGCAATAGTTTCGCCTGCGCTTCAATGGTTAAATGCGCGATTTCATCTAAAACAAGAGTGCCTTTATGTGCCGATTCAAAACGTCCGGGTTTTGCTTCTGTCGCGCCTGTGAAAGCCCCCCGTTCATAGCCGAACAATTCAGCCTCAATCAAATCTTTAGGCAAACTCGCACAATCAACTTTTACGAAATCATTTGCGGCGCGTTTTGATTTCGCGTGGATGAATTGAGCGATTACATCTTTGCCCGCACCCGATTCGCCAGTTATCAAAACATTTGTATCTGTCACGGCGACCCGCTCTGCAAGCCGCAGAACTTCTTTCATCACCTGTGACACCGCAATTAAAGAAGAAGGGGAGAAAAAGAGATGGGGAGATGGGGAGATAGAATTTTGTTCATCTCGTTCCTTTGTAATGTCGTCAGACGGTAGTTGAAAAGTTTCATTCTCCCCGTCTCCCTTTCTCCCCATCTCCCTCTCTCCTTACTTTATCTCCACGCGACGAGCTTCACGCCACAGTCTTTCAAGGTCATAAAACTTTCGCGCTTTGTCCTCAAAAACGTGTACAACGAAATCTCCGTAATCAACCAGAACCCATTCGGCTGAGGTGTACCCTTCGATACGCAAGGGGCGTTTTTTCTGTTTCTTTAACTCTTCTTCGACCGAATCGGCAATGGCTTGAACCTGTCGTGCATTAGCTCCGCTTGTAATTACAAAGTAATCCGTAAAGCTTGCGACTTCGCGCAAATCAAGCACAACAACATCTAAGGCTTTTTTGTCCTCAGCCGCACGAACTGCCGCGATGACGTTGGTATCCAATGCTTCGTTCGGTTTACCCGCCTTTGTTTCTTTCGCTATGCTTTCAGGATTAAGCGATTTCTCTTTTGCTGAAACTTCTTGATTCATATTGTTTGATAAAGCTTGTACTTCTTTATGTACTCAGCGACACGGTTTGAAACCTCGCTGTTCCAATCTTCTTTTTTTTCTCTTACACTTGTGCGAATCGAGGATGCCGAAATATCCATCTGTACCGCGTCTGTGACATAGATTTTCGTTTCATTTTCCGCGACCAACGCTTTTTCTTTTCCACGAACATCAATCACTTTCTCACGGACTGCATCGGTAACGTGGCTCATCTCCAATTCATAACTTGGACGAGTCATAACGATGTGGTTTTTTGTCGTCAAAAGCGTTTCCCAATCGCGCCAGGTTTTTATATCAAGCCACGAATCTGCGCCCATAATGAAGAACATTTGAACATCATCTCCAAACATATCTTCCAGCCTAGAAAGTGTCTGAATCGTAAAAGGCTTTTCGGGCGCGTCCAATTCAATCGTTGAAATCCTGAACTTCTTTTCGTCCTGCGTAGCAAGCACAAGCATGGCGTAACGATGCCACGCCGAACTCGGTTTCACGTCGCGTTTGTGCGGCGCAATAAACGCCGGAATAAAAAGGACTTCGTCCAAATCAAAGAGCGCAGAGACGCGATAGGCTATTGAAATATGCCCGTTATGTACGGGGTCAAATGTACCACCATAAACAGCAAGACGACGGGGCACTTTGTTTTCATTCTTAATCATCAGAACTTGATTGATAAGCCGCTAACTGTCTTTCGGTTTCCGCGTCTCTCTGTCTGTACCTCTCTTGGTCTTCCGCATCTATGTCATTGCGCCTTTTCGTCTCCGCGTTTGTTGCTTCCATTTCATCCAGCTTTTGCGTGATTGCATAAACAAGTTCTTTCAAACCTTCTCTTGTTGCCGATGAAATTGCGAAAAACTCTTTTTCGTCCTGTGCTGCTTTCTCTTTCAAACGCTCTAATCTTTCAGGTTCATCAAGTGCGTCAATCTTTGTTGCAACTACAATCTGCGGGCGTTGTGATAACTGTTCGTCATATGAAGCAAGTTCATGGTTTATTGTTTCGTAATCGCTAACGGAATCGCGCCCTGAAATAGACGAAACATCCACAAGATGCAGTAACAATTTTGTTCTCTCAACATGACGCAAGAATCTGTCGCCAAGCCCCGCACCTTTGTGAGCCCCTTCAATCAAACCCGGTATGTCCGCAACAACAAACGTGCGATAGTCGCCAATATCAACGACACCCAAATTTGGCTCAAGCGTGGTGAAAGGGTAATCGGCAATCTTTGGTTTTGCCGCAGAGATAACGGAAATCAAAGTTGATTTTCCCGCGTTCGGGAAACCTACCAAACCGACATCTGCAATAAGTTTTAATTCAAGCTGTAAAAACTTTTCTTCGCCTTCGCCTCCCTGCTGATGGTAACGCGGAGCGCGGTTCGTTGACGTGGCAAAATGCGCGTTACCGAAACCGCCGCGCCCGCCTTTCACAGCCTGCCAATGTTCGCCGTGTTCCGTGAAATCGTAAAGCAGTTCATTTGTTTCTACGTCATAAACTTGCGTCCCAACGGGAACGCGAACATCTCTGTCATCTCCGGCGTGTCCAATACGGTTTGAGCCTTCGCCATGTCGCCCGCGTTCAGCCGTGTGTTCCGGGTTATAACGAAGATGCAAAAGCGTATTCAGTGATTCATCCGCAATCAGCCACACATCACCGCCACGCCCGCCGTCACCACCCGACGGACCACCACGCGGCACAAATTTTTCACGACGAAACGCCGTCACGCCGTTTCCACCGTCGCCTGCTTTCACACGAATTTTGGTTCTATCAATGAACATCAGAAGACAGAAGTCAGAAGTCAGAAGTCAGAAGAGGTTGTTTTTATTCCGACTTCTGTCTTCATTGTTTTCTGAATTCTCAAAATGAGTTGACGCCAACGCATCGAGCTATCAGAAAGACCGCTCGGCGTTGGCGTCGCATTAAAACTTACTTTAGTTCTTTTGCTAAACAGCCGCCTGTTCCGGTGCGGCGACGGGATAGACACTGATGAACTTGCCTTTTTGACCTTTGTTCTCAAACGTCACTACACCGTCAATCAAAGCAAAGAGCGTATCGTCTTTGCCGCGTCCTACGTTTTTGCCCGGTTTCCATTTTGTGCCGCGTTGACGTGCCAAAATACTTCCGCCGCTAACTTTTTCTCCGCCGAACTTCTTTAAGCCTAATCTTTGCGAATGTGAATCGCGTCCGTTTCTGGATGAACCAACACCTTTTTTATGAGCCATAACTTTATTTGCGATTTCCGATTGCCGATTTTCGATTGAAAGCTTTTTTAACAACTAACAAATCGGCAATCGGCGATTGGCAATCGGCAATCTCCTTATCCAACCGAGTCAATTTTAATCTCTGTGTATCCTTGACGATGACCTTGTTTGCGCTTGTACTGTTTGCGACGTTTCTTTTTGAAAACAATAATTTTGTCTTCCTTACCATGTCCGACAACCGTTGCTGCCACAGCCGCACCGCCAATGTTCACATTCTCGCCATCGCCTGTAAGCAATGTTTCGACTTCAACTGTATCGCCGGCGTCTTTGCCAATTGAAGGTACGCGCAAAGTTTGTCCCGCTTCAACGCGAAATTGTTTGCCACCTGATTTAATAATTGCGTAAGCCATTTGTTTTTGATTACCTCCGACCAATAGTGAGCTTTCTTTTGTGCCCACATAACAAAAGTTGGCATTATAGATGCCGATATTTTATCAAGTCAACGAGCGGTGTTAGCGTTTTGCGCTTTGTTCACCGCCGCGAACTCTTCCATAAACTTTGTAGAAAAATCTCCAGCCTGAAATTTCTTGTCGTTCATTATTTTCAAATGAAGCGGAATCGTCGTCTTAATTCCTTCGATAACCATCGCTTCAAGAGCGCGTTGCATTCGTGCGATTGCAAGTTCGCGTGTGCGTGCGTGAACAATCACTTTTGCAATCATCGAATCGTAATATGGCGGAACGACATATCCCGGATAAACCGCTGTATCAACGCGAACACCCGGACCCCCTGGCAGATTAAACGCAGTGATTTTACCGGGCGACGGTGTAAACTTTTCAGGGTCTTCTGCATTCACACGACATTCAATCGAATGTCCCACAATCTGAACATCATCCTGCGTGTAGCCGAGTTCTTCGCCCTCAGCAATGCGGATTTGATTTCGCACTATGTCGGCGAGCGTAACCATCTCAGTTACCGGATGTTCGACCTGTATGCGTGTGTTCATCTCCATGAAGTAAAACTTGCCGTCTTCATCAAGAAGAAACTCAAATGTCCCCGCACTTGAATATCCAATCTCTTTGCAAGCCTTAACAGCAACCGCGCCCATCTTTTCACGTAACTCCTGTGTAATAACAGGCGAAGGTGCTTCTTCCAAAAGTTTTTGGTGACGACGTTGGATTGAGCATTCGCGTTCGCCAAGATGAATACAGTTGTTATATTCATCGGCTAAAACCTGAATTTCAATATGACGCGGACGTTCAACATACTTTTCAATATAAACGTCACCGTTCCTAAAAGCCGCTGTCGCTTCCGAAGAAGCGGTTTCAAGTTGCGAAAGCAAATCTTCTTCTTTGCGAACAATACGCATTCCGCGTCCGCCGCCGCCTGCCGCCGCTTTCACAATTACGGGATACCCAATCTCACGCGCTAATTGAATCGCCTCATCACCGGCTTGAATCGGGTCAGGGCTTCCGGGCAAAATCGGCACACCAGCCGCTTGCATTGTTCTGCGGGCTTCGACCTTGTCGCCCATCATTTTTATAACTTCGGGACGCGGTCCTATAAACTTGATGTTGCAGGCTTCGCAGATTTCCGCAAACGAAGCCGATTCCGCCAAGAAACCGTACCCCGGATGAATGGCATCAACATTTGTTATCTCAGCTGCACTTATAACCGCCGGAATATTCAAATAACTTTGCGCCGATGGCGCAGGACCAATACAAACCGCCTCGTCAGCAAACCGAACGTGCAAAGAATCTCTGTCTGCTTCGCTGTGAATAGCAACTGTGCGAATGCCCATCTCTTTGCACGTCCATATAATCCGACAGGCAATTTCGCCGCGATTGGCTATTAAAATTTTGCGAAACCTTCTCATCAGTAGCAGTAGCAGTTTTCAGTGAAATTCAATGATTACTTCTTCGGCTCACTTTTTAATTCCGAAAAGCGGCTGACCGTATTCAACGGGCTGACCGTTTTCAACATATATCTTAACTATCTCTCCGCTTACTTCGGCTTGGATTTCGTTCATCAACTTCATCGCTTCAACGATGCAAACGACCGTGTCTTTACCAACATGACTGCCGATTTTTACAAAAACAGCGGCTTCGGGCGAAGGTGAGCGATAGAACGTGCCAATGATTGGTGAAACTATTTTGTGTAAATCATCATCGGCAGCGGCTTCTGCTTCGGCGTGTGCGCCCGGGTGCGGAACACTTACAGCCGGGGCAGAAACTGTTTGTGATGTTGGCGTTGATATTACTGTTGGCGATAACGGTGTAGGCAAAGAGGCTGATTGCGTCTGAACCGAAGGAGTTTGACCGATAGGAGCAGCCACAACCTGCGCCGGAAGTTCTTTACGAAGACGGACGCGAATGTCTTCACGCTCATATTCAAATTCCGTAAAGCCGGACGCGGAAATCAACTCTACAAGATTTCGCAATTCATCCATGTTGATGGCAGGTTCGGCGGAAGCATGGCGCGTCTGATGGCTGCCGCCACCGCCGCTACGACGATGGCGTCTTCTGCCATGTCCTCTGCCTTCGTTTGATTCCGTTTTCTCTGTGTTATCGCTCACTTGAATTGGTTGCGTTCCTTGTTCGCTCATTCTTTAGCCTCCGAATTAAACTAAAGCTTTGACACCAACGCGGCGCGTACTTTTTGTTCAGCACACGCCGCGCAAATGAAATCAAATAAAGATTACTCGGCTGAATCGTCCGCTTTTTTCTTCTTCGTTGACTTTTTCTTGTTTGCCGCCTCTTCTTTAGCTTTAACCTCATCCTTAAACGCGATTTCGCGCGGATTGTCAACAAGTTCGATAATAGCCATTTCAGCATTATCGCCTTCGCGCCAACCAAGACGGATGATGCGTGTATAACCACCGTTACGGTCTTTGTAACGCTCTCCGAGTTCATCAAACAAACGCTTTACCGCCAGAACACCCGCAGTTCTTTCTGCGCGTTTCATCCAATACTTTCCTGTTGAAAGAGATTGCTGACGGTTGCCTGCATGGAAAAATCCTGAGGCTTGGCGGCGCAGGTGCACTGCATCTGCCCCCTCTAGGTTTTGTGCGTGCCGCGCAAGCGTAATCGCTTTTTCGACGAAAGAGCGTAACTCTTTAGCCTTTTGAACTGTTGTTATAACGCGCTCATTTTTTGCCGTAACCAATGATGTCGCCAGATTACGCAATAACGATTTGCGATGCTCTGACGTGCGTCCTAACTTACGATGTGCTTTTAGGTGTCTCATATCTGTACCAGTAGCAGTTAACAGCAACAGTTACAGAAGCAGTAATCACTGAGATTCATTGAATAACTGCTATTGCTAACTGCTACTGCAACTATCTTATTCGTCGTCATCGTCGTCATCTTCATAGCTGAAGTCTCCGACGTTATCCCGTCCACCGCTTCCCGGAATCGGGTTGCCGTTCTCATCAAATTCCATTCCGAAATCTAACCCCATTCCGTGAAGAATATCACGGATTTCGTTCAAGGATTTCTTACCGAAATTTTTCGTGGCAAGCATTTCGCGTTCTGTACGTTGAACCAAATCACGAAGGGTGCGAATGTTTGCGTTTTTCAGACAGTTGTAAGAACGAACAGACAATTCCATTTCATCAACCGAACGGTCAAGAACTTCGTTGCGCGGCAGAGGCGGACGCTCAAGATTAGCATATGGCGTTTCTTCTACATCTTCCTCGAAGTTAATAAAGATTGTCATATGGTCTTTTAATAACTTCGCTGCCAACCCGATTGAATCTTCGGGTCTGACAGAACCATCTGTCCAAACTTCGATTGAAAGCTTGTCATATTCCGTGTTCTGTCCCAAACGTGCCGCTTCGACGTTGTAATTAACCTTTTTGACGGGGGTGTGAACTGAATCAATCGGGATATATCCGAGTGAAAGGTCTTCGTCCATATTGCGGTCGGCAGTGACATAACCTCTACCGCGTTTCAAACGAACCTCAACATTCAAAAATCCGCCTTCGCTTATTGTGGCGATGTGAACATTCGGGTCAAGCATCTCAACATCACCGTCATGTTCAAGGTCTGCACTTGTTACTTCGGCTGGACCTTGTTTGCTTATGGTCAGCGTTTTTGGTCCTGTACTATGAAGTCTGAATGGAACTTGTTTAAGGTTAAGAATCACATCCGTAGCGTCTTCGACTACGCCCTTGATTGACGAAAACTCATGTTCCACGCCTTCAATTTTGACGGCTGTTATCGCCGCACCTTCGATTGAAGACAAAAGAGCACGACGAAGACAATTCCCGATTGTCGTTCCGAAACCGCGCTCAAACGGTTGCGCGGAAAACCTTCCGTAACGCTCGGTCAATGTTTCCGAATCAGCCACGAGACGACGCGGCATTTGAAATCCTGTCCAAAGATTATTTTGGTCCATATACTTTCGATTGGGAGTTTATTAAACAAAAAAGTAGCCCAAGCGCGAGACGCCTTTTTCCAAGCATCTCGCATCTTGTGCCAATGGTTTACTTTTACTTGCTGTAAAGTTCGACTATAAGCTGTTCATTAATTGAACGGTCAATGTCATCGCGCGTTGGCAAAGACGACACTCTGGCCATCATGTCGCCGCCTTCTGCCGGACTAATCCAGCCGGGACGCCCGCGACCTGCGGCGGTTTGCCATGCTCCTTCGACGTGTCCGTTTTTACGACTCTTTTCTTTTACGGTGATAACATCACCAAGCTTTACTTGGAACGACGGAATATCAACTTTGCGTCCGTTGACTTCGATGTGACCGTGGTTAACTAATTGCCGGGCCTGACGGCGCGAAGTGGAAAAACCTGCACGATAGACAGTGTTATCCAAACGACGTTCGAGCATAAACAACAGGTTTTCGCCTGTGATGCCCTTCATCCGTGCAGCTTTTTCAAAGTAGTTGCGAAATTGTCCTTCAAGAACAAAATAGATACGTTTGACTTTTTGTTTTTCGCGCAGTTGCTGACCGTAACCTACTAAAGCTTTACGACGTGCGTTTGCTCCGTGTTGTCCCGGCGGTTGAGTTCCGCGCTTTTCTATCGGGCATGAGGGTTTATAGCATCTGTCGCCCTTCAAAAATAATTTTGCACCTTCGCGGCGGCACAAGCGGCACACCGGACCTCTATACCTAGCCATTAAATTTTCTGCCTCCTGTCTTTTTAAGACGGAAAAGTTTACAGACGAACTCGTTTTAACCGGAGTACGCCTTTCGTCCTTTTGGTTATTTTGATTGCGGATTGTTCCGAAAAATTAAACCCGCAATCCGAATTATAAAGTTTGCAATCTATTAAACTCTTCTGCGTTTTGGCGGACGGCATCCGTTATGCGGAATCGGCGTTGTATCACGAATTGAAGTGACGCGAATACCTGCACCGTGAATGGCGCGAATTGCCGATTCACGACCACCACCCGGTCCTTTTACTCTCACCTCGCACTCTTGCATTCCCGCTTCCATAGCCTTACGTGCGGCTTCGTTTGCAGCTTGCTGTGCGGCAAACGGAGTTCCTTTACGTGAACCACGAAAACCGCGTGCGCCCGATGAAGATTGAGAGACCAGATTGCCTTCCAAATCTGTAATGGAAATCATCGTGTTATTAAACGATGCCGAGACAAAAACAATTCCTCTCGGGATATGTTTTTTCTCTTTCTTCTTAAAAACTTTTTTCTTGCCAGCTTTTGCCATAACTTTTTTAGTGAGCAGTGAGCGGTAAGCAGTGAGTAGCAAAAGCAATTTCTGCTTACCGCTCACTGCTCACTGCTTACTTGCTATTTCTTACCCGGTGCTTTCTTCTTAGCAACTGTTGCGCGACGCGGACCTTTGCGTGTACGTGCGTTTGTGTGTGTGCGTTGACCGCGGACGGGAAGCCCTTTACGGTGACGCAAACCACGAAAACATCCGATGTCCATCAAACGCTTGATGTCCATCTGAACGCGCTTACGCAAATCGCCTTCGACTTCAATGTCATCGTGTTCATCAATGACAGCACGTATGCGACCGAGTTCGTCTTCGCTTAAATCTTTAACTTTGGCGTTCGGGTTTACTTGCGCTTGGGCAAGAATCATGTTCGAGCGCGAACGTCCGACACCATAAATATAAGTTAAACCAATTTCCGCTCTTTTGTTTACCGGAAGGTCAACTCCTGCTACACGAGCCATAAAATCTCCGATTGCCGATTGCTGATTGCCGATTGTCGATTGATTTTTTCGCGGAGCGTTTCAATCGAAAATCGAAAATCGAAAATCGGCAATTATCTTATCCTTGTCTTTGTTTATGTTTAGGATTTTCACAAATCACCCGCACCACGCCTTTGCGGTGGATGATTTTGCATTTATCACAAATCTTTTTTACAGAAGCTCTGACTTTCATTTTTTCGCTTCCCTTCTATTAAACGGGTTTGCCGAAAACTTATTTATAGCGATAAGTGATTCGCCCGCGACTCAAATCATATGGCGAGAGTTCGACTAAAACTTTATCGCCCGGCAAGATGCGAATAAAGTTCTTTCGCATTTTCCCTGAAATATGAGCCAAAACCTGATGACCACTCTCTTCAAGTTCGACCTTGAACATTGCATTCGGCAAAGTCTCTAAGACTTTCGCCATTACTTCTATCGCTTCTTCTTTCGCCATATACCTCTATCTGCGTTAATTGCCTTGTAGTGGCAAACTGCGGATAGTAGCACGCAAAACTTTATCTTGCCAAGTTGAGAAGCCACTTATGAAACAACTTGTGCGTTTATAGTTTCATTTTCGACGGGCTTTGATTGTTCCACTACTGTTAAGATTTCCGGTCCATCCTCCGTAATTGCGATTGTATGCTCAGCGTGTGCGCTGGGCTTTCCGTCAATCGTTATAACAGTCCATTTGTCTTCTAAAATCTTTGTCTCTTTCACTCCCAAATTAATCATCGGTTCAATGGCAAAGACATAGCCCGGACGAATTTTTTCTTTTGTTCCGGGTCTTCCGTAATTCGGGATTTGCGGTGCTTCGTGCATTTTGCGTCCGATGCCGTGACCTACAAATTCGCGTACAACACCGTAACCGTGTGCTTCTGCGTGTTCCTGAACAGCCCAGCCGATGTCACCAATGTGTTTACCCGGATAGCATTGTTGAATCGCTCTTTCAAGACATTCCTCGGTGACACGAATCAGTTTCAAAATCTCTTGGTCAACTTTTCCTACGGGAACAGTCGTAGCCGTATCGCCCACATAACCGTTCAAAGTCACGCCCACATCAATCGAAAAAATATCTCCGTCCTTGAGTTCTTTATCGGAAGGAAATCCATGAACAACCTGTTCATTAACCGAAGCACAAATCGAAAAAGGAAAACCGTGATACCCCTTGAAGGTCGGATAAGCACCCGCATCAACAATCATCTTTTCTGCTGCATTGTTGACCTCTAAGGTCGTAATTCCCGGCTTAACCATTGCACGCAGAGCTTCACGTACCTGCGCCACGAGACGTCCGGACGCACGCATTTTATCCAACTCTTTTTTCGACTTCCCGATAATCATGGGCAAACCTAATGCTGATTTTATCGCGCCAAAAATCATTTCTGTTCGGCTTTAATCAACGATCAATTTTTCTATTTCCGAGTAAATCGCTTCCAACTCTCCCGTTCCGTCAACGCTCTGTAAACGGTTTGAAGATTTGTAGTAATCAAGAAGCGGTTGCGTTTTTTCCTCGTATTCGTTTTGACGTTTATTTACAGTTTCCAAATTGTCGTCTGTTCGATGTTGCAACTCTGCGACAGGGTGCAAATCGCAAACATTATCGTTCATTGGCGGTTTAAAATATATGTTGTAAATCTCGCCGCATATGGGACAACTTCTTCGACCTGTAAGTCGTTTTTCCAAAATCTCTGCTGGCACATCAACCAGGATAGCTTTCAATTCGTGACCTTGTTCTTTTGCAAGGTCTTCAAGCTTTTCGGCTTGAGGCGTAGTGCGCGGAAAACCGTCAAGGATGTATCCGTTTTTGCAATCCTCTTGGCTCGTGCGGTCTTGAACAATCCTAATCGTCAATTCATCCGGTACTAACCCGCCCACAGCCATAATCTCTTGTACTTCACGAGCTAAAATAGTGTCCGCATTTTTCAAAGCACGAAACATATCGCCCGTTGAAATCTGTGGCAATCCCTGACGCTCTTGCAAAAGCCTCGCTTGCGTTCCTTTGCCTGCCCCCGGCGCACCCATTAGTACGATAATTTTTGACATAACCAATCAGTAGCAGTTGCAGAAGCAGTTGCAGTAATCACTGAAAATCATTGAATAACTGCTTCTGCAACTGCTACTGCAACTGCAACTGCTACTGCAACTGCAACTGCTTCTGCAACTGCAACTGCTTCTGCAACTGCAACTGCTTCTGCAACTGCTTCTGCTTCTGCTTCTGCTTCTGCAACTGCTTCTGCAACTGCTTCTGCTTCTGTTAAGCCCTGCGTCCTCTTAACCTGGACCCTGAACCCAAAAATCCTTCATAATTACGCATTACAAGTTGGGCTTCGATTTGCGCCACAGTATCCATCGCAACGCCTACCAGAATCAAAAGAGATGTTCCGCCAAAGTAGAATTGATAACCCAAGCCTGTGGGAATCCAGCTTAAAAACTGATTGCCGCTTACAAAGCTATCAAGAAATCCGCCGATAAGAGGCAGACGCGCTACGTTAAAACCGCTCAACATAAACTGCGGAACAAAAGCCACAATTACCAGATAAACTGCGCCCACAAATGTTAAACGAGTCAAGATTGTATTCAGGTGTTCGGCAGTTGAACGTCCCGGTCTGATGCCCGGAATAAAGCCACCATTCTTACGCAGGTTGTCTGATACTTCTTCGACATTGAAGACAATAGAGACATAAAAGAACGTGAACAGAATAATCAGCGACACGAAAACAAGTTCGTAGTAGGGATCTCCGCCGTGAAAATTGTTAAAGAAGCCGAAAACTTTTGCTAAGAACGAATTCGGGTCTTTAAGTTTTGTTGCGACAGATTCCCAGCCTTGCGCCGCAAGCAGTAAAGTCTGCGGCATTGAAAGCACGGACGAGGCAAAGATGACGGGGATAACACCGCCCATGTTTATCTTTAGAGGCAGTGATGACTGTTGCGCCCCGACCATCTGTCTTCCCATCTGACGTTTCGCGTAAGATATGGCTATCTTACGCCTTGCAGATTCGACATAGACAACAAATGCAATCAACGCGACCATGGCAACAACCATAAGGATAACGCCAACAGTTGCCATCGTATCGCCTTGTTTGACTCTACCCCAAACCTGTTGAATTCCATTTGGTAAACCAATAACAATACCCGCGAAAATCAAAAGCGAAATTCCGTTGCCGATGCCGCGTTCTGTTATCTGTTCGCCCAACCACATCACAAAAATTGTCCCTGCGGTTAATGTGATAACTGTCGAGAGCAAAGCTACAGTTGTCTTTGGAAGAACATTAACACCCTGTAACCAATTTGCTACGAAAGCCGATTGAATCGAGCAAAGTATAACTGTCAAATATCGTGTCCACTGGTTTATCTTCTGGCGACCCATCTCGCCTTCTTCCTGAAGTCTTTTCAGGCTCGGATAAACCACTGTCATCAACTGCATAATGATTGATGCGGTGATATAAGGCGTCACGCCAAGCGCAAAAACCGAAATGGTCTGGAAGTTTCCGCCCGAAAATAAATCAAGCACACCGAGCAATGTGCGGCTGACTTCGCCCCAGACAATTTTCAATTGTTCATTGTTTATGCCGGGCGTTTGGACATGCGCTCCGAGACGATAGATAACCAACATTCCCAGAGTGAAAAAAATGCGCCTTCTCAATTCCGGCACATTCCACATATTCCGCACTGCGGCTAAGAACTTTTCCATAACTTTAATTCGTCCGTTGTTAGTCTAAAAACGAAAACGCAGTATGCGGCAAGTAATAAGCAGAAAGCAAAGACCAACTGACTTCGTTAGCTCTGACTTTCTGCTTGGAATCTTTACAGCCTACTGCTCCTTTTCTCTACTCAGCCGCGTCTTTGGCTTTTTCGATTTCAGTTGCCGCGCCGCCTGCCTTTTCGATTTTCTCTTTCGCACTCTTTGTAAAACGGTGCGCTGAAATCTTCAACGACTTTGTCAATTCGCCGTTTCCTAAAACGACTACGTCGTGTTTCGCCTTACGAATAAGCCCGCGTTCATGCAAAATTGCAGGAGTGACATCTTCACCCGCTTCAAAATTTTTCTCCAAAACAGCCAAGTTCACTTCAATCCATTCTTTCTTGAAAATGTTTGTGAACCCGCGCTTTGGTAAACGGCGATAGAGCGGCATCTGCCCACCCTCAAACCCCGCTCTGCCAGAATAGCCCGAACGTGATTTTTGCCCCTTATTTCCGCGCCCTGATGTTTTACCCAATCCCGAACCCGGTCCGCGTCCGACACGTTTTTTCTTATGGGTCGAACCCTTGGCGGGTTTTAGGTTATTAAGACTTAAAGCCATATATTCTCCGATTGCGGATTGCGGATTGCGGATTGCGGATTGAAAACATAAATCCGAAATCTGAAATCTGAAATCCGAAATTATTCCACGATTCTCAATAAGTGCGGGACTTTTGCAACGTATCCGCGCATCGAAGGTGTATCAGGACGCTCAACTATCTGATTGAGTTTTGTAAAACCAACGCTCCTGATAATCTCTTTGTGTTTCTTCGGGTATCCAATCGCACTACGGTAATACTGAATTTTAATTTTACCGCTTGTTTCTTTATTGTCAGCCATAACTTTCCTCGTAAATCGTAAACCGTAAATCGTAAATCGTTCTTTTCTATTTACGATTCACGATTCACTGTTAACGAAATTTACAATAGTTCATCAACCTGCTTGCCTCTGAGCCTTGCAACCTCGACAGGGTCTTTCATTCTGAGTAAACCGTCAAAAGTTGCGCGAATAACATTGTGCGGATTGTCCGAACCCAAAACTTTTGTACGGCAATCGTGAACGCCTACAGCTTGCATAACGGCGCGAACAGCACCACCTGCAATAACTCCCGTACCTTCCGATGCAGGTTTTAACAAAACTTGCCCTGCTCCGTATTTACCGACAATCGGATGCGGCAGAGTGTTGTTGATAAGCGGAACACGAATCAGATTTTTCCGCGCCGATTCAACAGCCTTTTTGATTGCCTGCGGAACTTCGCGTGCTTTACCTGTGCCGAATCCGACGTGACCTGCTTCGTCACCGATTACAACCAACGCGGCGAATGATAAGTTTTTACCGCCCTTGACGACTTTGGTCACGCGGTTGATTGAAATAACTTGGTCTTTTAGGTCAAGTCCTTGCGCTTGAATACGATGCTGTTTCATTGCTATTCAGATTTCTCTTCTGCTGTTTCCGATTCGTTGTCAGCAGTTTCGTTTTTGTTCAAACCAGCCGCTCTTGCGGCATCCGTTAAAGCTTTAACACGCCCGTGATAAAGAAAGCCGCCGCGGTCAAATACGACTTGAGAAATGCCAGCCGCAATTGCGCGTTCTGCAACAGCACGCCCGACACGTTCTGCCGCAGCAATGTTGCCACCTGATGCTCCCTTCAAATCTTTTTCGGCTGTCGAAGCCGAAGCGATTGTTACGCCTTTGTCATCATCAATCACCTGTGCGTAGATATGATTCACACTGCGAAAAACCGTAAGACGCGGACGGTTTGACGTGCCGCTGACTTTCTTACGAATGCGGCTGTGAACTGAACGACGAATATCTGCTCTACTTTTTTGTCCCATAACTCTCTCGATTTCCGATTTCCGATTGCCGATTTCCGATTTGTCTTTATTCAATGAATTTCAATGATAATTAAATCGGCAATCGGCAATCAGCAATCGTAAATTACTTGCCTGTCTTACCGGGCTTCAATTTGTAAACTTTCTCGGCGTAGCGAATGCCCTTGCCTTTGTATGCATCAGGCTTGCGGAGTTTGTTCAATTCCGAAGCCACTTGTCCAAGTTTCTGCTTATCAATGCCCGTAAGCGTCAATGTTGTTTGATACTGTGAAATGCTCTGCTTTGCAGGTACGCGCTCTGCTTTTACTTCGATACCCTCAGGCAAATTGAACTCAATCGGATGGGAATATCCTAGAGCAAAAACAATCTTCTTGCCTTGAACATCTGCTTTATAACCGACGCCGACAACATCAAGTTCTCTCTTGAAGCCTTCGGTTACGCCGACAATGGCGTTATTAGCCAAAGCACGAGCCAATCCGTGAAAAGCTTTATACCTATCGGATTCACGTTCGGCGGTCAACATACCGTCTTCAATTTTGAACATGACGCCACTTGGAATAGGCGACTTCAAAGTGCCTTTCGCACCTTTAACCTCGATTTCGTCTTGGTTAATTTTAACTTCGACGCCTTTTGGGATTGTTATAGGTTTCTTTCCTATACGAGACATAACTAACCTCAGTAAGTAGTAAGCAGTGAGCAGTAAGTAGTGAGCAGAAACAACTGCTTACCGCTTACTGCTTACCGCTCACTAATAAATTTCTGCCAATACTTCGCCGCCGACGTTATCGCGCCGTGCTGCCTTGCCGCTCATCAAACCTCTCGAAGTGGAAACGATATTGATACCGTATCCGCCCAAGACTCTGGGGATTTCGCCTGCGCCCAAGTAAACGCGGCGACCCGGTCTCGATACGCGCGAAAGGTGTGTTATCGAAGACGTGCCTTTTGCATCGTAACGCAAAAAGATACGAATCACTTTTTTCACGCCTTCGCCTTTCGTGACGAAGTTGTTGATATAGCCCTCTTCTTTCAGGATACGGGCAATTTCTAATTTTAACTTTGAAGCCGGAATGTCCACGCGGGAATGTTTTGCTTTTATAGCGTTACGCATTCTCGTCAACATATCAGCAATAGGATCTGTCATTAACTTAACTCCGCAAAACGATTGCCGATTGCCGATTGCCGATTGCCGATTTAATAATCATTAAATTCCGCATTCCGCATTCCGCATTCCGCAATCGGAATTACCAACTTGATTTCACAACGCCCGGAATCTGTCCTTCCAAAGCCTTCTCACGCAAAGCGATGCGTGACACTCCAAATTTTCTCAGAAAAGCGCGCGGACGCCCTGTCAGACTACAACGATTACGCACGCGAACCGGACAAGAATTTCGCGGCATTTTTTGTAGTTTCAACATAGCCTCATCAACTTGTTCGGGCGTTGAATTTTTGTCTTTGATAATTGCTTTTAACTTTTTGCGCGTTTCGGCTTTGCGTGCCACGAGTTCCTTGCGCTGTTCATTTCTGACGATTTTGCTTGTCTTTGCCATATCTTAAATCTTGAATCTGGAATCCAAATTTATTACTGACGGAAAGGCATTCCCATCGCTTTTAATAAAGCTCTTGCCTGTTCATCTGTTTTCGCGGTTGTCACAATCGAAATATTCATTCCGCGAGTCTTATCTACTTTGTTGAAATCAATTTCCGGAAAAATCAATTGCTCACGAATGCCAAGCGTGTAGTTGCCGCGTCCGTCAAATGCTTTTCCTGAAACGCCGCGAAAGTCGCGCACACGAGGCAAAGCAATCGTGATTAATCTGTCGAGAAATTCGTACATCTGGTTGCCCCTGAGTGTGACCATTGTTCCGATTGCCATACCTTGCCGAAGTTTGAAGTTGGCGATTGATTTCTTGGCTTTTGTTACAACAGGCTTTTGTCCCGTTATGGCTTTCACCTCTTCAACTGCCGTATCGAGTAATTTCGAGTTTCCGATTGCTTCGCCCAATCCCATGTTGATAACAACCTTTTCAACTTTGGGAATCGCCATCTTGTTTTTGATCTCAAACTCTTTGGCGATTGCAGGAGCAATCTCCCTTTGATAACGCTCTTTTAATCTTGCTGACATTTTCGTTTTCGCTCTCTACCTGCTTGGGTCTCGCTCTTTATTCCAAATGCGTTTCCAAGCCGCTTTCAACTGTTAACTAAAACTTTTACTTTAACTCGCTACCGCTTTGGGCAACCCGATTTTTAGTTTTGTCTTCGTTCACTCTTACTTTAATCTTTGTGGGCTTGCCTGTTTCCGGATCAACAACCATCACGTTTGACGCATCAACCCACATCTCTTTTTCGATTCTTCCGCCGGATTTGTTTGCAGGGCGATTCGGCTTTTCGTGTTTGATGATTATGCCCGCGCCTTCGACTTTGACTTTGCCTGTTTCGCGTGAGACTTCAATCACTTTTCCGCGATGCGGCACGCGCTCTACCTTGCCACCTTTTTTGGTAAATTTGTTGTAGTCTTTACCGGCGATAAACACGACCGTGTCGCCTTTTTTGATTTTAAGTTTTACGCGCTTTTTCACTTGCTCTTTCATTCCTATATTACCTCCGGCGCAAGAGAAACGATTTTCATAAAGTTTCTCTCACGAAGTTCACGCGCAACGGGACCGAAAACACGGGTTCCAATCGGAGTATCGTCGGCTTTAATCAACACACACGCATTTTGGTCAAAACGAATATATGTACCGTCTTTGCGACGAACTTCTTTGCGTGTTCTTACGATAACAGCATTGTGAACTGTCCCTTTTTTAACTGTTCCATCCGGCGTTGCTTCTTTAACCGTAACTTTTATTTTGTCACCCAAAGTGGCAATCTTTCCCGTTGAACCGCCAATGGGCATAATCATTTTGACGCGACGCGCTCCCGAATTATCGGCTACCTCCAAAGAGGTTTGCATTTGAATCATCTCTTTATCCTCGTAAATCGTGAATCGTAAATCGTTGTAAGAGGGTTACCTATCCACGATTTACGATTTAGGATTTACTACTTCGCTGCCTTTTGAATAATTTCAACTACGCGCCAACGCTTACGAGCCGAAAGCGGGCGAGTTTCCATAATGCGAACCTTGTCGCCGATTGTCGCGCCCGTTTCATCATGAGCCATAAACTTTGTCGTGCGTCGCACATAACGGCGATATTTCGGATGCTTAACCAAACGGTCAACACGAACAACAACCGTTTTCATCATCTTGTCGGAAGAGACAACACCGATTTTTTCCGCACGATTGCCGCGCGGTTTGGCAATTCCTTTTTTGGTTGTTGACGTTTCGGTTGTTGCTACCTCAGTAGTTTGTTCTTCCGTTGTCGGAGTCACGTTCTCTTGAATTTCGTCTGCCATTATTTTTCCTCTTTAACTTCTTTTACCCTTAACCCTGTAGTTCGCGCTGACGAATTATCGTGTTGATGCGAGCCAATGTTTTTTTATCACGACGAATGGTCTTTGCAGCATCAACTTCGCCAAGTGCGCGTTTGAAATTCAAACGAAAGAGCGATTCTTTTAAGCCATCTGCCTGCTCTTTTAGTTCTTCGACTGATATATCAAGCAGTCTGTCAAGTTCTTCTTTCTTCTTCATTTTAGACCACGCCTCCTTCTAACTCCGTGCGGCTGACGAACTTCGTTTTAATCGGAAGCTTTTGAGCCGCGAGACGCATTGCCTCACGCGCAAGTTCTTCGCTTACACCTTCGATTTCATAAAGAATCCGTCCGGGTTTAACGACCGCAACCCAATGGTCAGGCGCGCCCTTACCGCTACCCATACGTGTTTCAGCGGGCTTCTTTGTAATCGGCTTATCCGGGAACATACGAATCCAAATTTTTCCGCCGCGCTTGACGTGGCGCGTCATAGCAATACGCGCCGCTTCAATTTGGCGGTCTGTAATCCAGCCCGTTTCCAAAGCCTTCAACCCAAATTCACCGAAGCTGATAGCCGCGCCGCGTTGTGCCACGCCCCTCATGCGCCCTTTCATTTGCTTACGGTGCTTTACCTTTTTCGGCATTAACATAAATGAATCCCTCGATTACGGATTGCGGATTGCGATTAAATCCGAATTCCGAATTTATCTGTCTCTGCGTGGGCGACGCTCTCCGCGGTCACCACGTTCTCCGCGTTCGCCTCTTTCACCACGTTCTCCGCGACCACGTGGCGGACGCCGTTCACCCCGAACTTCGGTTATAGGGTCAGAAGTCGTTCCGCGTGCCAGAGCCGCTTTCGGGTCGAGAATCTCGCCGCGATAAATCCAAACTTTAATTCCGATGATGCCGAATGTCGTTAATGCTTCCGCAAAACCGTAATCAACATCGGCGCGAAGTGTGTGCAGAGGAAGTTGACCTTGCAAAGCCCACTCGCTACGTGCGATTTCAGCACCGTTCAAACGTCCTGAACATCTGACCTTGATTCCCTGCGCTCCGAAACGCAACGATTCTTCAATGGTCTTTTTCATTGCACGACGAAAAGCAACGCGCTTTTCAAGTTGTGCCGCAATCTTTTCGGCTTGAAGTTGTGCGTTGAGTTCGGGTTTTTGAATTTCCTGAATCGAAATCAAAACTTCTTTGCCTGTTTTAATCGAAAGGTCTTGTTTGAGTTTGTCAATCTCAGCACCTTTGCGACCAATGATGATACCCGGACGTGATGTATAGATAACAATCTTCATGCGGTTTGCCGCACGTTCAATATCAACGTGCGAAACCCCCGCACCGGCAAACTTAGCCTTTAACTCTTTCTTTAATTTGAGGTCTTCGCGCAGGTATTCGGCAAACTGTTTCTTGGCAAACCAATGCGAGTGCCAATCTTTGTTGTACCCTAAACGAAATCCATATGGATGAACTTTTTGACCCACAGTCTTCTCCGTTTTTCTTAAAGCGTCTTATTCTTCGCTTTTTGTATTTTCGGTCTCGGTTGCTTCAGTAGCAGTTGTTTCCGCCACCACTTCATCAACCGTATTTTCAGTAGCCACATTTTCAACTGCAATGTTTTCCGTCGCAGTCAATTCTGCCGCATCAGTTTCAACGGCAGTTGTCTCTACAATTGGTTCTTCAACCTTGTCTTCAATCTTCACGGTCTTCGCACGGGGAGCGGCGGCGGCGGCTCCGCCACGTTTTGCTTTCACGCTTTTGGTTGGTGCGGAAGTTTTCTTTGAACCTTTATCTTCACGCTCATCACTGGAAACCAAAATTGTTACGTGGCAATAGTGACGACGTTCACGGTAGGCACGCCCTTGTGGTGCCGGACGAAAACGAAAACGTCTTTTCGTCGGTCCGATGTCAACAAAACATTCCTTGACCCACAAATCATCAACATCAACAAGTACGTTTGCCTCGCCTGCTTTGCTTTCGGCATTTGCGATTGCAGAACGTAAACATTTCTCAATCGGGTCTGCTGCACGCTTATTTGTAAACTGCAAAATCGCAAGTGCCTGACTTACGTTTTTGCCGCGAATTGTATCTATTACGAGCCTTGCTTTTTGAGCCGACCCGCGCAGATGTTTTGCTTTCGCAATTGCTTCCATGACTTTTCCCATTGCCGATTTGCCGATTGCCGATTGCCGATTGGTTAAATCGAAAATCGAAATGCCGTTGGCAAATCAAAAGTTAAACTATTTTCTCTTCGAGGCTTTTTCAGCCTTTGTTCCCGCGTGTCCTTTGAAGGTTCTCGTCGGGGCAAATTCGCCTAGTTTGTGACCTACCATATTTTCGGTAACATAAACGGGCATATGCCGTTTGCCATTGTGAACACCGAAAGTTAAGCCAACCATTTCAGGCGTTATGGTCGAACGACGTGACCATGTTTTGATTGCCTGCGGACGTGCTCCACCTGTTTTAAGTTTTGCAAGCACTTTCTGGATGCTTACGTCAATAAAAGGACCTTTCCAAACTGAACGAGCCATATATTCTCCGATTTCGGATTTCGGATTTCGGATTTCGGACTCTTATTTTTAATCCGCAATCCGCAATCTGCAATCCGCAATTACTTCGTTCTCCTGTCGCGCACAATCATCTTCTGAGTGCGCTTATTGTTGCGTGTCTTGTAACCGCGCGTAGGTTGTCCCCAAGGAGTCACAGGATGACGACCACCTGATGTTTTGCCTTCGCCGCCACCGTGCGGGTGGTCAACCGGGTTCATAGCAACGCCGCGTACCGAAGGGCGAATGCCTTTCCAACGCGAACGCCCCGCTTTACCCAAACTTTGATTTTCATTCTCTACGTTGCCGACTTGTCCAACGGTAGCCATGCAGGCAACAGGAATTTTGCGAACTTCGCCTGAAGGCATACGAAGTTGTGCATGGTCTCCTTCTTTCGACAACACCTGTGCAAACGAACCTGCCGAACGCGCCATCTGTCCGCCTTTGCCCGGGCGAAGTTCGATATTGTGAACCTGTGTGCCAAGAGGAATATTCTTAATTGGCAGAGCATTGCCGGGCAAAATATCGGCATTAGGACCGCTCATAACCGTCTTACCGACTTCAAGACCGACAGGCGAAATAATGTAACGCTTTTCACCGTCAAGGTAAGTAATTAAAGCGATGTGCGCCGAACGATTCGGGTCGTATTCAATTTGAGTAACACGCCCCGGAATTCCGGTTTTGTTACGCTTAAAATCAATTATGCGATAGAAACGCTTGTGACCGCCGCCGCGACGACGAACTGTAATGCGCCCCAAATTATTGCGTCCCGAAATACGCTTCTTAGGTTCAAGCAAAGACTTTTCAGGCTCTGCTCCCGGCGTCAACTCGTCTCTTGTAAGATAAGTTTGATAACGCCGTCCCGGTGATGTTGGTGTTAGTTTCTTAATTCCCATCTTCTTATTTCGGATTGCGGATTGCGGATTGCGGATTGTATTTCAATCCATTCCTCGCAACTGCAATCAAAACACTTTACTTTTTTGTTATGGATGGGTTGCTAACAGCGAACTGTACATAATCCGCAATCCGCAATTCGCAATCCGCAATCCGTTAGATTGCTTCGCCGTAATCTAAGTTTTCGCCTTTGTTGAGCGTAACGTAGGCTTTTTTCCAAGAAGGTCTGCGCCCTTCGTGACGTCCCTGTTTTTTCATTTTTCCCATGTAGTTCACCGTGCGAACTTGGGAGACTTTTACGTTGAAGATTCTCTCAACAGCCGTTTTGATTTCGGTCTTCGTCGCGTGACGGTCAACGCGAAATGTAAGAATCTGTCCTTCGCCTTTTTCAATTGACTCTTCTTTTGCGCGGACAGCTTTTTCAGTAATTGCAGGCGACTTTAGAATATCCCAAACTGTTCTCATGCTTTTATGCCGCCTCCTTTTCAATCTTTGACTTATTCGGGTCTAAAAGATTTGTCAGTTCTTCAACTGCCGTCTTTGAAAGCACCAGTTTCTCGTGATAGAGCAAATCGTAGATGTTCAATCCCAAACTGTTCACGACCTTTGTGCGCTTAACATTGCGTGATGAGAGGCGAAGGTTTTCGTTCTCAGCCGATGCAACTATCAGAGTCTTACCATCAAGACCCAAGGTTGAAAGCGTGCCCAAAAATCCTTTTGTCTTAGGAGCATCCAGTTTGAAATCTTCAACGATGACCAGGTTGCCTTCGCGCAAACGCTCGGATAAAGCCGAACGCAATGCACCGCGACGCATTTTCTTTGGCATCTCGTAAGACCAATCACGTGGTTGCGGACCGTGTGCGTTACCGCCGCCTTTCCACAATGGCGAACGTAAACTTGCAATACGGGCGCGACCTGTTCCCTTTTGCTTCCAAAGCTTTCTGCCCGAACCCGATGTATTACCTCGTGTCTTTGTTGCAGAAGTTCCCTGACGCTGATTCGCCATGAAGTTCTTCACGGCGGCGTGAATCAGTCCCTCTTTGAGTTCCGCGCCAAATACGGCTTCATTCAACTCAATTTCACCGACTTCTTTATTACTTAAATTGCGAACCGTAACGGTAGGCATATTTCTCACTCCGTTCGAGTCTGGCGAGTTTGTCGAGCCTAAAGAGTCTTAAAGACCCGCAGACTCAAAGTCCCGAAGACTACTTCTTAGCTTTCTTTATAACAACGACGCTTCCATTTGCGCCCGGAACAGCGCCACGAATCATTAAAAGATTGTTCTCTGCATCAACTCTTGCGACGGTCAAACCTTTAACAGTGACCCTCGCATCGCCCATATGTCCTGATGAACGTGTCCCTTTGATAACGCGGGACGGATAAGCCGATTGACCGATTGACCCGGGTTCACGAACATTCATCGAACCGTGTGATTCAGGACCGCGAGCAAAGTTGTGGCGTTTGATTGTTCCTGCAAAACCGCGACCTTTTGAGCGACCAACAACCTCTATCGAATCGCCGTTTGCAAATTGGTCAACAAGAATTTTGTCACCCACATTTATATCGGCTTCACTATCAAGACGAATTTCTTTCAAAATTCTCGTTGGCGGAACACCTGCACCTGTTTTTTCAAAGTGTCCGCGCATAGGCTTTGTCACGTTCTTCAGCTTAATGGGCTTCTCGTCAACCAAGCCAATCTGCACGGCATTGTAGCCGTCTTTTCCATTTGACGACTTCTTTTGCACAACGATACATGGACCGGCTTTTATAACTGTTACAGGCGTAACCGTGCCGTCCTCTGCGAACAACTGTGTCATACCAACTTTTCTACCGATGATTCCGTTAATCATCCTAAACCTCGTTTTTAGAGTTTATAGTGTCAACGGCGTTTGACGTTACAGCGTTTCTTTACGCTAAAAACGCTATTGACGCTATAAACTAATTCTTGCCGAACGCTTTGATTTCAACATCAACGCCTGCAGGCAAATCTAATTTCATTAAAGCCTCAACCGTTTGCGGCGTCGGTTCGAGAATATCCATCAAACGCTTGTGCGTGCGAATCTCAAATTGCTCACGCGATTTTTTATCAACGTGTGGTGAACGAAGAACCGTCCACTTGTTTTTAACAGTCGGCAATGGAATCGGTCCTGCGACTTTCGCTCCCGTTCTCTTTGCGGTTTCGACAATCTCTGTTGTTGATTGGTCCAACACACGATGGTCGTAAGCTTTTAATCTGATTCTGATTTTTTCGTTCAGCATAATGTAATTTCCGATTTCCGATTGCCAATTGCCGATTTAATTAACCGTTTCTCAATCGGCAATCGGAAATCGGCAGTAAAATTATTCAACGATGTCAGCGACAGTCCCTGCACCAACCGTTCGTCCACCTTCTCGGATTGCAAATCTCAAGCCCTTCTCCATCGCTATCGGGGCTATCAACTCTATTTCCATAGTGATGTTGTCTCCCGGCATCACCATCTCCACTCCATCCGGCAAATAAGCATTTCCCGTCACATCCGTCGTCCTAAAGTAAAACTGTGGTCGATAACCTGTGAAAAACGGTGTGTGCCGTCCT
>Ga0187894_10001243_pt1 | contig 33143 bp, 14 predicted proteins | sample GBC1701081metaG_FD_136650 | JGI IMG/M metagenome (GOLD analysis project Ga0187894, IMG submission 136650) | White microbial mat communities from a lava cave in the Kipuka Kanohina Cave System on the Island of Hawaii, USA - GBC170108-1 metaG ...
CACGCAGATTTCGCCGTTGGCGAGATCGTTGATGTACTGCGAGGAGTGGATGTAGCGCACGTTCGGACGCATCGCCAGCAGCGTCTCCTCGGCCTTGGCGAGATCTTCAGGCACCTGGCCGTTGGGATCCTTGCCGAGGTAGGCGAGCACCGTGGCCACGATCTCCGAGGGCGAATCGAGCAGCGCGATCCCGCAGCTCTTGAGCTTGGCGGCGTACTTCGGATCGTATACCAGCGACCAGCTGTTCACCGGCGGATCCTTGCCGAGCGCCTTGGTCACCTTGTCCTCGTTGTAACCGATGCCCGTGGTGCCCCACATGTACACGGCCGAGTGTTCGTTGCCCGGATCGTGCAGCGAGGCCGCCTTCGAGATCTCGGCATCCATGTTCTTGATGTTCGGGAGCTTGGAAGTGTCGAGCTTCTGGTAGACGCCGGTCTTGATCTGGCGCTCCAGGAACGAGGCCGAGGGCACGACGATGTCGTAGCCGGAGCTGCCGGCCAGCAGCTTGGTCTCCAGCGTCTCGTTGCCGTCGTACGTGTCGTAGTTGACCTTGATCCCCGTTTCCTTCTCGAAGTTCGCGATCGTGTCCTCGGCGATGTAGTCCGACCAGTTGTAGACGTTGAGCACCTTTTCCTCAGGCGCAGCCTGCGCCGGAGCCTGGGCGGCGTCGGCGCCTTCCTTGCCCTTGTCTCCCTGCCCGCAGGCGGCAAGCAGCAACGCGGCCGAGGTCGTACACAAGCCGGCCAGCAGAGTCAGTCGCATGGAGCGCATGACGAGTCTCCTCGGGATTGGAAGGTGCCGAGATCGATCAAATTCTACATCAGACATTCAGCAGCAGGTGCTCGCGTTCCCACGAGCTGATGACCTGCGAAAACGTCTCGTACTCGTTCTCCTTGACCGCCGAGTACGCGCGCACGAAACGGTCGCCGAACACCTCGACCAGCGGTTTGCACTCACGCAGCAGTTTCAGGGCTTCGGCCAGCGTACGCGGCAGGGAGAACGGCAGCTCGTGGGCACTGCCGCTGATCGGCTCGGTGGGTTTCAGGCCCTCGGCCATGCCCAGGTAACCGCAGGCCAGCGAGGCTGCGATCGCCAGGTACGGATTGGCGTCGGCGCCGCCGACGCGGTTCTCGACGCGGCGCGCGGCGGGCGGCGACATCGGCACCCGCAGGCCGGCCGTGCGATTATCGTATCCCCAGTGCACGTTGATCGGTGCCGACAGATAGCGCGTGATGCGCCGGTAGGAGTTCACGTTCGGAGCCAGCAGCGACATGGCCGCCGGCAGGTATTTCTGCAGGCCGGCGATGTGCGAGAAGAACAGCGCGCTCGGCGTGCCGTCGGGGTTCGAGAACACGTTCTGGCGCGTTTTCTTGTCGACGATGCTCTGGTGGATGTGCATGGCGCTGCCCGGCTCGCGCGCCATCGGCTTCGCCATGAAAGTCGCGTACATCTTGTGGCGCAGCGCCGCCTCGCGCGCCGTGCGCTTGAACAGGAACGCCTGGTCGGCGAGATCGAGCGCGTCGCCGTGCAGCAGGTTGATCTCCATCTGCGCGGCGCCGTCCTCGTGGATCAGCGTGTCGATCTCGATGTCCTGCGCTTCGCAGAACGCGTAGATGTCGTCGAACAGCGGATCGAACTCGTTGACGGCGGCGATGCTGTAGGACTGGCGGCCGATTTCGGGTCGCCCCGAGCGTCCGACCGGCGGCTTGAGCGGATAGTCCGAATCGGTGTTGGGCTCGACCAGGAAGAACTCGAGCTCGGGCGCGACCACCGGGTCCCAGCCGTTCTGCGCGTACAGCTCCAGCACGTGGCGCAGGACGTAGCGCGGCGCCATGGTCACCGGCCGGCCGTCGGAATAGAAGCAGTCGTGAATGACCTGGGCGGTGGGTTCGGCGGCCCAGGGCACGACACGCACCGTGCGCGGGTCCGCCTTGAGCACGATGTCGATTTCCGAAGGGCTGATCGCGCTGTCGTCGTCCGGATACTCGCCCGTGACGGTCTGCAGGAAGATGCCTTCCGGCAGGCGCATGCCCTCCTCTTCCGCAAATTTCTCCGACGGCATGATCTTGCCGCGGGCGACGCCGGCCATGTCGGGAATGATCGCCTCGACGTCGCCGATGCCGTGGTCCTTGAAAAACTGCTGGGTGCTGCTCGCCATGATCTAGCTCTTGATGTGTTCGTTGCGGGATGTCGCACTCGTCGCGTGACGCTACCCTCCCGGATCGAACGCGCGATTGCCGCGCCGCGCGGCCCGCGCGCGGCTCGCGTCGCCGAACGCGGCGAACAGCGCGCGCGAGAACGGATTGCTCATCACTTTCCACTCCGGGTGCCACTGCACGGCGAGCGCGAAGCTGGCCGCACTCCTCACGCGAAACGCCTCGATGACGCCGTCCGGCGCGCGCGCTTCGACTGCGAGCCCCGGCGCCAGCACCTGCACGCCCTGCGAGTGCAGCGAGTTGACGCTGATGCGCTCGCTGCCGGCGAGCGATCGCAGCACGCCGTCCGGCTCGAGCAGGACGTCGTGCGCCGGCCCGTACTGGTCATCCAGCGGCTGGCTGAGATCTTCGCGGTGATCGTCGTAGCCCGACTCGTGCAGCTTCTGCCAGAGCGTGCCGCCGAGTGCGACATTCATCTCCTGGAAGCCGCGGCACAGGCCAAGCACCGGAACCCCGGCCTGGATGACGCGCTTGATCATCGGCAGCGTGGTCGAATCGCGGTGCGCGTCGTGCAGCGTGCCGGGATCGCTCGCCGGACCGGCGTAGTGATGCGGCTCGACGTTCGAGGGACTGCCCGTCAGCAGCAGACCGTCGAAGCGTTCGACGAGCGCGTCGAGATCGAGCTCGGTGCCGAGCGCCGGAATCAGGATCGGCGTGGCACCAGCAGCATCCGTCACCGCGGCGATGTATTTCTCGCCCACGGCGTGAAACCAGTGCTTGCCGAGCAAACGCCGGTCGGCGGGAATCCCGATGAAGGGCTTCGCTGCACGCATGTTAATTATTTTAAACAGCCCGCCAGGTTGGCGGGCGTTCAAGGTCGCGGCATTACACCACAACCGTCGCGCGCCGGGCTCGCCGGCGTGGCGCGCCTGGCAAATATTGCATGGAATCCAAGGTTTAGCCGTTCCGACCGTCCAGTGCCTGTTTGCCCTCCCTCTGGACCTGCCGTTATTCTGATGGCTGTCAAGCACACACGCCGATCCAGAATTTTAAACAGCGGACACGCGTCCACCTCCCGATGCCCGCCGGCGACTACATCGATTCCTACTACTCCGCCACGGCCCGCCCGCTGACCTCGTTTGCGCCGCTGGTCGGTACGGCTGAGGCGGACGTCTGCGTGGTCGGCGCAGGCATCGCAGGCTGTTCGGCCGCGCTGCATCTCGCCGAGCGGGGCTATTCCGTCGTGCTGCTCGAAGATCGCCGCGTGGGCTGGGGCGCGTCCGGACGCAGCGGCGGACAGGCGCTGCCGGGCTTCGCGACCGATCAGCGCACGCTGACCGGCCTCGCAGGCCGCGATACTGCGCGAGCACTGTGGGACATTTCCGTCGAGGGGCTGGACCTCGTCCGCGACCTGATTCGCCGCCATGCGATCAATTGCGACTGGGTCGAAGGGCAGATGCACGCCGCCGTGAAGCCGCGCCATCGCGACGAGCTCCTCGCGAGTCGCGACGAGGCGCATGCGCTCGGGTACGACTCCCTGCGCCTGATCGAGGGCGAGGAACTGCATTCCCTCGTGGCCACGCGCCGCTACCTCGCCGGACTGTACGACTCGCGCGCAGGTCACCTGCATCCGCTCAATTACACGCTCGGGCTCGCCGCCGCCGCGCGCAAGCTCGGCGTCACCATCCACGAAGGCACGCGCGTGCTGCGTTACGAGGGGCACTCTCCCATCGTCGTGCACACGGCCAATGGCAACGTGCGCTGCCGGCACCTCGTGCTGTGCGGCAACGTCTACATCGGCGATGCCGCGGCACAACTGCAACGCACGATCATCGGTGTCGGCACCTACATCATCGCCACCGAACCGCTCGGCGCCGAGCGTGCGCGTGCGCTGATCCGCAACAACATGGCGGTCGCCGACCTCAACTGGATCATCGATTACTTCCGGCTGTCGGCGGATCACCGCCTGCTTTTCGGCGGGCGCGTGAGCTATTCGGGCCTCGACCCGCAGGCCACCGCGGGCCTCACGCGCCGGCGCATGGTCCGCGTGTTCCCGCAGCTCGGTCAAACGAACGTCGACTATTCGTGGGGCGGCTATCTCGACATCACGCTCAACCGCGCGCCGCACTTCGGCCGGCTGGCGCCGGACGTGTATTTTCTGCAAGGTTTTTCCGGACACGGCATCGCGCTCACCGGCATGGCCGGCAAGCTGATCGCCGAAGCCGTCGCCGGAACCGCCGAGCGTTTCGACCTGTTCACCCGCATCACGCACCGCCCCTTCCCGGGCGGCCGTTGGCTGCGCCGCCCTGGATTGGTGCTGGCAATGCTCTACTATCGGTTGCGAGACCTGGTGTGAGGGGCGAGACCTCGGGCAATTCGCCAGCACAGTCGTGAGACCTGCCGTGAACGAACCTGCGCGATCGCTGGCCGCTGAGGGTGCGGCGCACGCGCGCGCCCACGGTTCTGTTGCCGCACGCAGAAGACTGGCAGCACTGCTGGCGCCTGCCGGGATCGAGCTCGACGGCGACCGCCCGTGGGATATCCGCGTCAACGATCCGGGCATGCCGATGCGCGTGCTGCTCGGCGGCTCGCTCGGCGTGGGCGAGAGCTACATGGACGGCGCGTGGGATTGCGACGCGCTCGACGAGATGTTCACGCGCGCGCTGCGCGCCGCGGTCGACCGGCAGATCTCGCCGTCGCAGCGCGTCCTGACGCGCATTCTCTCGCGCCTGCGCAATCCGCAGCGCGGCTGGCGTGCCTTCGACGTCGGACGAAGACATTACGACATCGGCGACGACCTGTACCGGCGCATGCTCGACGTGCGCATGATCTACAGCTGCGCCTACTGGCGGCGCGCCGCGACGCTCGACGAAGCGCAGGAACACAAGCTCGACCTGGTCTGCCGCAAGCTCAAACTCGAGCCCGGCATGCGCGTGCTGGACATCGGCTGCGGCTGGGGCGGTGCCGCACGCTTCGCGGCGGAGCGCTACGGCGTTTCGGTCACGGGTCTCACGGTCTCCCGCCATCAGCACGCAACGGCGCGCGAGTATTGCCGGGGTCTGCCCATCGAGATCCGCTTCGAAGACTATCGCGCCCACGTTCCCGCCGCGGGCAGGTATGACCGGATCTTCTCGATCGGGATGTTCGAGCACGTCGGCGAACGCAACTACCGGACTTTTTTCCGCAGAGCCCGCGAGCTGCTCGCGCCCGACGGGCTGTTCCTCCTGCACACCATCGGCGTCAACGTCGCGACGCCCGGGATCGACCCCTGGATAGAGAAGTACGTTTTCCCGAACTCGCACCTGCCCTCGCATGCCGAGCTCGCGCGGGGCGCGGAGCGCTGCTGGATCATCGAGGACTGGCACAACTTCGGCCCCGACTACGATCGCACGCTGCTCTGCTGGTCGCGCAATATCGCCGCGCACTGGCACGAGCTGCCTGCCTGCGACGAACGTTTCCGCCGCATGTGGCACTTCTACCTGATGAGCTGCGCCGCGGCGTTTCGCGCGCGCAGCAACCAGCTCTGGCAGCTGGTGCTGTCGCCAGGCGGACGCCCCGGCGGCTACAGTGAGGTTCGCTGAGGTGGAGGTTCGCTGAGGTGGAGGGTCGCCGACGTGGAGGTTCGTTGAGGTGAGCACGCACCCTTTCGTGCAGGCCGCGCCCCGGCCCTGGGACGCGTTTCACGACGACTGGCTGCTGCGTTCCTGGCTCGCGCGCCGCCTGCCGCCCGACATGCAACGCGAGATCGCCGGCGAACTCGGCGAGCTGAGCGCGCTCGCGGCCGGCAGGCTCTGGGAGCTGCAACTCGCGGATCGGGCCAACGAGCCCACGCTCGTGCACTGGGATGCCTGGGGCAACCGCGTCGATCGCATCGAGCTGACGCCGCTGTGGCGCGAAGCGGAGCAGCTCGCGGTCCGCTATGGGCTCACGGCGCTGCCGCAGGAACGACGGCACGGCGCGTGGTCGCGCGTACACCAGTTCGCGCTGGTGCACCTGTTCCACCCCGTGACCGACGTCTATACCTGCCCGCTGGCGATGACCGACGGCGCAGCGCGCACGCTGATCGCTTCGGGCAGCCGCGAGCTGATCGCGCGCGCAGTCCCGCGCCTCACCAGCCGCGATCCGCACGAGTTCTGGACCAGCGGCCAGTGGATGACCGAGTCGACGGGCGGGTCGGACGTCGGTGCCTCGCAAACCGTTGCGCGACTCGAGGATGGCAACTGGCGTCTGTACGGCAAGAAGTGGTTCACATCGGCAGCCACATCGCAGATGGCGCTCACGCTGGCGCGACCCGAGGGTAACGGCGTCGGCGGCGCGGGCCTGGCGATGTTTTACGTGGAAACACGCGATGCCTCGGGGCGCCTGAACGGAATTCGCGTCGAGCGGCTCAAGGACAAGCTCGGCACGCGCAAGGTACCCACCGCGGAGCTGACGCTCGACGGCGCGCCGGCGACGCTGGTCGGCGGCACAACGCACGGCACGCGCGCGATCGAGCCGATGCTGCGAGTCACGCGCGCGTGGAACAGCGTGGCGGCCGCGTCCTTCCTGCGTCACGGCCTCGGTCTCGCTCGCGACTACGCGGCCCGGCGCCAGGCGTTCGGAGCAGCACTCGCGAAGCAGCCGCTGCATCGCGAAACGCTGGACGATCTCGACGCCCAGTCGGCCGCCGCGTTCCTGCTGGCATTCTGCTTCGTAGAGTTGATGGGCCGCGACGAAGGCGGCGAGCTCGACGAGAACGGCGCGGCGCTGCTGCGCGTGATCACGCCGATCGCGAAGGCCACGACGGGCAAGCAGGCGGCGGCCGGCGTCAGCGAGATGATCGAAGCGTTCGGTGGCGCGGGTTACGTGGAAGACACCGGCATTCCGGTGCTGCTGCGCGACGCGCAGGTGCTGCCGATCTGGGAAGGCACGACGAACGTGTTGTCGCTGGACCTGCTGCTGCGCGCGGACCTGGACGCCGGCCTCGAGGCGCTGCGCGCCCGCGTGGCGCAGGGTTGCAAGGACGCCGACCCGCAACTGAAAGCTGCCGCAGAAAGCGCTGTGAAGGGCGTCGACCGGGCGACGGCCTGGCACAAAGCCACGAGCGATCGCGATGCGCGCCAGGCCGGCGCGCGTATTTTCACTCTGAAGCTGGGCCGCTCTCTGCAGCTCGCGCTATTGGTAGAGCACGGCTCGGCTCTGGCTCCGGGAGCGGATCGAGCCACCGCTATCCGCATGGCGCAGCGTTTCGCCGCCGACTAGCCGATCCCACGCCGCGGAAGCGTGGAACCATCGGCCTTCCACACCGTGATGGATGATCGACGTGTTGGCGCGACCTTCCGGCGATTCCGAGCGGCGCGGCAGATAGAAATAGCCGCGCCCCGTTGCGTGATCCAGCTCGTAGCTCACCACGTAGCCGCTCGCGCGCCCGACGTGGAACGTGACCTGATAGCGCGGCAATCCGTCCGGCCGCTTCATCGCTTCGCCCTTCGGCCAGTCGATGAACATGCCTTCCTGGTTCCGGGGATCGAGATACGCCGGCCTGCCGCGTGAATCGAGCACCGGCGCACCAGGCCCGTTCCAGATGTGAAAGCGGCTCAGCACCGCCTTGTCGGTGATCGCGAGCGGCGTGGCGAGCGTTTCACCCGCGATCTCGATCTTCACAGTTTCCGACTTGGCGAAAGCGAGGTCGCTCCCGGCCGCGGCGGCCACCGCGAACAGAACGGCAGCGACGCGTGCCATCGATCGTGCGTTTGTCGTCATGGCGCGCCTGCTCCTACTTGCTGCGCCCGTCGAACGGAATGCGCTTGAGCGCGCCGAGATCGACGCCTTCCAGACACCGGACGTTGATCGCGGCGGTCGCGTTGCCTTGCCGATCCGTGCCGAACCCGAACGGCGCACAGCCGCAGCTCGGACAGAAGTGGTGATGGATGACGTGCTTGTTGAACGTGTACTTGCCGAGATTGCCTTCCGGCACGTTCAGGCGAAGCTGGTCGCGGGCCACGAACCAGAGCAGATAGCCCTTACGGCTGCAGTGCGAACAGTTGCACTCGACCACGTCGCCGAGCTCGCCCTCGACGGCGTACGTGATCCCGCCACAATGGCAACTGCCCTTGTATTTCATCGCCCACCCTGCCGTCGCACGGCGCTGCAACGCCGCGCCATTATGGTTTAGGGAGACGAACGCGTCGAGGCGGGCTGTCCCACGCCGGTCGGGCTTCAGGTACCGGCGCCGCTGAGCTGAAACGGTGCCCAATAGAAGGGGTGTGAGAACCGGCCGGTGCCCGGCAGGAGGCGCCGCAGCGGATTGCGCGAGTCGGCCGGCGCCAGCATCGCTTCCTGCGCACGCCGCAAAGCCTCGTCCTTGCTCAGCCCGACCCCTGTCCCCGGGGTGGACGATCCTGCCGGCGACTCGCCGGACGGCCCGCCGAACGGGCCTGCGAAAAGGCCCCGATAGAAGATCACCATCAGCTCGCTGGTCGAGCGATCGTTCACCGGCCAGAGGGATGACAGCACGGTGCGCGCGCCGGCGTAGTGGAATGCGCGCGTCAGGCCGATGAGCCCTTCCCCGGCGGATTCCTTGCCGCCGCCGGTCGCACAGGCCGAGAGTGTGACGAGGTCGGCCTCGAAGTCGCTGCGGTCGAAAATTTCCGCGGCACGCAAGCGATCGCCAGCGTCGCTGGGCGCCAGCGCGAGGTAGGAATCGAGCGGCGCCCGCTCGTCGAGCACGGCGTGCGTGGCGAAATGCACGATCCGCGCGCGCGGGGCGTGTTCGATCACGCTGGCCTGCGTGGCATCGCGGCCGATGAACACGCGCGCCTTGTCGCCGAACAGTGCCGCCACCGAGCTCGCTTCGTCGCGCGACCACGGCAGCGCACCGAGAGATCCGGACCGCAGCAGCGGTGCTTCGCTGCGCGCGCTCGCCTGCCGGGCCGGTGCACGCGAGTCGGCGAACGCCACGAATTCGACCGGGCGATCGCGCGAGTCCGGGCGATCGCGCGATCCCGGTCGCCCGCGCAGCTCCTCCATCAGCGCTGCCGAAACCGCGGTCGAGATCGCGAAGTCCTGTACGACGTAGCGCGGCTGCCCGTCGTTCTCGAAACGGCTCACCAGAGCGGCGAACGGTACTTCGTGCAGGGGTCCGTCAGGTATGACGAGCAGTTTTCGATAGCGTGCGAGGCGCGGTGCTACCGGGCCCAGCAGGAGCCGATAGAGTTCGTTCCCCTGCCGATCGAGCGCGCGTCGTGCGTCCGCGCCCGCCTTCGGCGCCGCAAGCAGCGTGCGCCACGCGGCGATCCGCTCGCCCAGCGCCTGCGACTCGATCTCGGTGACGTGCGTCGTCAGCTCGACGCCCGTGCCCGGTCCGCGCTCCACCACGAACACGTACAGGTGACGCGCAGTGAGCCCGAAGGAGACGAGCGCCGCGTCGTGCCCGGGCACCGCGTGCAGGGATTCGATCGCGAACGGCGCCGGATAGCGCACGGCCGCGGCTGCCGGCGCTGCGGCGCGTACGCGCGCAATGAACGAACCAAGACGGTCGCGCACTCCCTCGAGGCGCTGCAGGAGCTGGTCGACGTCCGCCTGTCGGGTATCGGGTTTGTCGATGGCCTGCAGCGCCCCGATTGCCGCTTCGTAATCGGCCGCGAGGCGCTCGCGTTCGGCGACGAGCTCCGCGGGCAGGCGCGCGCTGGCATCGCGCTCGGCGTACATCGCGCGCAGCACGCGCGCCCGGTAGCGCTCCAGCGTTTCGAACGTCTCCTGTTCGCGGCGCAGCCGCCAGAGCACGTCCATGTAGTCCTTGTAGAAATGCGCGTAGTGCGCGGCATAGGACGTACGCGCTTCCTGGGTCCCACCGAGCCTGAGCTGCTGGCTCTCGATGACGGCGATCGCCTGGCGCATCAGCTCGGCCGCGGCGCCGAGCCTGCCCTGGTCGCGCTCGATGACTCCCAGCCAGTAGAGCGCTTCGGCGCGTGCGTGTCCGTCCGGCGCGAGCCGCTCGTGCACCCGCAATGCGCGCCGGAACGCTTCGGCCGCCTCCTCGTGTCGCCCCATGTCCAGCAGGACGCTGGCGCGGCTTTGCACGGAGCCCGCCAGGGGGAGCCCGCCAATGCCGAGCTTCTCGCGCTGCTCGATCGCCGTGCGGTAGCTGCGTTCCGCTTCGACGAGATCGTTCAGCCGGTGGTAGTTGATCCCGAGCGCGTGGTGCGTATGCGCGATGTCGCTCGGGCCGGCGCCGTTGGCTGTCTGGATCGCGAGAACGCGCTGCAGCGCCTGGACTGCCGCGGGTGCATCGCCGGCAATGCCCGCGACCATCGCCAGGTTCGTGAGCGCGCGCGCGCTTTCGGCGCTGGTGGGCGAGATCGCCGTGAAGATGTCCACCGATCGCTGGTAGGCGCGCTGAGCGGCCACGTAGTCGAAACGAAGGTGATGGACGCCGCCGAGATTCATCAGCGAGCCCGCCTCGAGCAGCGTGCCCGGCGCCTCGCGCGTCGCGATGGCGAGTGCATGCTGGTAGTACGCCTCCGCTTCGGCGAGGCGCCCGTCGCGCCACGCCGCGGTCCCCATACCGTTGAGGTGACGGGCATGCGGAGTCTGTTCGGGCGCGAGCTGCACGGCGATGTCGAGCGCCTGCGTCCAGGCGACGCGCGCCTTCGTGGAGTCGCCGCGCAGCATCATCAGCGAGCCTTCGCTGCGCAGAACTTCGGCGTACGGCAGCGTGCGGCGACAAAGGTCGACGCATGCCTCGTCAACCTCGCGCCGCAGCTCTGCGGTGCGCGGCAGGTCGCGGCGCTCCAGGGCGATGAGCGTGAGCCCGCGCAACGCATCGCTCGCCAGAAGGCTCACCGGTGCGATCGCACGCGCATCCTTGAGCACGCTCGAAAACAGGCGCTCCGATTCGATGAGGTCGCGGCGCAGGAGCGTCGCTTCGGCGAGCCCGGCGACGGCGCGCAGACCCAGGACCGGGTGTTCCGGTCCCGACGACAGCACGGACCGCGCTTCGCCGAAGGCTTCCGCCGTGACTGTGCTGCTCCAGTGCTCCAGCGCCATCGTGCCGCGACGCATCCACATGAGCGCCTCGGCGCGCGTATCGCCGGACCGGCGGCCGCATCGCAGCCCTTCGTCGAGAAAGCGGCGCGATTCCGTGTAATCCCGCGCCAGCAGAGCCCGCTCGCTGGCGCGCATCCACGCCCACGCGGCGTGTACGGCATCGCCCTGCGTCTCGAGCCGGCGCGCGAGCGCCGTCCAGCTCTGTTTTCGCAGCAACGCCTCTTCAGCGGGCGCGAGTGCCGGCCGGAACTCCACACCCCAGCTGACTGACGGAAGCGTCAGGACGACGTCGCGCCGCGCGCGCGAAACGACGACTTTCGTCGCCGCGAGCATCTCGCGTTCGACCTGCAGCTGAATGACACCCCACACGTTCGCCGGCGCGGGCGCCCCTTCGATCGATACCAGCGCGTCACCGGCCCGAAGATCGCCCGCAGCGGCGCCCCAGTTCGGGCGCGCCGTCTCGACGATCAACTTCGCCGCGGGCGCGGCGGGTGTGGCGGACGCTGAGGGCGCAACAACCGCGGCGGGCTCGGCGAACACAGCGGACGCGCCCAACACAGCGGACGCGCCCAACACAGCGGACGCGACGAACACAGCGGACGCGGCGAGCGCAGCGCAGAACGCCTTGAGCAGGGTCAGTGTGAACCCCCAGGTCGCCAGCACCTTCATCGCGCGAGTCTCAGTTCGGGGCGAGCCGGAACGAGAACGGCCCGAGGGAGCCGGACATGACCGGACCCTCGTACTGAACGGTCCACAGGTAAGTCGCCCCGTTCGCGAAACGCACGGACTGGGGCACTTCGACGTGCGAGTCGTGCGACGTCGGGCTCTGCCAGACCACGCGCGCGTCGGCAGTGCGCAGCGTGAGACGATAGCCCGTCGCACCCGACTGGTCTTCCCAGTCGAAGCGCTCGGGCGGAGTGCTCAGCGTGGCACCGCTCGAGGGCAGGACGCTGCCCCCCGAGATCCCGCGCATCGTGTCCTCTTCCGGCTGCTCGACGGCGGACCACAGGCCGATCGCGACGACGCCGACCGCCGCCGCCACGGAAGCGGGCACCCACCACTGGCGGCGCGAGCCGCGACGGCGCTCGCGGATTTCCGCAGCCGCTTCGCGAGCGGCAGCGAGCACGACACGGTCCTGATGCGGATCGGGCGCTGCAGCGGCGGGCCGCAGGGCTTCGCGCGCGCGCGACTCGAAGTGATCGGAATTCATGATTCCTCCCGTTCCCTGATCAGGCGGCGCAGTGCGTGCCGCAGGCGTCCTAGCGCGTACTTCTTGCGACTGAGTACCGTATCCGGCGGCGCGCCGGTCATCGCCGACATGGTTTCGAGGTCGAAGCCCGCGGCCCAGAGCGTGACCACCTCGCGCTGTTCGAACGGCAACGTCTTGAGGGCTTCGTGCAGCTCGCCCGCGAGCTGGCTCGCATCCAGGCGGCCGATGAGACCTTCGTCGGCCTCGTCGTGCGCGCGTTCCTCGAGCTGCGCCTCTTCGAGCGAATCGGTGCGCACCGCGTCGAACTTGCGCCGGTACTGGTCGACGAAGTGATTGCGCGCCAGGGTGAAGAGGTAAGTCTGGAAAGCCACGCCGCTGCGCGCGGCATAGCTGCCGCGTCGCGCGACGTCGATGAGCCGCAGCCAGGCGTGCTGCGACACGTCCTCGGCGACGGCGCGATTGCCCGCCAGGCTCATGATGAACGCGAACAGCGCGTCGCGATGCCGCAGGTACAGCGCTTCGAAGGCCGAGTAGTCGCCTTCCTCCTGAAAGCGCAGCATGAAGGTGGCATCATCGCCGGATGTCATTTCGCCGCGCCGACTCTGGCTCGCCTGGGGCGGCCATACTGCGGCGGGACGAGCGGCTAATGCAATCGAGGTCGGCACGGACGCACTCGCGGCGGGGTGTCCCGCGACTTGAACGTGCGAGCGCGCCCACATGGTCTAATAGGCTCATGGAGTATCGCGACTACTACCAGGTGATGGGCGTCGAGCGCAGCGCCACCCAGGACGACATCAAGAAGGTTTACCGCAAGCTCGCGCGCAAGTATCACCCGGACGTCAGCAAGGAGGCCGACGCCGAAGCGAAGTTCAAGGAGCTGCAGGAGGCATACAACGTCCTGAGCGATCCGCAGAAGCGCGCGGCGTACGACCAGCTCGGGCGACGACGTCCGGGCGAACAGTTCCAGCCGCCGCCCGACTGGGGCCGCAATTTCGAATTCCGCACGTTCGGCGGCGGTGGCGCTCAGTTCGACGACAGCCAGTTCAGCGACTTCTTCGCCAACCTCTTCGGCGGCGCCAGCCCGTTCGGTCGCGGCGCCGGCGCGCGCACCAGCCGGCCGCGACCCGGTCGCGACCACCACGCGCGCATCGAGATCACGCTCGAGGATGCCTATCGCGGCGGCGAGCGCGCGATCCAGCTGCAGCGTCCGACCGTCACCGGCGAAGGTCACGTCACGACCAGTGCGCACGAGCTGCGCGTGCGGATCCCGGCCGGCGTGACCAGCGGTACGCAGATCCGGCTCGCAGGCCAGGGCGAGCCGTCGATGAGCGGCGGGCAGGCGGGCGACCTCTACCTCGAGGTCGAGTTGCAGCCGCATCCGGCCTACCAGGTCGACGGCCGCAACATCACCATCGCCCTGCCGCTCGCGCCGTGGGAAGCGGCGCTGGGCGCGACGATCGAAGTGCCGACGCTCGGTGGCCCGGTGGAACTGCGGATTCCGGCCGGCGCCAAAGCCGGCCAGAAGCTGCGGCTGAAGGGACGCGGCCTGCCGGGCAAGGAGCCCGGCGATCAATACGTGCAACTCAGGATCGTGCTGCCGCCGGCGGACACCGACAAGGCCCGCGAGCTCTACGAGCAGATGAAACGCGAGCTGCCCTTCGATCCGCGCGCCGAGCTGAAGTGAGGCGGCACCATGAACGAATCGATCGACTACACGCTCGCCCTGGTCGCGTTCACGCGCGGCTGCCGACTCGACGCCGGCACGGTCAGCGGCCTGGTCGACGCCGGTGCTCTCGAGCCGATCGGCGCGGCCGTTCCGAGTGGCCGTTTCCACCGCGCGCCGTGAGCCGCGGCCGGGTGGCCGCGCGGCTGATGCGCGATCTCGAGCCCGACACCGCCAGCGTGGCGCTGGTGCTCGAGCTGCTCGAGGAGCGCGAACGTCTGCGCCAGAAACTGGCGTTGCTGCGTTCCCTGGTGGATGATCGCTGAATCGCTTCTCGCTCGCGGGCAGATCAGCAGATGACCCCGGTCGACCGCAACGATATCCAGATCGCGCAGAGCATCCAGCTCGCTGTCGCCCCGGTGTTCCTGCTGTCCGCGGTCGGCATCGTGCTCACAGTGCTCACCAACCGCCTGGCGCGCGTCATCGACCGGGCGCGCAAGCTGGAGGAAATCGCGCCCAACGCCAGCGGCACCGACCTGCGCGACCGGCAGGAACAGCTGCGAATCCTCGGCCGCCGCGCGCGCCTCATGAATCGCGCCATCACCATGAGCGTGGTGTGCGCGCTGCTCATCTCGTTGGTGGTCGTCGCGATCTTCCTCAACGAGTTCGTGGCAGTGAACCTGTCGGCGGTGATCGCCGGGCTCTTCATCCTCGGCATGCTGAGCTTCATCAGCGCGCTGCTGCTGTTCCTGCGCGAGGTGTTCCTCGCGATCGGCGCGCTCCGGTTGGGGCCGAAGCGCTGACGCTGACGCTGACGCTGACGCGGACGCGGCAGGCTCTGCCGGGTTCGAGACGAACCCGGCGCTGGGGATCGGTGCGGCGGAATCCCGCAGCAAACTCACCACTGCGAACTCACCACCGCACACTCACCGCCGCTACCTCATCGCAGCGGCCTCACCGGCGTCGCTGCCCGCTGCACGCGCGTCACGGCTCGAAGGAGTACCACGATGCCTCGTAGTGATGCATGAGGCGTCCGAGCTTGGCCATGGTCGAAGATGGCAGCGGCAACACCCGGCGCAGGTCCTCCAGCCCGCGGTACAGATTCTCGATCGCGAAGGCCGCGTCCTCCTGGGTGGTCTGGCTGTGGATCAGCGCCTCCTGCACGCACTCGAGCGCCGATTGGCGGAACTGATTGCCCGAAGTCACCGTCAGGCCGTTGATCTCGGCGAGCAGCTCCACACCCAGGTCGTCGCGATCCTCGGTCACGGACACGTTGAGCGTGTCCTCGTCCACCAGCTCGAGGTTCGCGCCGTTGCGCCGGTAGAGGTCGCCGTCGATGGCGTGCGTGCCCCGAGCGAGCGGCAGACGGACCACGGCCGTGAACGAGGTCGAGTTGCCGGTCACCTGCCGGTTCCAGACTGCGTTCTGCGCGTTGCTGATCGTGCCGCCGACCGCGGTGACGAACTTCATCCCTGACGGGAGTGTCGCGCGCAGCTCGACCTCGGCAGGGCCGGAAAGCTGTGTGGCGTTCCAGCGCACCCGCGCCACGCCGCCCGGAATGAGCGCATTCGCGGTCGGCTTGGCGTAGTTGATCACGTTCGTCAGCGTGTCGATGCCGGCTTGCGGGCTCGTCAGGTCGGCCGGGTTGTACGCCATCAGCGCCGTACGCCCGTCGCCGTACTGGCTGATCACCATGGCGGCGCGGTTGCTCGGCAGCAGGTCGCCGACGCGGGTGCCGCCCATGAGCTGGATCTTCAACCCCCTGCCGTCCGTGTAGGTGTGCGTCCCGGCCACGCTCGCCGCACCGTTGGGCAGCACCACGCTGGTGGTGTTGAACAGCGAGCCGTTGGTCTTGCCGCCGAACAGGTGTTTCATCGCCTCGTCGTAGGTGGTATCGCCGTGCGTGCGGATCCACACCAGGCCGGTGCCGGCCGCGACTGATGCCTTCAGCTCGTGCAGCGCCGGGTTCTCGAGCCATACCCAGATGTCGCCGCCCAGGAAGTGCGGGTCGGCCAGCTCGGTGAGCACCACGAGGTCGTGGCGGCGCGTGCGCAGAGCCTCGACGAACGCCGTCTCGTTGCGCACGATCAGGTAGTCGATCTGCTGCGTGGCGAAGATCGCCTCGAGCAGCGCGGTGATCTCGGTGTACTGGTCGGTCACCGTCGCCGGGTTGGAGCCAGCCGTGCGCACGCCTTCGACGCCCTCGATGAAGTTCGCGGACGTGTCGACGTTGCCCGGCACGTACACCAGCACGCTGTGATGCGTGATCAGCTCGCCGACCACCTGCGGCGCGTTCGAGGTCGTCACCGTCACGTTCACGGACACGGTCGGTCCGGTGTTGTTGGCGCGGTCACGCCCGTACGCGACGATGCTGTTGGCGCCCACCGCCAGCGGCACCTGCGAGAAGCTGTACAGGCCGTTCGCATCCGCCGCGCCGTTCACCTGGAACGCGCCCACGGTCAGGAACACCGTCGCGAGCGGTTCGGTGGTGCCGGTCACCGTGGTGCTCAGGCTGGTCTGCGTCGAGTTGTTCGCCGGCTGCGTGATCGTCGTGACCGGCGCGGTCTTGTCGATCGTGAAGCGCACCGTACGGTTCGCCTGGTTGCCGGCGAGATCCGAGGCGTTGACCACGAGGTCGTAGGTGCCCTCGGCGGAAACGAGCGTGCCCGAAGTGAACGGCTGACCGTTGAGCGTGGCGTTGTACGTGGCCGGATCGGCGTCGGTGACCGTGATCACCGGCGTGACGTTGACGTTGTAGAACGCGTCGTGCTCCACGCCCGAGATCGTGATCAGCGGCGGGCTGCGGTCGATGACGAAGCGCAGCTCGCGCACCGCATTGTTGCCGGCGGCATCGCGGGCGGAGACGCGCAGGTGGAACTGCCCGCTGCCCGCGATCGCCGTGCCCGGCACGTACGGCACGTTGTTGAGCGAGATGGTGGTGCTCGCCAGGTTCGGGTCGGTGACCGCCACCTGCAGCGTCACGTCGACGTTCGAGCGACCGCCTTCGGTCGCGCCCGTGACCACGATCTGCGGAGCGGTGTTGTCGACCACGAACGAGACGGTCGCGGAAGTCGCCGTGTTGCCCGCCGTGTCGGTCGCGCGTGCCGTGATCGTGTGCGGACCGTCGGCCAGCGCGGCGAGGGCGAAGCCGTAGTGATCGTCCTGCACGCTGCGAATCGGCGCGGCCTGCCAGGCGCCGCCGTCGACGCTCAATTGTGCATCACGAACGCTCGAATGCGCGTCGCGCGCGAACGCCAGTGCGAGCGAGTCGCCGCGCACGATGCCGTTTGCGGCCGGCTGGAAGATGCTCACGGCCGGTGGCGCGCGATCGGCGAGCGTGAATGCCGCCGTCTGCAGCGTGACCGCGGTCGTCTGTCCGCCTGCCGTCAGCTCGGCCTGCAACTGCACTGTGTAGGTGCGGATGCCGAGAGCCGTCGTGTCGAAGGACACGGTGTTCGACGCCTGCGCACCGACGCTGATGTCGGTGAGCGTGCGCCGCGTCTGCAGCGGCTCGAGCGTCTGCGGATCGACGAGATTCACGACGATCGGCAACTGCGAGAACGCGGTGTTGCCGAGGTTGCGCACGGTGTATGACACGCCCTGCGGCGTGCCTGGTGCCGGCGCCAGCTCGGAAAGCGCCAGCGTGCCGTTGAGCTGGGCCGTCGATGCATCGATCAGCAACGGCGCCTGCGCGCCGGCCAGTGTCGCGCCGGCACGCGTCAGCGACAGGACGGCGCGATAGACACCCACCGGGTGGGTGCCGGTGTTCCAGTCGAGCGCCAGCGTGCCGGTCGCGCCGGGCAGCATGTCCCCCAGCGGCTGGCTCGACTCGGCGATCACCGTATCCGAGGCATTGAGGATGCGCAGCAGGAGCTGTGCGCCGTCGACCGGCGTGTTGCCGCCGGCGTAGGAATACGTGCCGCTCGCGCGCGCGCCCGTATTCGCAACGTAGATGGCGCGATCGGTGGTCACGCTGGCACTGAACCGGCTCGAGGCCTCGAGCGCGAACGGCGCCGTCGATTCGGCCACCTGTGTGCCGCCTGCATCGAACAGGCGCGCGTGCACCTGGTAGGCTCCAGCGAAGGTATTCGTCGTGGCCCAGGTGACGCTCTGCGCCCGCTCCGCCGCATACACCATGTCGGCAACCGGCGCATCGAGCACGGTGGCGACGAGGAATCCCTGCTGATCCTCGACCGCGACCACGAGCCGGCCCGCGAAAGTGCTGGCGAAATTGCGCACGGTGATCGTCGCGTGCACTTCGGCGCCGGCGTCGTAGCTGGCGCGGTCGTTGGCGACCAGCACCTGCTGGCCGGCCTCGCTGATCACCTGCACCGCGCGCACGCCGAGGTTGTTGGCCTCGCTGCGCTCGGCCTGCTCGTTGCGCGCATCGACGATCGCGACGATCGAGTACTCGCCGGCCGGCGCCTGCGCCGTCCAGTCGGCCGACAGGCTCTGCCGTCCGCCCGGTTGGATCGGGTTGAGCACGCGCCCCTCGATCAGCGTCGTGGCGCCGCCCGACGGATCCACCGCCAGCACCATGAGATCGGCTGCAGCGGATGGGGCGCTGCCGACGTTGGCGACCGACACGGTCACGCGCGCGGTCTCGCCGAGGATCGGCGCGGCCGGGATCACGCGCACATCGGCGTCGGTGATCGCAAGATCGGTGCCGGTGCCCGTGCCGTAGGAGACGACGACGGGCTGCGACAGCGCGCCGATGTTGCCGGAGGTGTCGGTCGCCGCCATTGCCAGCACGTTGTCGCCGCGGTTCAGCGCAACGCCGTTGAACTCGACCCTGCCCGCCGGGGTCACGCGGCTGAGGACGAAGTAGAGCCGCATCGCCAGCTGGCCCTGCGCTGTCCAGTCGAGCACTTCGGCAGGCTGGTTGCCGGTGCCGAGCGAGGTGACTGTGCCGCTCGCGAGAGCGACGACGAATCCGCCGCTGTCCTCACCGCCGTACGCGATCGCCCGTCCGTCCGGCGACCAGGCGACGCTCTCGAACTCGAGCGCACCCCCGGTCACGCGGGTCGTCGCGCCGTCGGCGAGCGCATAGCGCCAGACCTGGCGCGAGCCGTCGCGCTCGGAGACGAACGCAAGCGCGCTGCCGTCCGGCGCCCAGCTCGGCGGCGCGATGCCGGCGGCGGCGTCGACGATCACCTCGGTGCGCGAGGCGATGTGCAGGATCACCAGCCGGTCCGCCGGGCTGAACCGCTCGTACGCCACGCGCGTGCCGTCGGGCGACCAGCGCAGCGTGTCGAAGCGCGGGTTGGAATTGATGAGCAGCGTGCGCACGCCGGTGGTCGTGTCGACCTCGAGCAGGTTGCTGCCGTCGCGCACCATCAGGCGCCGGCCATCCGGCGAGATCAGGGCCTCTTCGACGTCGTCGCCGGCCGGCGCTGTCAGATTGCGGATCGTGCCGTCGGCGAGGCGGTAGGCCCGCACGTAGTTGTTGCAGCAGCCCTGCGTGTCGCGATAGACGATCTCGCTGCCGTCGGCGGTCCAGTGCGGCGTCGCGGGCTCGAACTCGTCCGCCAGCGCGACGAGGAGCGTGTCCTCGTCGGTGGTGACGTCGACCAGCCGCAGTTCCTTGCCGTCGCCCGACTGGTAGACCGCGTGCCGCCCGTCCGGCGACATGACCGGGGGTTCGAAGGCATCGTCGAAGTGGATCCGCTTGATCGCCGCCGTGGCGCGCGCTGTCGCCTGCGCGACGACGGTGCCGTTGCGTTGCAGAGTGACCAGCGCCGCCGGCTCGCTGCGGCCGATGACGGTGATGCTCTGCGTGGGTGCGGTGTACAGCACGCCCGGCCGCGTCGGATGGTGGATTGACGACACCGGCGCCTGCTGGTCGAGCGGCGTGCCGCTCGCCGGGTTCGAGAACACGCTGCGGTTGCCGTACTGGTCGCGCGCCGCCACCACGTAGAAATAAGTGGTGCCGTTGACCAGGCCGATGTCGCGGAACTGCGTCGCCGCCGTCGTGCCGACCTCGGTGTACGGACCGCCCGAGGTGAGGCTGCGCAGGATCGCGTAGTCGACCGTGGTGCCGGCCGCCGCATTCCAGCTCAGATCGAGCGCCATGCCCGCAGGCACGTTCGCCACGGCGAGACCGAGCGGAGTTGGCGGCACCGCGATCGATACCGTGATCGGCAGCGCGTTCGACGGAACGCTCTCGTTGTTCGCGGTGTCGAGCGCGGTCACGGTGTACGTGTACGTGCCGTTCGCAAGACCCTCGTCCAGGTACGTGCGGTCGTTGATGTCGCTCTGCACGCCGACCAGCTCGCCATTGCGATAGATCGCGTACAGGTCGACGTCGGGCGAAGCGCTCGCCGTCCAGCTCAGGCTGACGTCCGGCCCGGTGGCCGAACCGCTCAGCACGACCGGCGCGGGCGCGGTGACGTCGCCGACCGGCAGCTGTGCCGGAGCGGACGGCGCACTCTCGAACGCGTTCGCGTTCATCGCCGTGACTGTGTACTGGTGCACGCCGTTCGGAGCGCCGTTGTTCACGAACTGCGTCCCGGTAACCAGCGGCTGGCTGAGGACGCGCATCTGCGCCAGGCGCACCGGACGGAACGCGGCGTCGCTGAGCGCAATGCGGCGCAGGACAATGCGCACCTCGCTGGCGCGATACGGCCGCTCGAGGAACACGTCGTTGAACCTGTCCTCGTTGTCGCGCACTTCGGCCACCGGCACCCAGGTCGTGCCGTTGAGCGCCTCGATGTCGTAGTCGATCGCGCGGGTGGCGGCCGACCACCAGATGAGCTGGATCGCGATGACGGGCCGCGGGCCGGTCGACCAGCGATAGGAGAGCCACTGTCCGGCGGACGGCTGCGTCGCGCTGGTGAGCGGCGACCAGTAGGTCGACACGGACGTATCGAGGACGAGGCTCGGCGCGGTGCCCGTGCTGTGCTGGCTGGAAGCCGTCGCCGTGCTGACGTTGGTCGGCACCAGCGACGCGAACTGCAGCGGGCCTTCGTTGCGATAGACGCTATAGCCGATGATGTCGCTCTCGGGATTGGCGTTCCACGACACCGTCACGTTGAAGCCGTTGGCCACAGCCTGTACGCCGGTCGGCGCACTCGGCGGCGCGCCGCGGGTGACCTGCACCGTGACCGGCTTGCTGACGTTGGTCGCGGCATCGGTCAATCGCAGCGTGATCGCGTTGACGCCGCTCGCAAGCGGCACGTCGTTCAGCGTGAACTCGCCGTTCGGCCCGGTCGCGAAGGGAGCGAGCGGAGTGGTGCCGAGACCATTGGCGATCTCACCAGAGACCGTCGCCTGCACCTTGCCCTGGCCGGTGATCGAGGTCACCGTCGCCGGCACCGGCGTGTACGGCTGCCTGAAGGTCGGCGTGTAGACCAGCGCATCGCTCGGCGCGCTGCCGTCCGCTTCGTTGGTGCTGGTGTCGACTGCGATCACCCGGTACTGGTACGCGGCATCGGGCACGTTGTTGTCGACGAACGTGGTCGCCGTGATCGGCGTCGTGGTGACGCGCAGCGTGGTGCCGAGCGCGTTGGTACGGCCGACGTGATAGCCCGCCAGGTCGGCGTCGGTGGTGTTGGCCAACCAGTTGAGGGTGACGCTGCCGCCAACCACCCGGTTGGTGACGCCGAGCACTCGCGCCGGCCGCGTGAGGTCGCGGTAGCGCACCGTGATCTCCGGCGGCGCCGTGTCGATGCGGCCGCCGACGTCGGTCGCGACCGCGCGCAGGCGGTAGTCGCCGAAAGTGAGCGCACGGGCGACCGGATCGAGCGTTGCCTCGTACGCGACCGTGGTGTCGGCCGCGCCGAGGTTCAGCCACGTCGGCGAGGCGAGCGCGCGGTACTGGAACTGCACGTTCGCGATGTCGCTGTCTGGCGAGGTCGCGAGCACGAACAGCGGCTCGTCGAAGAGCGCGTTCGCCTCCGGCTGCACGATGGTCGCGCGCGGCGCACGGTTGTCGAGCGTGAGCATCGCCGTGTTGGACGGGTTGCTGAGATTGCCGGCTCGATCGATCGCCAGGACGTAGTAGACGTACCGGGCGTCGGGCAGCGCGGCGTCGAGGTACGCATTGGTCGTGACCGCGTACTGCTTCAGGCTGCCGACCGCCACGCCGGTCTGGTTGGCGATGCGCTCGTTGCGGAACACGACGTAGCCGAGCAGGTCCGGCTCCGTGTTCGCGGTCCAGTTGAGCTGGATGTTCGAGCCGTTCGGCGTCGCCACCAGGCCGGTGGGCGCGGCCGGCGGCAGGTTGTCGATGGTCACCGTGACGCGGTGCACGCCGACGTTGCCGCGGATGTCCTCGCCTTCGAGCTGCAGCGTGAACTGCGCGCCCTCGGCCAGCACCACGGCATTCCACTGCGTGAGCACGTCGCCGAGGGTCGGCACCGGCGAGCGGCGCAGGAGCTGATAATCGGCTGGATTCGCGCCGGCGCCGACCGACAGGCGATATTCCCGGAAGTCATCGGCGCTGTAGGCGGTGCCCTGCACGTCGAGCAGGCCGCTGACCATGGTCGCATGGCCCGGGAAGGAAATGCGCGTGGTCGGCGGCGTGACGTCGATCGTCAGCCCGGCCACGTTCGAGCGCTCGCTCTCGAGCCCGGCCCGGTCGAAGGCCGTGATCGCGTACTCGTAGTGCGCTTCGGCGAGCGCGGCATCGAGATACGTTGCCGCGGTGAGCAGCGTCGGCGTGATACGCACGCCGTTGCGATAGACCGCGTAGCCGGCGAGATCCGGCTCGGTGTTCGCCGTCCAGTTGAGCCTGGCGGCGGTGCCGTTCTCCGGTGCCGCCGTGAGACCGGCGGGCGCGGCCGGAGCGATCGTATCGACCGTCACCTGCACGAGCGCTGCGCCGCGGTTGTCGGCCTTGTCGCGCGCGCTGATGCGCAACGTGTGCACGCCCTCGGGCGGCAGAGCCTCGAGCCTCAGCAGCACGCCGTTCTGCACGATCTGCGTGCCCGCGCCGACTTCGGTCCAGCGCGACGAAGCGCCGATCGCGCCGGGCGCGACCTCGAGCGTGTAGTCGACGAAGTTCGTGTCGCTGGCACTGCCCGTGACGTCGAGTGCGCGAGTGACGTAGCCGAGAGCGGCCGGCGCCGTGATCGACGTGGCGGGCGGCGTGTTGTCGACGATGACCTGGATGCGGCTCGTGCCGCTGAGGCCGGCCTTGTCGTCCGCGCGCAGTTCCAGGGTGTACAGGCCGTCCGCGAGCGACGACACGTCCCACGCCCGCAGCACGGCGGGCAATGGCAGCGACGTACCCGCGGCGAGCTCGGTCAACGAGGTCGGGCTGCCGCCGCTGCCGACACTCAGGCGCCAGGTCGCGAGATTCGCCTCGTCGACGCTGCCCTTGACGTTCACCACGCCCTTGCCGACGCCGACGACACTGCCGGTTTCTGGCGCGGTCAGCCCGGCTTTCGGCGGCGTGTTGTCGATGACGAACGGAATGACGACCGACGATTCGATCTCGCCCTGGTCGCGGGCCTCGACCTTCAGCGCGTAGTCGCCCTCCTCGCGATCCGCGAGGCCGCCGAACACGGCGTTGACGCGACTGACTTCTCCTGTGTCCAGCGTCTGCCACTGCGGCGATGCGGGCGTATCGGTGATCGCCACGAGGTACTCGGTGAGATTGGCGTCACTGATCGTTCCGACGATGCCGCCGCTTGCCGGCACGAAGCCGTTGGCGGGCCGCATGATGTTGATGAGCGGGGCCGTCCGGTCGACGGTGACCGTGACGCGCTCTTCCTGGCGAACCAGCGGGTCGCTCGCGAGCGCGGCCTGCAGACTGATGGAATAGCGGCCGTCCGCCAGCAAGGTTCCCGCGTCGTTCCTGCCGTCCCAGGCGATCGTGCCCGGGCCGGGCTGCAGCGCCTGCACGGACGTCAGCGTTCGCAGCACGGTGCCGCTGGTTGCCGGCGGCACCGGCACGGTCTGGATCGTGACCGTCGCCAGAACCGGCTGCTCGACGCCGAAGCGGATCGAAGTCGTTTCGGCCTTGTTGTCGTTGTTCGGCGAGAACAGCGGCGGCTGCGCGTCGAGATAGCTGATGAGATTGACCGGGATGCCGATCGTCACCGGCACGGCGACGATGCGCTCGTTGCCGACCTGGTCGACCGCCACCACGCGCACGGCGTGCGGGCCGGCCATGCCGAACGTGTTCCAGACGGCCAGGACTTCCGGCGTCGGACCGGTGCTGCCCTTGTGAGTCACGAGACGCGCCCAGGTCTGCGGCGTCGCGTCGACGCCGTAGTCGACCGCGTACGTGTCGGGGTGCAGGTCGTTGGCCGTACCCTGCACCTCCACCATCGTCGGGAGCTGGGAGGTCGGGGTCGGGAACGCCACCACGACGCCGGGTGGCGTGTTGTCGACTTCCGTCACCAGTTGCGGCCCGACCTGCCGGTTGCCGCAGCCGTCCGTGAACGTCAACAGGATCGCATAGAGACCATCCGCGACCACGGCGCCGCTGCCGTTGCGGCCGTCCCAGGTGAAGTCCCCGGAGCCTGCGAGGATCGCAACGTCGTTGCGCAGCACGGCGAGCGCATCGCCGACGCGCGCGATCCGGCCTTCCGCGTCTCTCTGCGCGGCGAACAGCTCCGCACGCAGCGTCGCGTTCTCTTCGACCGTGTGTGTGATCACGACCTCGTCGAACAGGTCGTCGCCGTTGGGCGAGAACAGCTTGCGATCGGTCGTCGCCGTTGCGCCGTCGACGCGCCCGTCGAATTCGACGGCGCGGGCCAGGCATTGCCGGATCCCGGACCGGTCGTCGACCTGCAGCTCCACGGTGACTGCACCGTCGACGCCGCTGAGCTCGGCCAGGGTCCCGGTTTCGCTGGTGTCGGGGTACTTCGGCCGCAACGGAAACGCGGACGGCCGCGTGCGGCTGTCGAGCTCGCGCGAGCGATGGAAGGTCTTCGTTTCACCGGCTGGGCCGCTGTGCCTCAGCTCGTAGTGGAAACCGCCGGCGTCGGTGATCGAGCCTTCGAACGGCAGCACGTTGAGGGTTTCGCCGTTCGGATACGTGCGTGACACGCCGCACAGGAGCTGCCCTTCGGGCGGATACGTGAGCTGTATGGCGGCCGGCGTCCGATCGACGCGCACGTTGACGCTCTGCGTGACCTCGTCGTCGTTGTCGTTGATCAGCCGCGCGGTGAACGCAAGCGGCCCCTCGGCGATGCCGGTGGTGTCGAGCTCGAAGTCGTAGATGAAAGCCGGCGGGCCCTCCGTCGGCTTCGGCTTCGGGGTCGCGCGCGGCCGGTTGACGTTGAAAACGATGTCTTCGCCGCCGCCGGCCAGCGGCCGCGACAAGGTCAGCAGCTTGAGCCCGGTGCCGTCGAGCGACATCGGCGCGAACTGGAAGCGCAGGCGCTCGGGCGCCGGCGCACCGCAGGTCTCGCTCTGCACCGGCTCGGCCTTCGCCTCGAGCTCCAGGCACTTGATGCGGATTTCCTTCTCGGTCGTCTGCATCGAGCGCAACGCGGTCCTGCCGACCAGCGAGCCGAAATAGGTGGTGCACGGCTTGAGGTCGCGCACGTTGAACGTGAACGTCGAGTTGGGCAGCTCCAGCTCGCCGATCTCGCGTGCAATCGCGAAGCGCGGGTCCTGCTCGCTGCGCAGGAACATCTTGAGCGAGGCGATCGGCTCGCCGATGAATTCGCGTCCCCAGATCGCGCGCTCGCCCGCTTGCGGCGGGTTCTCCCGCAGGCGCGCTTCCAGCTCGATGCGCTCGGCCTCGGTCATACCGCCACTCTCGGAGGCGAGTCCGCGCAGCGTCAGGCCTTCGGTGAAGAAGCGCGCGACGTTCGAGAAGTGGCTGGCGCCGGCCGAATCCAGCGCTCGCAGGCGCATCGCGTAGTTGCGCCCGCCCTGCACGCCCGCCATGTCCCAGACGGCCCGCAGCTCGTGGTCGCTCAGCACCCCGGGCGTCAGCCGCTCGTACCGTGGCACGACCTCGCCCGCGGAGTCGAGGAACTGCGTGAGCGGCGCTTCGCTCCAGGTGGAGTCCTCGAGCAGGCGGTACTGCACGAACAGTTGCGCAACCTGCGCCCGTACCGTCTCGGCGACCGTGAGGCGCAGCGCCGCGCGCGATATCTGCAGCGGCAACTCGTGTCCGTTCGGGTTCGACAGCGGCGCATGCGGCGTGTCGAAGATGCGCTCGAAATCCGGCGGGCAGGCCGCACCCGGCGCGCAGGCGCGCGCCACGTGATTGCCGAACTGCCGCAGGATGACCTGTTCGGCGCCGATCGCCGCTGTCGACACCACGCGATTGCCGGCGCGATCCCGCGCGGTCAGCCGGAAGCGATGGTTCGTGAACGTGTCCAGCGGCAGCTTCGTGCATTCGCGCTCGGGATGCGGGAAGGCGCGCGGCGTCCACGGACCCCGGCCCTGCTTCGGCGGAATCGGAAACGCGCACGGCGCCAGCGCGTTGAGCGCGCTCCAGCTCTGCGGGTCGACGCCCGCCCCGATCTCGAAGCCGTGCTGCTCGAGATTCTCATCCCGCACCTTCCACTCGAAGCCGGGTTCGTAGTGCGCCAGCACGACCTCGGTCTTGTCGGGACGATCCACCGTCAGTGGTTGGTAGGCCTCGCGCACGGTCATCAGCGCAACCGGCGGCGTGCTGTCGACGGTGATGAAGAATTCGTAGTTCTGCACGACCAGGCGATAGCGGCCGTCCGCCACCGGCAACCCGTTGTCGTCGCGGCCATCCCACGGCACGTTGACTTCGACACCCGCGGCGCTGTGGTCGCGCGTGATGGTGCGCACGCGCTTGCCGGCCGCGTTCAGGAATTCGAACGTGAGGTGCACCGGCTCGAGCACGCGATAGTGGATGTTGGCGGTATCGTTGACGCCGTCGCCGTTGGGCGAGATGTACTGCGGCTCGCGGTAGAGGTCCGTGATGCTCGGCGTCTCCGACCAGGTGACGCGCCGCACCGCGCGGCGCAGGTTGCCCGCGAGGTCCTGCACCGACAGGCGTACGAAGTAGTTGCCCGCGGCCGGCGGTACCCAGGTGGTGAGCAGATCGTCGACCACCGGCTGGCCCGCCGCCGGTGCGATCGGCGACCACGCGGCGGGCGCGGCGACGGTGGCGTACTCGAGCGTGTAGGTGGAGAAGTTGAGGTCCGACGCGGAGCCCTTGAGCTGGATACCGCCCGCCTTGGCCGAACGCACCGCGCGCAGGTCGGCGGTGAGGTTGAGCAGCGAGCGATAGCTGAAGTGGTCGACCGTGCCCTGCTGGAAGCACACGCTGGTCGGGTCGAGCGCCTGTGCGTTCGACAGGAACATGGCCTGCCGGCCCGAGGGCGAGAAGCCGAAGCCGAACGCGTCGTCGTGGAAGCGGCGGAACACCGGTACCTGGCGATTCTCCTCGTCGAGCAGGATCGCGAGAAAGCGCTCGCCGCCCGACCACTGCTTGTAGACGAGCGAGCGCTCGCCCGGCACCCAGTAGAGGTCGCCGTCGCTGGTCAGCAGGCTCTCTTCGCCGACGATGATCGCCGCGGTGCCGTACGCCTGGAAGCTGATCGACACCGCGTCACCGACGCTCGCGCCGATCTCCCCCAGCGGAATGCGGAACTCGTAGTACTTGTGCGGGTGGCTGACGGTGCCGGTGGTGATGAAGCCGACGCTGCCGTAGGTCTGTTCCTGCGCCGTGACGCGGAATTCCTTCCAGGCGCCGCCGGCGCGCACGCGCAGCGACGCCCAGTCCTTGTCGTCGTCCTCGGTGTTGTCGACGGTGAAGTCGAGCGCGGCGTAGAGGTACTGTGCGTCGCTCTGCGCGAATCCACGCACCTTCGCCGACGGATGGCCGGTGTTCGGCCGCGAGAACTCTTCGAACAGCGGCTCGGCCAGATTGTCCTGCGCGGTCTGGTTGCCGTCGACGAGCAGCGTCCGATCGCCCGTGATCTGATACTCGTAGTGCCGCTGCGCGTCGACCGGGTAGCTGAACGGCAGGGCGTTGCGGTTGCTCAGCACCTCTTCGCGCGCCTTGAGCGCGAGCTGCACGTCCTTCGTGGCGAGCGTCTGCGCGTCCCAGCGCACTTCCATTTCGGCGCCGAACAGGTCCAGCACGATGTGGTCGTCGGCCGCGACGCGGGCGAGCACGTCGCTGCTGTTGCCGAGGTGCTGCGCCACAGTGGGCGCGATCGCCTGTCCGGCCGAAATCAGCGCGACGCTCTCGACGTGCGCGGCCTCCTTGCCGGCCTGGCGGATGCGCACGCGGTAGAGGCCGTTGGCGTCCGGCAGGAACGATGCAAGATCGAGCGTCTGCTCGCGATAGCGCAGGCTGTAGTGCAGGACGCCGCGCTCCACCCACTGCGAGCCGTTCCAGGTGGAGATGTGGTAACTCTCGCCGGGCGACGGCACCTGTGGCGTGAACTCCGCCACGCGCTCGACGGTGTCTGTCGCCAGGTCGGCGACATAGATGCCGCCGACGATGAGCTGATCCGGCTGGTCGCCCGGGAAGCTCTGGAACTGGAAAGCGAATTCGCTGCTCGAGGACGACCACTGCGGCGTGTCGAAGAACGCGCCGCCGCCCGGACTCGTCGGTATCGGCGGCAGGATGGTCCGGTGCAGCGTGCCGTCCCGACCGTAGACGAGCATGCGATCGGTGCTGTTGTTCGGGTACGCGAAGCGCGTGCTGTCGGGCGCCCACCGGATGCTCGAGTTGGAGATGAATCCGGCGTTGATCACGGTGCTCGCCGCGGTCCGCGTGTCGACCACGGTGATGGTGCCGCCGTCCGAGTTGCTGAACACCAGCACGCTGCGGAAGTCGGGCGAGAAGAACGTGTTGGGCAGCGAGATGTTGCTCGCGGTCAACAAGGTGAGCACGGGTCCCGTGCCGCTGGCGGGGATCGCGACCAGCTGATCCGGCGAGGTCGGCGTCGCGCGTGTCACCGTGTAGATGGTCGCGCCGTCGGGCGAGACCCAGGTCGACAGCCAGCTGAAATCGGGCAGCGGCGTGATGCGCCGCAGGTTGCGGCCGTCGCCGTCCACCGCCCAGTACCGGTCGGCGCTCGTCTGGTTGTCGGTGCGGACGTAGCTGATCGTCGAGCCGTTCGCGGCCACCGCCATGCGCGAGACGCTGCCGGAGTAGTTCGGCGGCTGCGGCGGGAGCGTCGTATTGATGACGCTGGTCGGCACCAGGACGCGGATGTCCGTGCCGTCGCCGGCCATGCGCCAGATGCCCTTGGTGAACGAGCCGGTCGTGGCGCTGGTGGAGAAGAATCCGGTGGAATCGTCGCCGGTCAGCGTGAACGAGCTGATGTTCGGCAGCTCGCACGACAGGTTCGACGTCACGGCGAACTTCGTGCCGTCGGCGGCCAGCAGCGAGGACCGGTTGGTGTCCACTTCGACGACCGCTTCGCCGATGGTGCCGCCGGTGGCGGACACGATGCGCATGCGATAAGTGCCGTCCTGCACCACGCGGCCGAGATCGTCGAGGCCGTTCCAGACGACGGTGCCGCCGGTGGTCGCCTCGAGCGCGCCGCCCGCAAAGCGGCGCACCACCTTGTCGCGCCGGTTGCGCACCTCGACGCTGACGGTCTGCTCCGACTGCAGGCGGAACGCGAGCTGCGTCGCGTCCTTGACGCCGTCGCCATCGGGCGAGATGTAGCGTTCCGTCGTGCTCAGGTTGCCGTCCTGGATCGTGACGTCGCGCCGTGCGGTGTTGTTGGTGGTGGTGCGCTCGAGGATCGCGCCGGCCGGATCGACGCGCACGAAGAGCGCGCGCCCGCCGGCGGTGGCGCTCGCCGTCCAGTTGAACGTGGCGATTCCGAAGCCGAATCCGGTGATGCCGGCGATGGTCTGATCGCCGCCGAATGGCACGCCGCCCGCGGCCGGGTCGCCGTCATAAGCGCGCACCAGCACGTTGGTCACGCCCTGCGCGCCGAGATTCGCGACGCGCGCGGTGACCACCACCGCTTCGCCGCTGCGCGGGAACGCGGGGGCGAGCTGCACGTCGCCGGCGGAGATGGCGAGGTCGGGCAGGCTCAGCACCGCAATCACGTTGAACGCCGCGTTGTCGGTCTCGGAGAACTCGGCGATCTGGTTGGCCGGATCGGCGACGACGAACAGGAGCTTGTCGGCGCTGTTCGGAACCGCGGACCACTCGACGCCGACCGTGGCGGTCGCGCCCGCCGCGAGCGAGGCGATGGTTTGCGTCGCGCCGATCTGCGTTCCGCCCGACGCCGGATCGCCGTTGTAGAAGGCGACCTGCACGTTGCTGGCGACCTGCGTGCCGCTGTTGCGCACCGCGGCCGAGAGCGACAGCGGATAGCCTTCGCGCGCCGGGTTCGGCGTGGCGGTGAAGGTCTGGAAGCTCACCACGAGATTCGGGCCGGCCGGGTTGCCGGCGGAGAGCGCGCGGCTCGCGGCGTTGTTGCCCTCGTCCAGCTCCGGCACCAGGCCGGCGGGATCGAGCTGCGCGCTGAACGTGAGGCTGCCGCTCAGGTTCACGCGCCATGGAATCGTCTGCTGCGTGCTTTGCCCGGCGTTGAGCTGGAGGGTGTTGACCAGCAGCTCCTGCGTGGTGTTGCCGTCCGTAATCGTGTAGCGCACCTGCGTCGTCGGCGTGTCGCTGGTCCCTTCGTTGCGCAGGGTGACGCTGAAGTTGACGTCGTCGCCGACCGCGGCCGGCGACTTGTCGACGCTGATATCGGCGGCGCGCACCACCAGGTCGAGGCTCGGCACGGTCGCGAGACTCGCGCTGCCGGTGTTGTCCGCCTCGTTGGCCTCGGCGATCGCGCCGTTCGGGTCCAGTTGCGCGGTGAAGGTGAGCGCGCCGGGCTGCGTGAGCACGTGGCTGAAGTTCACCGGCACGGTGGTGCGCGCGAGCACGTCGAGCGTGCTCGCGCCGACCAGCGCGCCGCCGGGCGCCCCGGCCCACAGGCGCACCAGCACGTTCTGCGCGTTTGCGAGACCGAGATTGCGCACGTTCAGGCTCACGCCGATCGTCGAAGGCAGCCGGTTGGGCTGCGCCGGCATCAGCGTGATCTCGGGGACGCCGAAGGTGAGATCGACGCCGGCCGGCGCCGCCTGGACCGTGACCGCGATCGACTTGCGATTGTCGGTGCGCGTCAGCTCGGACTGTGCGCCCAGCGGATCGATGACGGCGAAGAAGGTGTGCGCGCCCGCGCGATTGAAGGAATCCCACAGCGGCGTAAACGTCACGCCCGCGCCGGGCGCGAGCAGCGGAATCGAGAGATCGGCGCCGACCTGCACTCCCCCGCTGGCCGGATCGCCGTCGTACAGCCGCAGGAAGTTGGCGGGCGCAGCGGCGTTGCCGTCGTTCTTGACAGCAATGGTGAAGCGCACGCGATCGCCGTCGCGCGCCGTGGTCGGCGTGGCGGCGATGCTCGAGAGCACCCAGTTCGGCGAGCTGAGCCGCCGTAGCGCCCCAACGGCCGTGGCGGTCGCGTACACGCTGCCGTCCCAGCTTCCGGATGTCGTCTGGCGCGCAGCGAGGTAGGTGCTCGCATCGCCGCCGCGGATCTGCGCCATGGCGTCGAGGGCCATGAACGTCTGCAGCGTGTTCGCCGTGTCGTGAATCGTGCTCGGACTGTCGCCGAAGCCGCCGTCGACGTTCTGGCGGGCGGCGAGCCAGGCGAGCGCGGCCGCCGACACCGTCGCGTGCCGGTTCACCGACTGCAACGCGCGCAGCGCGGTAGTCGTCACGGTGGTACGGCTCGGACTGCCGACCGACGGACTCCATCCGCCGTCGGCATTCACGCTGGCGATCAGGTACTGCGCGGCGCGATCGATCGCCGCCGCGCCGGCCGTGTCGCCGGCGAGCGCGAGCAGCGCGAGCGCCGTGTCGAGCGGATTGCTGTGATAGCTGCTCGCGAGGCCCCAGCCGCCGTCAGCGTTCTGCCGCGACCGCAGCTGTGTGCGCAGCGCCGAGGCATCGCCGGCAAGATCGGTGATCAGGCGTGCGTGCCGCGCCAGGTAGTCGGTGTTCGCCGAGGGGTTCTGGCTCAGCCACTGCAGTGCTTGCTGCGCGCCGACGAATCCGACGTCGAGCGTGGCGAGCGCCGTCGTCGCGATCGTCGTGTCGCGCACCGCGGTCGTCGTCTTGTCCTGGAAGTAGCCCTGCGGCTCCTGCCGGCCGCGCAGCCAGGCCAGCGCCTCGCCGATGTTGACCGGCGTGGTGCGCAGGTTGTCATCGCCCACTTCGTCGGGCGTGCCCGTCGTCACCGTCGGCCGGGCTTCGGGGAAGACGTGCGCCACCGCGCGGCCGCCGGTGAGGATGCTGAAGCGCGTCATGAACCCGTTGCGCACCGCGTTGAGCGCGGTGATCTGCGCATCGGTCACCGGCTCGTCCGGCCCCGCGATCAGGATGAAGCCGATGCGAAACTCTTTCTGCGCCTGGCCCGCGGCCGGGACGCGCGCGCCTTCCGCCCCGATGATGTCCTGGACGGTGAGGTTGCGCCGCGTACCGGTGACCGTCACGTTCTCCGCAGGGAGCTGCGTCTTGTCGATCTGCGGATTCTCGATCAGGAAGAACGGCGGCACTTCCTCGGGCCGGTACAGGCCCATGAGGTAGAGGTCGAGCGGGCTGTAGAAGGTGCGCGCACCGACGGACGTGAACGTGCCATCGCCGTTGTCGCGCCATTCCGCGCCGTACTGCACCGAGGCGTCGGTATCGAGCAGGTAGCTCCAATGCGAGTTCTGCCTGCCGATCAGGCCCTGGTTGAGCGTCCCGTCCGGATTGCGGAAGCGGACGAACGAGGCCCACTGGTGCAGGATCTCGTGGCCGAGCGTGCGCAGCACCAGCTCGAAACCCGGGTCCTGCGCGTCGAGCGTGTAGCGCGACAGGGCCGCCATGTCGGTGAAGCCCTGGAGCTTTCCCGAGTTGCTGCCGAAGAGCGCGGAGTTGTCGAACTGCGGCAGGCCGACGCCCTGCACGTCGTTCTGCACCAGCCAGTGGAAGGCGAGCGCCTCGCCGGTTACGAACTCGAAGGTCGAGAAGGCGACCAGGAAGTCGTACCGGTCGGGGTGGGTGCGGAAGAATTCGCGCGCGATCACCGCGCGCGGCTCGACGTTCGGCACGCCGGCGGCGAGCTCTTTGTTGTAGTTGCCGGCGAAGTCGATGATGGTGATCTGTTCGCGGTCCTCGCGGAAGAACGCC
>Ga0187894_10001244_pt1 | contig 33130 bp, 27 predicted proteins | sample GBC1701081metaG_FD_136650 | JGI IMG/M metagenome (GOLD analysis project Ga0187894, IMG submission 136650) | White microbial mat communities from a lava cave in the Kipuka Kanohina Cave System on the Island of Hawaii, USA - GBC170108-1 metaG ...
CGCGTATCCTTCTCCATGACCGGTCCCCCATGCTTGAGGCTCGGCGCCGGCCCGCCCGGCGCAACCCTCGTTCTCGCATGCCGTGGGACCGGTCGCCTCTACCGGACATATGGACTGAGGAGCATCGCGAGGCGATGCGTCTCGTCGTGGGCGACGGCTGCACCTACGACCAGGCCTGTGCGCTGCGCGCCGTGACCTCGACCGACGGCATGACGGCAGACTACTACCCGTTCCCGCATGAATTCCTGGGGCGGGTGGCCACGCGGATCATCAACGAGGTGCGCGGCATCAACCGGGTGACGTACGGCATCACGTCAAAACCGCCGGGCACCATCGAGTGGGAATGAAGGGGAAACGGCGGCAACAGCGTAGTTTTCGGCGCCGAATTTCGCTGCCGAACAACCGCCGTTTCCATCGGTAAGGTAATGGGCATATCTACTATCGCCTAGCCGTGTGTTGCGTCGCTTGTATGAGCGTCGATCGAGGCCAGCGTAGACCCAACAACAAAGCCATCCCGGGAACGCGCACGCCATTCAAAGAGCTCGGTCACGGTATTGCGGCACCACCGACTGGATGCTCATCGGCAACGGGGTCCGGAGATCTCCCCCCTGCACCCCGGGGTACGTTGCGGCGGCGCCGTCTAGACCAGGTCCACAGGGTCGGCCGTCACTCGCCAACCCTGAGACGTGGCGGGTGGTGTTACGGCTGGACCGCGGGCGGCGGCAGCTGGGCCCGCAGGTTGGGGCGCAGGCTGTCCAGTCGCCCTAGCACGATGCCGCAGGCATTGAGCGAGCCAGCGGCGCCCGCTCGCCCCGCCGTCGTGATGGCGGCGGTCAGGCTGGCGATGGTCGTGCCCGGCACAATGCCCCCTGCCGACGTGGCGGCGGCAGTGTCGGATTCGGCACTGACCTGGACCAAGGATCCTTTCAGCCGCAGTGGCACGGCCGTGGCCATCAAGGTGAGGTCACGCGGCTCGGGCCACAGAAGCAGGCCCAACTGCTCGTTGCGCAGATGGATGTAGCCGCCGCCAATGGCGGTGAAGCGCGGCGTATCGAGCACCAGCTTGCGAATGTTGGCGGCGCCGCGCTCGCCTTCGAGCCGGCCACCGAACTCGACCTTACCGGCGGCACAGTTCAGCGTCGCGGGGCGATCGCCCAGGCCCAGCATGCGGATCCATTCCGGCGTCAGTAGATGCGCGACATCTCGGGTGATCTGCGCCGAGCCGATGACAAAGTCCAGGTTGCCCACGGCCAGCCCCAGCGACTCGCGCAGCGATTGGCCGGAGCCACGCAGCTTCAGCTCCATATCGATCGACGCGCCCTTCACCCCGGCCGATATGCCCAGCAGGGTCATCATATCTTCCAGCGGCACCTTGGATGCCGTTGCGCCGAGAATCAGCACCGGCTCCGCGCCGCTGGCATCGATCTGAGCGTCGACGCCGAGCTGGCCCGAACCGATGGTGGCGGTCGGACGCAAGGTCAGCTTGCCATCGTTGAGCGCAAGGCTCACCGACAGGCTCTGCATTTTCACCGCCGCGCCGACCACCTCGGCCACGCGCAGCGTAACCGAGCCATTCCACCGCTTGATCGCCTCGATCGGGTAAGGGGCGTCGGGGATGACGCGGCCATCGCTCGCCGCTGGGCGGGATGCTGGCACGGGTGCGGGCTGTGGGGGCTTGAAGTCTGCAAGGTCGAACCTGTCGGCGGCGAGATTGGCCACGATGATAGGCTTGTCGGTCTCGGCCGTGCGGAAGACCATGTCGCCGCGCAGGACACTGTTACCGACCTTCAGCTCGGTGATGTCGAGCTTCGGCCCCGTCTGCAGATTGGTCAGCGTGAGCTTCATCGCGTAAGGCGCCGTCTCCGGCAGCGGCACGTTCAGGAGATGCCCCAGGGTCACCAAGCTGCGCCCTTCGACCTCGGCGCCGATCTCAAGCCGCTGGGCGGCGACCTGTCCGGTGATGGAGACCGGTAGCCCGCCCAGCGTGCCCTGCATCTCGATGTCACCTGGCGCGCCCTTGAGCCAACCATCGAACGTCCCGGCTTTCTTCAGGTTCAGCGACAGCGCCTCGCTGGCGTTGATCCGGCCGAGAAACTCACCGATGACCGGTGTCGTCGGCTGCGCGGCTGCGCCGATGAAGCGGTCGATGACAAACACGGTGGCCGGTCGTTCGATGGTCTCCTTCAGCGTCAGGGTCGAGCCTTCGACTTCGATGCGGCTGATCCAGGGGAGGCGGGGCGAGCCTCCCACCGGCGGTTCCATCGCCAGGTTGCTGCGGCCATCGCTGTTGCGCTCGATCAGGACGTCGGCGCCGAAGAGCTGCAGGCGGCCAATCCGGATCTCGCCCAGCAACAGCGAGAACGGATCGAGGTGTAGCACCACGCGCTTGATGCGCGCCATCTCGGGCCGAGATCCGCCCGCGGCATTGGCCAGCACGACGTCCTCCGCCACCGCCGATGGCGACAGCGTGAAGTTGATGCGCAGGCCGCCCTTCACCACCAGCTCGCGGCCGGTTGCCTTGTGCACCTGTTCGGTGATCTGATTCTGATAGCGGCTGAGATCGCGGCTACTGGCCCATAGATAGAGCCCCGCCGGCACCACAAACATCACCGCCAGAACATTCATCAGCAGAAAACGTTTCACGCTCTTACCTGCCCCCTTCTAAGTCTTGCTGCCGATCGGATACGGCGATCCCCTTGACTGGGACCAACCTGCACATGCGCGGCATCTCCGGTCGCAATGTGGTGACCCTCGTTGCAAAATGCGGCGTCGGCGGGGCGGCCTGCCGCACAGTACCTTTGTCTTTCACCTCATGCGCAGCCGCAAGAGAGAGCGTGGAACACCCCGGCACAGTGCCGTTTATCGAGCGCAGCAGACCGCCCGGCAAGCCAGATTGCGCTAAGTGACTGGGCAAGACAAACGGATGGCACGTGGTTTTCCTGGATGCCCCGAGCGGTTCGCCGCGCCTTGGCATTGTTGACGTGGTCCTGATGCGTGTGCGGTCCCGTTCGAAGAATCAATTCGCCGTTCGCTTTGTCCGGCTCAAATTCGGTAGTGCCAGCCTCACAGCAGCCGAATTCGACCGCTTGTGTTCCGCCGTCGAGCGTATCAACCTTGAAGGGCTCGCGGCGCTTTGTACGGGTGAGGACCTCTTCACTGCGTCCGTCGCCGAGCGGTCGTCTCAGCTGTGCAGAAGCTGCGCCCCAAACCTTCCAAAGAAGGAACTCGACGACCACGCAACGGCTAAGATCGTGTCGGCAGTGGGCGGCGGCCAGTATCCGAACGACCGTCTTGGAGCCAGGTTGACTGCGCGTATTTTCAGAACGGTATCATCCCACGCCTGCAACGGGAGACCGCCATGCCGCTGACGTGGAAAGTCGACCACGACAACCGCATTATCATCGCTACCGCCAGCGGCGCGCTCATCGGCAAGGACATCCACGACTACCTGGCGGCCGTCGTGGTAGACGGTGCGGTCGGTTATCGGGTTATCTTCGATGCTCGGGCGGCTGATCTTGCATTGAGACCGAGCGACCTCGCGGTCTTCAGTCAGACCGTGAAGGACAGGAAGAGGGATGACATTTCGGACGGCCGGATAGCGCTCGTGGTCGCCTCCGAGGCGGAACGGGAAATGGGCACCTACTTCGTTGATCGGACGGATAGTCAACGCCCATGCCGGTTGTTCCAGAGCGTCGAGGACGCAAGGGCTTGGTTGGACAGCCCAGTGGACTGAGATAGCAGCCTCCCAAGCGGGTGGCTCGCATGGTCCCATCGGACTTACGAAGGTGGATCGTGCACAACTAGGCATCGTCGAGAACCACTAATCGAGTGCAGACCCTAAACTGGACCGTCGCCGCCGATGCGGCGGCTCTTCGTGGGAAAACCTTCGCTGGCTGCACTGTCTGACATCCCGAGCGCTGCCAGTCCTAGCCATAGCGGACGGCACTCACCTCCCGATGGGAGGCTGGAGGGGGCCGCCGCGCCAACTCCCCCGATGCGGCGGTCTTTCATTTGTCGGCCCGGCGCCTGTCCGTGCGGCTGAATTTTGCGCGCCATAACGAACAAACTCCACCGTCCTCCGGATCGCGGAAGTCGCGACTCGCTTCTGAGCGGGGGAGGGCTCGTCCGGAAGGTCAGCCAGTGCATTGCGAAGCGTCAGCATCAGCTCCCGCTCGCGCCGTTGCTTCCTATCGACGGGCTCAGGCGCCTGCCGAAGCCACAGGTTCGCGGCAGCAAGAGCGCCACCAATGGAAGAAAGGATCGCGGGACCTGGTCCGATACCCCACGTCACCGGCTTCTTGAACGTTCTGGGCATGAGTCGTCTTTACTTTCGCCACTCTCTCAGGAGTACGAGAGGCTCCCGCCCGTGTTGCTCACGATGTAACTCGCCGAGAACCGCGAGAGCGGCCCTCCCTGGATGCCGGTGGAGGTGAGGCCCGTCGAGAGATGGAGGAAGCAACGTGGTTGCGCTTTGAGTGTTGGAGTTGCCGCTGGTGCCGGCAGCGTTAGTGGTGGCGGGACTGAGGCCGCCGACCGCATGGCTCAGCACGTTGCCGACATCGAGGTCGTTGAACACGAGGCTGGTGAAAGCGGCGTCGGTCCCAACGTCGAGCCGGTCTGCCAAGGCAGCACCGCTTCAGTCGGCGGTGAAGCCGGCGCTGGTGATGCCGGAGGCCGCGGCGGCCACCGGCGCTGGCGGGTGGCGGCGTGGACTCGGATGGCGCCGGTGGCTGGCCAGTGGTCGGGAGGCCGGCGGCGATGCTCGCGCCGTCGTCGACATTGCCGGTGTAGACCGGGGAAGTTTTGTTGAAGTTGGTTATTCCCCAATGACCGCGGCCCATGTGGTTGTTGGTGATCGACACTCCGGTGATCGGACCGCCGCTGAACTGGCCATCGACATAGATCGTATAGCCGCCGCCCACGAGCAGGTTGTTGTCGACGGTGATGTTGGAGATCGGCCCGAAATAATTGTCGATCATCAGCGCCGAGGTTTGCCCGTAGTCGTTGATGACTGTGTTGTGCCTGATTATTACGTTGGAGACGCTGCCTTCGATCTGAATTCCGTCGTAGTGGGGCGATCCGGTTGCTTTCAGGTCGTGGATATAGTTGCCCTGAATAAGGGTGTCCTTGTCTCCGAGCAGGAAGATGCCGTCCTCCATGTTGGAGATATTGTTGGCGATGAACGTGCCCGAGCCGGCGATACCCTTGCTTCCTTCTGGACTGGCGGCCGTACCGCTGATCGTCGAGTTCTGAATGAGCGTACCCGTGACCCCGGTCGCGATCTTGATGACGTAGTTGCCGCCGGCGGTCACCTTGCTGTTGATCAATGTCACGTTGGAAGCGTTGATGTAGACGGATCCCCGGATGTCGAGTCCAGAGAGCACCACCCTTGGTGCGTCGACGATCAGATCGCCATGGCGGTTTATCGTGACGCCGGCCGGAAGGCGGGTCGTCGACGTGACAGTCGTCAGTGTGATCCCGGCAGGAACGCCCGTATTCGCCGCACTCGGCCAATCACTCTTCTGGGCCGCTGCCCCGCCCGCAAGCGGCAAAGCGGCCAAAGCTGCGACCACGCAGCCGGAACGGATCCATCGCAACATAAACCGTACAGACTGCATTCCGCTCTCCTGATCGACAGGCGGTGCATCAAAGGCAACATCGCCACCGGACGACAAAAGCACGGCACCAAATCCGCATGGGCCCAGGGAGTGTGCCGAGAAGGTGGGCGCGCGATAGCCGATCACCAGTGCGCCGCTGGTATCCTCCAGGATGGTGCGGGCGCGGCCGATATCGGTGCGGAAGGTGGCTTCGCCGATGGCGGGCTCATCCGCGGTCTCTCACGGTGACGAACTGCTCCTCCAGCACGCAGCGTTGCCTGCGTTCGCGGCGCCCCACCGTGCGTTCCAGCCGATCCACACGCTCGGTGAGGGCGCGCAACGCATCGCTGTTCTCCTCGCTGTATGGCAGCGGGGCCTCAGCGCCTATCGCGCCGAGATCATGCGTCAGCTCCTCGGCGGTGATGCCGACCTGTTCGGCGGTCAGCACGGCGGCACGCTCCAGCGCGCCGTCCAGCAGCACCCGCGCGCAGAGCCGGTTGATCCGACGCGGGATGCCGCCGGAATGCTCGTGCACCAGGTCGAGTGCCGGCTCCTCCCAGGCAGGATGGCCGGTCCAGCCCACCGTGGTCATGCGGTGCCGGACGTAGAGATGCGTCTCCTCCCGCGTCAGGGCGGCGAGGTGATAGGCGGCGAGGACGCGCTGGCGGAGCTGGTCGAGATCTGACCGCGCCAGGGTCTGGCGCAGCTACGGCTGGCCCATCAGCACCACCTGCAGCAGCGCAGTCGCGCCCTCGGTGACGTTGGAGAGCATGCGCAGCTCCTCGAGCGACGCGACCGGCAGGGCCTGCGCCTCGTCCACGATGAGGATCTGGCGTCGGCCCCTTTCAGCGACGCCGCGGCGCAGCGCGGCGATGATGCCGTGCAGCAGCTCTGCCTTGCTGCCGTCGGCCGGGGCGCTGAAGGCCATGGCGACGAGGCGGAGCAGCCCCGCGGCCCCGACCTGTGTTGTCATCACCCGCGCGATGGCAGGGCCCTTGGTGGAGAATTCCGTGCAAAGCCGTTCGATCAGCGTGGTCTTGCCAGCGCCCACCTCCCCGGTGACGACGACGAAGCCCTCGCGCTGCGACAGGCCGTAAAGTAGATGCGCATAGGCACGGGTGTGCACCGTGCTGGGGAAGAACAGCCGTATATCCGGCGTCATCTGGAAAGGTGGTTCGCGAAATCCGTACAGGTAGTGATCCATGGCGCTGCCTCAGAACGTTCGGCGCACGCCGGCGCGGAAGACGAACTGCTGTTTTGTCTCCGAGGCGGTGGTGCGGGCGGTGTCGCGGGTCCAGGCGAACTGCAGGCTGGCGGTGAGCTTGTCGCTCAGCTCGTGCGCCAGCGTCGCGGCTGCCGTATAGACATTTCCGTCGCCCCGGCCGAATTGCGCGGAGCTGACGCGGCCATACTGCACCGTCGCCACCCCGGTCGTGCGCGGCGAAAATTCATGCCTCCAACTGAGGGTCGCATAGGTCCCGTGGCTGGAAATGGCGGGCTCGGCGGTGCTGGCGGAGGTGACAGGAGTCTGCTTCTGCCACGTGCCAGAAAGGGTGAAGACGTCGCGTGGCCAGCTATAACGCAGCGACACCGTGCCGATGCGCGCTCGGAAGAGCGTGTCGGAGAGGCCGAGGAAAGGAGGGATCAGCACGACGGGTGCGCCGGACTGGCTGTCCACCGGGTTACCAAGCGCATCGGTGGTGGTGGTGGTGAGCAGGTCTTGGGCCTCACTGAGCGACGTAGAAAGAGTCTCTTTGTAGGTGGCGAAGAGGTCGGTGCGTACGCCGAGGGCCACGCCCGCATTCAGGCTAAAGGAATTGAAGCCGCTATGCCGGCCATAGCGGATGATGACAATAGAATCCGGGCTCGGCGTCAGCCGCAGCCCAACCGACCAGATCGCGTCCTTGTTGCTGCGCGGGTTGGTGCCGGCATATTCCAGGTTCTCGTGCAGGTTATTTTACCGGACTGAATGGCCTGGCGCACAACGGAGTAGCGGGTCCCTGTCACAACCAGGCCGAACATCTCGAAGCCGATGGGCGCCAGGGCGGGGTGGTTGAGAATGTTCACAACGCGCTCGGTCAGCAGTTTCGACATGGCCATCCTCGCTGTTCGAGTCTCCACCGCCTGCCATTCGAGCACCAAAGCCGCTAGTCCGCGTCAACCTTTAGGTTGACGCCACGGTTTCATCTTTCGTGTATGACCTCCGGCGAAGCTCACGCTTACTGACGGGAGAAGAGCTCGCCGAAGACCGAGATGGTCGCCTGGTCCACCCAAACGATGTTGAAGTAGATCTTCCCCGGCTCGAGCGGCATGGGATAGATCAGGGTGAGAATCCCTCCGCGGCTGGACGCGTTCCACGTGCAGTTGCCCTGTACCGGTCGGCTGCCGAGGAAGGCACGGAGTCCGTTCTGATGAACGATCAGCTGCGCGGCGCTGGTCCGGCTGCGCCAGTGTCCCAGGGGCGCCGGCGATTGCGCGCGGGCCGGTACGCCGACACACAGCGTCGGTAGCGCAAGAGTCAACCAGTGGCGCCGAGACATGCGCATGTCATCGCTCCACCGCCCGTCGGGGCCGTGTCGAACAACCTGCCGACGCGCCTCACCAGTGCGTGGCGTAGTTGTGCCCGCAATTCTGGCAGACATTGTAGTTGCCGGCGTAGTTGGGGCATGCGCACGACGCGCATCGGCCATAGCCTTGTGGGAGCGTCTGGCCTTCCACCAGCGGCGCGGCGGCGACCTGCAGGGACATGGTGGCTATACTGCCCGCGGACGCGGAGAGGGCGAGGAACTGGAACGCACTGCGACGGGTGACTGGCTTTTGCATCATTCTCTCCCCGGATGATTCTCGGCGCGTTTGCCACTCCGGGCGGCACAAGGAATTGGCGTGTGGCGATCGGCGTGACAGAGATACGCCTCGTTAAAGCAACGCACGGCGCAAACCACGGCGTTGCGAAATTCACATAGCGATACGGGCTTCACCATAAAAGAAAGTTTGCGCGCCATAGCCAAATGGCATGAACTTCTTGTGACGCGTTACGGGGAGATGCCCAGGCTATGGTCAAGACGGTTCTATACGCGGAGAAGCTCTACGACGACGATAAGGCCGAGCGCGAAGTGTTCGGGTCTGATGTGCGCGTTGTCTGGCGCAACGTCGCCAACCTGTCGCAAATCGAGGATCACGACTGTGCCGAGATCGAGGGCTTGATGGTGATGCGGCACGCGGTGACTGCCGAACACCTCGCCAAGTTCCCCAAGCTTGCCTGCGTCGTGCGCATGGGCGTCGGCTACGACAAGATCGATCGCCAGGCCGCTGCTGCGCGCAAGGTGATGGTGTGCAACGTGCCGGACTACGGCACCACCGAGGTGGCCGACCACGCGCTGGCACTGGCCTTGTCGCTGCGCCGGGGTATCGCGCTCCACCTCGAGGCGCAGCGACGACCGCAGCCCGCGCCATGGAGCTACGTGCGCGATTCGCTGATCCGACGCAACGGCGTGCAGACCTTCGGCATCGTCGGCCTGGGCCGCATCGGCACGGCGGCAGCGCTGCGGGCCAAGGCTTTCCAGTTCCGCGTCGTCGCCTATGACCCGTACATGCCCAACGGCACCGGCCTGGACGTCGGCGTCGAACGCGTACGCTCGCTCGAGGCGTTGATGGAGCAAACCGACACGCTGTCGATCCATGCGCCGCTGACGCCAGAGACACGCGGCATGATCTCGCAGGCCATGCTGGAGCGCATGCCGAAGGGTGGCGTGGTGGTCAACACTGCGCGCGGGCCGATCGTCGATGTCGACGCGCTCGCCAACCTCCTGAAGCGCGGGCATCTCGCCGGCGTCGGGCTCGACGTCCTTCCTGTCGAGCCGCCGGTCGAACCCATCCCCGAACTCCTGCGCGCATACCGCGCGCGCGAACCGTGGTGCGAGGGGCGCCTGATCATCACGCCGCACTCGGCCTTCTTCACGCCCGAGGCCTGGCACGACACCAGGCTCAAGGCGGCGGAAACCATGCGCGCGGCGCTGGTCGGACCGCGGCCGCAGAACGTCATCACACCGGATATGTTCTGATGGTGGACGGCGACCCAAGCACGCGGCCGAGAAAATCCCTGGTCAGGTCAACCACTTCGTTGAGGTGGGTTTCGAGGAGCCAATGTCCACCGTCCAACAGGTGGAACTCCGCGTTGGGCAGATCGCGCAGGTAGGCACGCGCTGATTCTTCCGGCATGTATCCGTCGTTGGGGCCCCAGGTGATCAGGGTGGGCGGCTGGCTGGCGCGGAGGTACGCCTGGTATCGCGGGAACCACGCCAGATTGTCCTTCAGGCCAGCGATGATCGAGGCATAGATTTCCTTGCGTTGGTCTGTCGTCTGCGTCCAGTGCAGGTCCCAAAGGTCAGGCGGAACCAGGGCCGCGCATTCAGAATTTCCGATGTCATTCAGGAACTCGTTTCGGAACTCGTCACGGTTGATGCTATCGAGGATGTCCCGGTAGCGCCGGCGTGATGGGTCCGCCCAATATGCTTTCAACGCCGCGTATTTGGGACCGAGCGTGTCTTCATAGATGTCGCCGTTCTGGATGATGCAGCCGGCAATCACATCGGGCTTCCGAATGGCAAGCCGCAGTCCGATCTGCGAGCCGAAATCATGGAGATAGATCACCAGGCGCTTGACGCCCAGCCGGTCGACAAATCGATCAAGGAATTGCGCATATCCATCGAACGTGTAGTCGAAGTCATCTGGCGTCGCGCTATAGCCGCAACCCGGAAAGTCCGGCGCCAGCAACCTCCAGCGGTCTCCGAGTGCAGCCATGTAGTTGCGGAACTCGTAGGACGAGCAGGGGTAGCCGTGCGGCAAGAGCACCACCGGCGCATCCTCGGGTCCTGCTTCGCGATAGAAGATGTCGACACCATAGATATCGACTCTGCGATGAGAGACGGCAGCGAATTTCATCGGGGTGCAGCTCCTTCTTTGATCCGGTCCGCCTGCACCAGATCGACATGGCGCCGCTCCATGGCTGTCCAGGCCAGGATCCGGCGGCATGGAGCGCAAACGGCTCCATCGCTGCGTTTGTTCCGCGCTTCATTCCGGCCGATCACCGAGCTCCCGCGGGCCATTTCTGGTGCCGCATTTGCGGGCCGACGCAGGGGCTGACGGCACGATCGCCATCCCCGATGTCCACTGAACGATCCACAGGAGCCCGGCAACTTTTCAGCTTGCGCTACCGTTTATCACTCTTCCAGCCCGGGTGACGGGCCGTCCGCGGCGTCCATTCGTCATGGCCATTGTGACCCGACCCTGCCGGTCGTGTGCGTGGTGCGGCCGGGCCCGCCCATGCCGTTATGCCGCCGCGCGATGATGGTGTCGGCCCGTGATCGCCCCTAAGATGGCGCGATGAGCTTCTTTGTCGGCACCGCATCGTGGACGGACAAGACCCTCATCGACTGCGGGCGCTTCTACCCGGCCAGCTGCAAGACACCGGAGGCGCGGCTGCGCCACTACGCGTCGATCTTCCCTTTGGTCGAGGTCGACACCAGCTACTACGCCATCCCGGCGCCTGCGACGGCGCAGCAGTGGGCCGAGCGCACGCCCGATCATTTCGTGTTCAACGTGAAGGCGTTCCGGCTGTTCACCGGGCACATGACCGAGACGAAGGTGCTGCACAGGGATATTCAGCAGGCGCTGGGGACGCGCCGGCGGCTTCACTACAAGACCGTGCCGGAGGACATCCGCACCGAGCTGTGGAAGCGTTTCGCCGAGGCGCTCGAGCCCCTGCGGCTCGCCGGCAAGCTCGGCCTCGTGCACTTCCAGTTCCCGCCAACGGTACAGTACGGCAACGAGGCGATGGCGCAGGTCGAGGCGTGCCGAGCACGGCTGCCGCAGCATACGCTCAGCATCGAGTTCCGGCACAAATCCTGGTGGGACGGGCCGGCACGCGGCGCCAGCACACTGGATTTCCTGCGAATCCACCGCCTGGTCCACACCATCGTCGATGGGCCACAGGGCGCCGACAACAGCGTGCCGGCTGTGTGGGAGGCCACCCATCCCGACTTGCTGCTGCTGCGCCTGCATGGGCGCAACATCACGTCCTACAACGCGCCGGCCCGAACGGCAGCCGAGCGCTTCGACTACGACTATCCCGATCGAGAGCTTGCCGAGCTGGCTGACGACCTGATGCGCGCGGCGCCGAAGGCACGCAACAGGCATGTCGTCTTCAACAACTGCGACGAGGACAAGGGGCAGCGCAACGGCATCACCTTCATGAAGATGCTCTCGGCTCACCGCTGAGTTCTGCGGGCTGTCGTGATGCAGTCCGGATGCCACTGCGAACGCGCGAGTACCCGCACCCGTCACCATTGCCGCGCCAGGGCGCAACCGCCGGCGCGTCTTACCGCGTCCGGTCGTTCAGCTCTTTTTCTGAACCTGAATGATCGCTCTGCGATGGGTGCCATCGCCGACCTTCTTGTCCTCGTCATGCGCCTCGATCTTGAAGCGCAGCTTGCGGCCGTCAACCTCCAGGAGTTCGGCTCTGACGGTGACTTTCTGGCCCTTGGGAGTGGCGCCGAAATGCTTGACGTTGACTTCGAATCCGACTGTCGTCTGGCCCTCCGGGAGATGGGCCTGCACCGCCTGGATGGCCGTGCGTTCCATCAGGCCGATCATCGATGGTGTCGACAGCACACCATCGCCGCCCATGTGCTTGACCACCAGTGTGTCATCGACCACCGTCGTGGTCTCGGCCGTCAGGCCAGGGGTCAGCTGCTCGCTCGCCATGGTGAGGTCTCCTCTCCTTCTCCCATGGCGACCTAAGCAGAGTTTCACGACGCCGCCAACGCCGCGCTCCCGAAAACAGCGTCATCGGCCGACCTCGGGAGGATATGTCAGCGCGGGCGGTGTTCCGTTCCCATGCCCGCTGTGATGAACAGGGCCGAGGCGTGTTGGGCAACATCCGCCGTATGCCAGACGCCGCGCGGGTTGAGCGCATAATCGCCCGGGCGCAGCGTTACCTTCTGCACTCCCTCTGGCGACTCCTGGATCAGCGTGATCTCGCCTGTGATGCAGATCACCGCCTCGTCGCCCACCGGGTGCATCTCCCAGCTCGTCCAGTTCTCGCTGAAGCTGTACAGCGAGACGAGCCGTGCCTCGTCGCCATCGGCGGCGTTGCGTTCGGCATAGGCGGCGAACCATTCCATGCCGGTGAATTCGGGCTGCGATACGGCCCGGGCGCCGAGGCCGAGATGGAGCGGGAACCGCTCCAACGACAATGGTTTCATCATACCGTGACCTCCGCGAGAGGCGCCTGTTGCGCCGCGCCGGCATCCTCTGCCCTCAAGAAGTCCGTGATTCGGTCCGGATAGGGCTGGATGCCGTTCTTCTGCAGCAGGAGCGCGACCTGGCCGCGATGACCGGCGGCGTGCATCGCGACATGGAGAAGCATCTCGCCGCGCGTCATGCGCGCGGGTTCGCCGTTCGAAAAGGAGAAGGCAACCATCTCGTCCACCCTTTCGGGCATCAGGGCATCGGTATAGTCGGCATACCAGTCGCCTGTCGAGCGTGCCTTGATCGCAAGCGTCTCGAAGGAAGGGAGTTCGACTGAGCGAGATGCCCGATAACCGTGAGGGCGCGCTTCAAGGTTATGGCTGAAGATCTCGTCGACCGCCTGGATGTGGTCGAGCAGCCGCAGGACGATAAATCGTTCGTCTGCGGCAATGCGCTCGAGATTGTCGGCGATGACCGCGTTCAGGCCGTTCGTCGCCCAACGTTTGTAGTGCATCAAGGTGCGATAGGGGAAGGTGAGCATCACAGTGCCTTTTAGTCCTTGCGTGGACGAGGAGGCGTCGCCTGTCGCAAATATGCGAGCTATGACTCGCATTGTCTACTCGCATTGGCGACCGCCGTTCCATGGCATGTGCAATCCCGATAAATCCGGTAAAATCAGCGTCTCAGGAGCGATCCCGGACGTCGGTGACGATGCTGCTGGACGCAACCGCTCGTGTTCGCGGGGAGCAGAACACCGTACGCCCGATCAGGACCTTAACTGCCGCGCGATGAATTCCTTGACGGTTGTCCGCGCCGTGTCTGTCTGCGGACCAGGTTCGGCAACCCATTCGTGGGTGGCGTTCTCGAACAGGCGATAGTCGCACTGACCGCCGGCCGCCCGGTATCTCTCGACGAATCTCTCCTGCATCGCCGGCAATACGTTGTCGTCGAGCGCACCCTGCATAATGAGGAGCGGCACCAGCGCGACCTTCTCCCCGCGCTCGAGGATCTCCTGCGGGTTGCCTTCGTGGATCGTCTCCCACGGCGAGAAGAAGGTCCTGTTGCTCTGGATCATGGTCTCGTTCTTGCGCCGCTCCGCATTCTCGTAGCGAGCGATGGTGTTGCTGGGCGGCGACCGCGTCGCGACCCAGGCGACGGTGGCGTCGACGTCCGGCGCATCAGCGAGAGGGATCGAGCTGTAGCGTGGATCCCGCGGCCGCATCGCCAGCAGTTCGGCGACGTGGCCGCCGCTCGACGATCCGTAGATGCCGAGCCTGGCAAAGTCGCCGTTCCAGCGCGCGGCGTTCGCCTTGAGCCAGCGCACGGCATAGTGGGCGTCCTGCACGCAGGCCGGATAGGGCGCCTCGCCGGCCAGCGTGAGATCGACGGCGACGACGAGCAGTCCGCTCGACGCCAGCGCGCGGTCCATCGGCTCTTCGGCCAGACGGTCCTTCCTGCTCCACGCTCCGCCATGCAGATCGAGAACGGCCGGGAAAGGACCGGGCCCGTCCGGCTGGTAGATCCGCGCCATCAGCATGCGACCGGTGGGATTGCACCGGAGCGCCACGTCGCTGACGACAAGATCGAATCGGGCGTTGGGGTCGTAAACAGACAAAGCGGTTGTCCCGCGCCGGGCCGAAGCTGCCCCATCCATGTTTGCCTCCTCTTGCTACTCGGCGACGGCACCCGAATCCTTGACGGCCTTGCCCCATTTGGGGACGTCGCGTTGCAGCACATCGGTGAGTCCGCCCTGCGGCGAAGCCACCACGATCAGGCCGATCTTAGCCAGGCGTTCCTGTGTCTCAGGCTCGCGCAGCGTGGCGGCGATCTCCTGGTTGAGCTTCGCCGCGACATCGGCCGGGATGCCCGGCGGGCCCATGACGGCGAGCCAGCTATCGCCTTCGAACGGGATACCGCCCTCGATGAAGGTCGGCACGTCGGGCAACGCCGGTGAGCGCTTCGACGACGCCACACCCAATGCCCGCACCTTGCCGGCCTGGATGTGCGGGAGCGCGGTGTTGACGCTGACCGCGGTCAATTGCACCTCGCCGGCCAGCAGTGCCTGGATAGCCGGTGCTCCGCCCTTGTAGGGAACATGCACCATGTTCAACCCGCCTGCCGCGGCACGGAACAACTCCACGGTCAGGTGCGAGCCGTTGCCGGTGCCCGCGGACGAGTAGGTGAGCTTGCCTGGTTGGCTCTTGGCCAGCGCGACGAATTCCTGCGCGGTCTGGGCGGGGACTGACGGGTGGATCATGATCACGGTCGGGAAGGTGGCCGCCAGCATGACGGGCGTGAAGTCCTTGAAGACATCGTAGGAGAGCTTCGTGCCGTAAAGAGTGGGCGCGATGGCATGCGTGCCGTTGTCGGCAACGACCAGCGAATAGCCGTCCGGCGCGGCCTTGGACACCAGTGCGCTCCCCACTGTGCCGCCAGCGCCTGGACGATTCTCGACCACGACCTGCTGGCCGATTCGATCCGACAGCTTTTGTGCCAGGATACGGCCGAACGTGTCCGAGTTGCCGCCGGGCGCATGCGGCACGATCAGCCTGATCGGTCGTGACGGGAAGGCAGTCGTCTGGGCCGCGGCGGGAAGGACGCCGACAGCAAGCGCACCGATGAACCCAAGTGCTTGGCGGCGTCGAGTCTGGACCATCATGCCTCCTTCAGCCAGACCGCTCGGGGCCGTTCTCTTGCTCAACGAGCAGCCTGACGATCGGACGCAAAAGCTCTTCGATGATTTCAGGTTCCGCCTCGGCGAGCGAGGGGATTTCTCGGTTTCACGCCCCGGCCGGCCGCCGACACCATAGCGGATTGCGGGGCGATCCTCCGCGTTTGAAGGGCGCTGTGTCCGGGGAAGATTGCAATGGAGATTCAACGCACTACATTAATCCGCGACAATCGCGTGGGAGTAACGTCTATGTCCGTCAGCAAAGGCGGACTCCAGCCATGACGCGTCGTCGTATCGGACTCGCGCTTGGCAGTGGGTCTGCCCGTGGGTGGGCGCATATCGGCGTCATCGATTCGTTGATCGAAGCCGGCATCGAACCTGACATCGTCTGCGGCACGTCGATGGGCGCGCTGGTCGGCGCTGCCTATGTCGCGGGTCGGCTGTCCGAACTGCGGCAATGGGCGGAGACCGCAACGTGGCGCAAGATCGCGCGGTTGACGGATGTCCGCTTGTCGGGCGGCGGGCTGATCAGCGGCAGGCAGGTGGTCGCTTTCCTGCAGGATCTGGGCATCAAGGAGCCCATCGAGAGCTATGCCGCGCGCTACGCGGCCGTCGCCACCGATTTGGCCACGGGTCGCGAGGTCTGGCTGCAGTCCGGGCCGATCCATGAGGCAGTGCGCGCATCGATTGCACTGCCCGGGATTTTCAGTCCGACCAGGATGGGCGAGCGGTGGCTTCTCGATGGCGGCCTTTCCAACCCGATTCCCGTCTCCGTATGTCGTGCGCTCGGCGCGGACGTGATCATCGCTGTCAATCTCAACGGCGACCTGCTGGGGCGACGCTTCACCGAACCCGAGCCACCAGCCGACACCGCGTCGTCACGGGTTTCGGGCGAGGTCGTTTGGCGCCTGCTGGGCCGCCTGCCTGCGGCGTTTCACCGCAAGGCGGAGGCGGCTGCCGCCAGCGCGCCGCCGGAGGATACGCCGGCGCCGGGCTATTTCGATGTGCTCACCACGTCCATCAACATCATGCAGGACCACATCACGCGCACGCGCCTGGCGGGCGAGCCGCCGCACGTGATGCTGGTCCCTCGGCTTCGCAGCATCGGCTTGATGGAGTTCAACCGTGCCCCGGAGGCCATTGCGGAGGGCCGGGCCTGTGTCGAGCAGGCGTTGCCGACGCTGCGACGCTACCTGTAGGCGGGTGGCGTGATGGACAGCGGGGCGCTCCAAACGTTACGTGGGATCACGCGGTTACGCAGGCTTGAGAGTGGGCCGCGGTGAAATGCGGTACGCTCAGTAGCGCGGGTTGCGTGTGTCGATGCAGGGGAGTTCCGATGATTCAATGGCCACACCGCCCACGGTTGGGCGCGTTGGCGCGCCTGTGCTCCGCCGCTGCGTATCTGGCCTGGGCCGGTGCGGCGTTGGCGCAGGGCGGTGTGACACCATTGCTGCCACCCCTGGAACAACGACTTCCCGCCGTTCCCTCCGTCGTCAGCGCGTTTGCGGGCGGTGACGGGCCGGGGCAGGCCGGTGGCACCCTCAACATTCTGGTGGGATCCGACCGGGATACACGTCAGATGACAACGTTCGGCTATGCCCGTCTTGTCGCCTTCGGTCCCGACCTCACCCTGCAGCCCGACATCCTTCAGTCCTACACCGTCGAGGAAGGGCGGCGTTTCACCTTTCACCTGCGTCCCGGCCATCGCTGGTCGGACGGCCATCCCTTCACCGCTGAGGACTTCCGGTACTGGTGGGAAGACATTGCCAACAACCGCGATCTGAACCCCAACGGCCCATCGGTGGAGATGCTGGTCGACGGCAAGCCACCGGCGTTCGAGGTGCTCGATCCGCTGACCATCCGTTTCACCTGGCCCGCGCCCAACCCCTACTTCCTGGAAGCGCAGGCCCGCGCTCTGCCGCTATTCATCTATCGACCAGCCCACTACCTGCGCCAGTTTCATCTCCGGTACGCCGAACCGGTGGCGCTGCAGAACGCGATCAAAAAAGCTCAGATGGGTGATTGGATTCGCCTGCACCACCGGCTGGACCAGATGTATGTCAACGACAATCCCGACCTGCCGTCGCTGCTGCCTTGGGTGCCCAAGACGCCATCGCGCTCGATGCGGCTGGTCTTCGAGCGCAACCCATATTATCACCGAATCGACGCGCGCGGCGTGCAGCTGCCCTATATCGACCGCGTGATCCTGAACGTCGTGTCGCCCTCGGTCATCGCGCTCAAGGCAGGCACCGGCGAATCCGACCTGCAGGCCGGATACCTCAAGTTCGACAACTACACCTACCTCAAGAAGGGATCGAAGAATTTTCCCTTTGATGTCCATCTGTGGGAGACGGGCACCGGTTCGGAGCTGGCGCTGTATCCGAACTTCAATCACGTTGATCCCGTCCTGCGCGCGCTGTTTCGCGATGCCCGCTTCCGGCGCGCGCTGTCGCTGTCGATCGACCGCGAGGAGATCAACGAGGCGGTGTTTCTTGGCCTGGCCCGGCCGGGCAACAACACCGTGCGGCCGGATTCGGCGCTGTATCGACCGGAATATCGCGAACGCTGGGCGACGTTCGATCTGAAGCAAGCCAACCGCCTGCTCGACGAACTCGGGCTGACCAAGCGCCGCCAGAACATCCGCCTGCTGTCGGATGGCCGGCCGCTGGAGCTGATCGTCGAAATGGCGGGCGAGTCCAAGGAACAGGCCGATGCCCTCAACCTCATCGCCTCGACCTGGCGTCAGGTGGGCATCAAGATGGTGTACCGGGAACGCCCGCGCGATCTGCTGCGCAAGCGGGTCGCGGCCGGGCAGACCATGATCACGGTGTGGGCCGGCGTGGAGAATGCCATGCCGACACCCGCATCGAGCCCGCGCGAATTCGCGCCAGGCACGCTGGGCGACCTGCAATGGCCGCAATGGGGACTATACCGCGAGAGCAAGGGCAAGGCTGGCGAGCCCTGCGACGAGCCGACGGTACAGCACCTGATCGATCTGGTCGGCAAGTGGGAACGGGCGACGGACGAAACCGAGCAACGCGCCGTCTGGCATGACCTGCTGGCCGCCCATGCCGACCAGCAATTCACCATCGGTGTCATATCGGGATCGCGACAGCCGGTTATCGTCAGCCGGCGGCTGCACAACCTGCCGCGCCAGGGCATCTATAGCTGGCATCCCGGCGCGTACTTCGGGATCTATCGTCCCGACACGTTCTGGTTGGAGCGATAAAGGTAAGACCACAAAAAAGAGGAGACTGCGTCGCGGCTGGTGGCCATCAGCCTGAAGTCGCGCGGTCCTGAACTTACACACGAACGCGCGTAGTACGGCGATATTCGGCACTGATCCAATCGATTCTGTCGCTTTAGAAATTTTTGTATGAGAATGACTCGCAATCGCACTAAGGTAGTCACGTCGCAAGACGCATAACGCGCAAGGACGCCTGTCGACGCAACTCGATCTGACGAGGTGACCATATGCCAATACAGATCGATCAGAGGCTAGGGCTCTATCTGGCGCATCGCGCGGCCCTTGTGGATTACGCGGCTCCCATCGTGGGGTGCCGGGCAACGGCAGAGGACGTCGTCCAGGAAGCGTTCGTGCGTTTCACCGGCGAAGCAGCACTGGTCGAGGTTGATCATGTCAGCCAGCCCGTTGGATATCTGTATCGGATCGTTCGCAACCTCGCCGTCGATTGGGCGCGTCGCCTCTCTGCTCAATCATACAGCAAGCAAGTTGTGCCTGACTTCTTCATGGAGACGGTTCCCGCAGGCACGCCCACACCCGAAGATTACGCGGCCTATCGCGAAGAACTCGCGATCGTCACCAGGGCGCTCGACGAGCTGCCGAAACGCACGCGACTCGCATTCGAAATGCATCGCCTGGACGGCCTGACCTTGAAGGAAGTCGCCGGGCAGATGGGTATCTCGATTACGTTGACACACCAGTTGGTCCGCCGGGCGATGACCCACTGTGCCGACCGATTGGACAGCCACCTGGCTTGATTTCCCTACAAATCTCTCTGAAAGGAGGTCAAGATTGGACGTCTAGTAAAGGAACCGTCATGGCAGCGAGGCCCTTCCGAGGTTCCACATGGATGCAAGGATGGCGCCCGGCACCCCCAACAACAGCAACGATCCCAGCTGGGATGAGGCGCTGGACTGGCTGCTGAAGGTCAAGGCTGCCCCTGGCGATGCGGCGCTTCAGGCCGATCTCGCGCATTGGTTATCGGAGCGCGAAGCCCACACCAGGGCCTATCAACGTGCCAAGCGCATCTGGCGTCTGACCGGTGACGTACCGTCGGTTTACGCGAGGCATTCGGAGGCCGCCAGGCGACTCCATCCGAGTGAGGATGACACCGCGACAATCGAGCGTGGCGACTCCGAAGAAAAGAGTCGACCGAAAGTTCGGGATCCAAAGGGTGCCGTCTCCCGCCCGAAGTGGCAATGGGCAGCGGGTTTGGCTGCCGGCATCGTTCTCGCCTGCGTACTGGCGCTCTATGCGCCCGCCCTGTGGCGATCGTTTCAGGCGGACTACACGACGGCCATTTCCGAGGTTCGACAGATCACGCTGAGCGATGGCACCGTCGTCAGCCTCAACGCTGATAGTGCCGTGGCAGTCCAATACTCCGAGAAGCGCCGGGATCTCAGGCTGCTCAGGGGTGAGGCTTTTTTCGTCGTTGCTGATCGCGATCCGCGTCCTTTTTCAGTCAAGGCCGGCGCTATGACCGTTGTGGACCTTGGGACTGCGTTCAATCTCAACCTGGGTTCGACGACGCTTGATGTTGCCGTCCACTCGGGAGTCGTGGAGGTACGCTACGAGGGTGGTGGTGAACCGGTGCGTGGGCGACTTACCACCGGCGAGCGCTTCACGGTGGACCGAGCGACAGGACAAATCACGCGCGACGTGATGTTGCCGTCATCCATGGGCGCATGGCGCAACGGCCGGATCATTGTGCGTGGAGCCACCATTGCCCAGGTGATCGATCAGATCAGGCGTCACTATCGCGGGATCGTCCTGGTCGTCGACGATCGCATCGCTGCGCGCAAGATCACCGGCATCTACGATCTCGCGGATCCCGTCGCGGCGTTGCGGGCCGCCGTCGAGCCGCATGCGGGCAGTGTCACGCGCATCACGCCCTTCCTCGTCGTTGTTTCCGGTCCGTGACATCGTCGGGGCGAAAAAGCCGGGGCCTCACCTGAAAAAATCGCACTGGGACTCGTCTCTTCTCCGAACCGGAAATGAACGTGCCGGAGGTCCGCGAAGAGTGCGCTGACGCTCGTGCACACCCGTTTCTTGTTGTTCCGTTGTCGTCTGCAGATGGCCGTAGAGCCGTTCTCGCATTGCTGTTCACTGCCCCGCATTGGCTCGCGTCAATGCGAAGGGCGAGTGCGGGTTACTGGAAAGGAAGGGGCGCAAATGAGCTGGGGAGATGAAAAGACCGAGTTCCTTGTCGTGGTCAACGACGAGGAACAGTACTCGATCTGGCCGAGCTACAAGGCCGTCCCGGCGGGCTGGCGCGTCGAAGGCAAGCGTGGGTTGAAGGCGGAGTGCCTGGCCTACATCGATGAGACTTGGACCGACATGAGGCCGCTCAGCCTGCGCAAGATCATGGAGCGCGATGCCACCGCCAGCGGCGGAAACGAGTAGGCCAACGCGGATCAGGGCGATGGCAAAGGTCACGTTGTTCTGCCTGCCATATGCGGGTGCGGGAGCGGCCGTCTATCGCGACTGGCAGGGCCGGCTGCCGGATTGGATCAAGCTTGTTCCATTGCATTTGCCGGGTCGTGGCGTGCGGTATGGACAGCCTGCCATCAGCCAGTGGCCGGCGTTGATGGATCTGCTGATCAACGACATGCGGCCTCACCTCGCGAGTCCCTTCGCCATCTTCGGCCATAGCATGGGTGCCCTGGTCGGCTACGAACTGGCGCACACACTTCGTGATCGCCTGCAGCGCCAGCCGGTTTGGCTGGGTGCGTCTGCGTGCACCGCGCCGTCTCGACGCGAACTCGAATTGAAGTGGCTGTCATGCCCTGAAGGAGAGTTGATCGAGGAACTGCAATCCCTGCAGGGCACACCGCTCGAACTGCTGGAAAATCGTGAACTGATGGATCTGGTGCTGCCCGTCGTGCGGGCGGACTTCCATCTCTGTGGCAGTTATCGGCCGGAACGACGGCCGGCTCTGACCTGCCCGATGCTAGTGCTGGGCGGTACCGAAGACGAACTCTCGCAGGAGCCGTTGAACCTGCAGGCGTGGTCGAAAGAGACAAGCGCGGCGTTTCGGTTGGAGATGTTCGACGGCGATCACTTTTTCATCAATAGCCATCGGAACGCCGTGCTCGACCTGGTCGCGCAGTCATTGTCGGCTGTCGTGCCACACGCGGCGCCGATCGATGCTTAGGGCTGGCGATACAGGCGGTGCCTTCCGAACCGATCCGCCGTCGTGGTTGGACCCGGGATATCGCCCGGCCAACGGCAGCCAGGGTTGGCCAGTCACCCGTGGGTCACTCACGGCGACCGACCTCCATGTCTGGATGTTTCAGTCGTCGCGCGGCGATCTGACGTCGGACTGGAGCGTCCTTGGTGCCGCAGAACGTGTGCGTGCCGAGCGCTTGGTGCATGCCGAGGACCGCACCGGTTTCGTCCGCGGGCGGGCGATGGTGAGGCGCATCCTGGCCGCTTATGAGGGCATCGAAGCATCGGCCATCGCGTTCACGGCAGGAGAGTATGGCAAGCCGGTCTTGTTGGCCGCCGGGTCGGTGCACTGCAGCTGGAGCCATGCCGGCCCGGTCTGGCTGCTCGCGATTGCCAGCGGCGGCGCGGTGGGAATCGATATCGAACGGGTGGATGCCGACTTCGAGTGGCATGGTCCCGCCGACATTGCTTTCCATCCGCACGAACGCCGGTTCGTGGAACAGTCTGCGGATGGCCGCAGTGGGCGCTTCTATGCTCTGTGGACGCGCAAGGAAGCGCTGCTGAAGGGGCTGGGTACTGGCCTCCATGACGACATGGCGGCGCTCTCGATCGTCAACGCGTCGGGGGTGATGTGCGATACGGTCCTGACGCTGGGTGGCGCCTGCTGGCAGGTGGTCAGCCTGGACATGCCGCCAGGTTATACAGGTGCTGTCGCGGCCGACTTTGCCATCGCCCGTGTCACCGCTTTCGTTCCCGTCGAGGCTGATCTCTCTCTTTCGCTTCAACGGTCACGTGCCGTGCCCAAGCCGGCGGGCTCCATCGTGGCAGAGCGGCCATGGATCAAGTGACTCCCGACAAGCCGGAGAGAACCGGCCACCGAGAATTCTTTGAGACGAATGTCCGCGAGCACGGGGGTACGCGGCTGCTGGTCGCCACAGGCGCGAAGAGGGATGCCATCACCGACCATCTCGATGCGGCGCATCAGGCGGCGCGCGCGCACCTCCACGACCACGGCGCCATCCTGTTTCGCGGTCTGGCGCGCGGTGGCGCCGGGCAATTCGATGATTTCGCCGGCAGCTTCGGTCACGAGCTTCTGTCCTATGATTTCGGCTCGACACCGCGCAGCAAGGTAGAGCGCGGCGTGTACTCATCGACCGAGTATCCGGCGCACCAATGGATTCCGCAGCACAACGAACAATCGTACACCAGCCGGTGGCCGATGAAGATCTGGTTCTACTGCGATGTCGTGCCGTCCGGCGGTGGCGATACGCCGATTGCCGATAGTCGGACGATCTATCGGCGACTGGATCCAGCCGCGCGGCTGCGGTTCGCAGCCAAGCAGCTCATGTATGTGCGCAACTACGGCAACGGGCTGGATCTGCCTTGGGAGCGCGTATTCCACACCTCCGATCGGGCACAAGTGGAGGCGTTCTGCGCCACCCATCGGATCGAATGCGAATGGCGTGCCGATGGAGCACTGCGAACACGTCAGGTTTGCCAGTCGCAAGCGCGTCATCCCGTAACGGGCGACATCGTCTGGTTCAACCAGGCTCACCTTTTCCATGTTTCGGCCCTGGAGCCGGACGTTCGCGAGGCGCTGCTGTCGGTGGTCGACGAGCCCGACCAGCCACGCAATGTCTTCTACGGCGACGGCTCCCCGATCGAGGAGAGCATTCTCGACGAGATCCGCGGCTGCTACCGCGACGTGATGCTGCGCTTTTCGTGGCAGGAAGGCGACATCCTCATGCTCGACAACATGCTGATGTCGCATGGTCGCGCCCCTTATGAAGGGACCCGACGCGTCCTCGTCGCCATGGCCGAAGCTGCGTCACTCACCTGACGAAGCGCTTGGACAGCACCACGCTTTGAACCCGACAGTTTTGCTTTCGCTTAAAGGAGTCTTCAGATCATGAGTGGAGATCCTCAGCATCTCTTTGACTTCAGGCACCGCACGGCCACGGCTCAGCAGAGCATTGCGCTCATCCGGCAGTTTGCCGCCCACAACGCCTTTCGCAGCGCGATGGTCGAAGAACTCGAACTGGACGAGGATTTCCATCGTCGGCCCCTGCGACCGGAGGACTTGTCCTTTATCGATTTCACCAGGCCGGTTACGGCGGAGTCCGCCTTTCGCCTCCCGTTTCTCGCCACGCAGCGGCTTCTTCTATGTGCCAACGAACTCGAAATCGCCCGCTTGCCACGCAGCGGCGGCGACCACGCGTTCGCCGGGTACCTGAGCTTCTACGGCGAGGAGAACCGCACGCTCGCTGTACAGATCAAGCCGTTTCTCGAAGACTTTGCCTTTGACTTCCTGTGCGGGGAGGATACGGCGGCGCCAAGTGTCGAGGCCTGTGTCGCGCAACTGGCCACATTGCTGCAGACGGAGATGGCGTTCTGGGACGACATCTTCGATCACCTCGTGCGTACGCGGTACGTGGAAGGCGGTCTGGGCTATATCCTGATCCAGAAGCAAAGTCTCGCCGGTTCCAAACGCATGGCGTTCGGCAAAGCCGGGGCGATGGGCTACTTCGACCATTTGCTGCCCCAGGACTGGCCGAGATTGGGGCAAGACGAAACCGACCAGCAGATCATGCGACGATTGGCCGAACTGTGTGGGATCGCCAAGGGCGAGCATTCCTACTGGCAGTTCTATCTGTCGACCAGCCTGGCGGAGTGCAATCTCTTGCATGCTCTGGCCGGCAGACCCGGTGCGGCTTTGGCCCTGGGTGGTGCCGCCTTTGCTGCCGAGGCAACATGGTTGGCCTTTCGGGGCCTGATTGCTCAAGCTGGTCCGTGCATGCGAATCACGCACCGCGACGATGTGGCCGGGCGCCGGTCTGATGCAGCCAATGAGCTGCTGGCGCGCTTTGCACGGTCTCTCGGCAGTATCGAGCGCGGCTATGGTGCGCGCGGCCTGCGTCTCGCCCGGCAAGGCCTGAGGGCAGCTGCCACCCTCGCAGGCTATGCCCGACGCAATCTGGAGGAACAGCTGAACTGGCTGGCGTCCGTCGACTCCTATCGGGAAATCGCACGCCAGATCAGTGCGCGGATCGAAGCGGAGCGCCCGGATATCGACCGTGAGACATTCGTCGAGCCGCGCGAGATGTGCTCGACGACGCATGTGCACGACGATCATCGGCTTGTCGTGATCGAGTCCGGCAACATGGTGTTCTGGGGCAATGTCGGCATGAAGCTGCGACTGGCGCCAGGTGAGATGGTCCTGGTGCCCGAGGGCCGACTGCACGGTTCATCAATAGAGTCGGACGAGTGCGTCTACCATCAGCCGATTATTCCTGACGAATGGGTGCGCCCGCTCGTGCGCGATCGCGCGACAGCATCGGCTGCCGCCTGAGCGGCCGGTTCGGAACCAATCACGGCCCGAGCACATCGTCGGGCCGGCGCATCGAGAAGAACGAGCGAGCGAGGATCGGGCCATGACGCCGGAAACGGAGAAGAGGCGACGTCGCGTGCCGAGCAAGTGGGCATCGCGCATCATCAGCGGCGACACCATCGGCACGGTCGAACCTCCAGATTGGTTCGTGGAGTCCTATAAGACATTCCGGCATCATGTGACGGATCCCGAGTATCCGTGCTTCTTCGGCACGCAGGCCGAACGTCGCGGAGAGATGTTCTATGCTTGCGCGTCGACGGACGATCTGACGCATCTGCCGTCGACCATGGCGAAGTTCCTGGCATTGTCGGCGGCGCGTGAGCACGAGAAGAACAATTTCGCCTTATTCTTCGAGCCTCAACACCCGGCACTCGATCATGACGGCGCGCGGTCGTTCTTCTGGCGAACCCTGCAGTACCTGCATGACCATGACGATCATACCGCTCCCGACGCTACGGCGCCCGATCCATCCGATCCGATGTGGGAGTTCACCTTCGCCGGCGTGCAGATGTTCGTTGTGGGCTGCAGCCCGTCATACCGGCGGCGCCATAGCCGCAACCTCGGGCCCGGTTTGATCCTGCTGTTTCAGCCACGCAGCGTCTTCATCGATGCCATCACGCAGCACGCGATCGGACCGGAGGTGCGCGCGCGCATCCGCGACCGTCTTACCCGTTGGGACGAGGTATCACCGCACGGCAGCCTGGGCGTCTATGGCGACACCGACAATCGTGAATGGAAGCAGTACTTCCTTCCCGACGACGATTCCCCCAGTTTAGACGCCTGCCCGTTTCTGCAGCGGCGGGCACGGATTGCAGAGACATCGCGCCCCGAGGACAAGGCGGCCCGCGACGAAAGCGCGGTCGTGTCGAAGAAGCCAGCCGATTTGCTGGAGGCTCTGCGCCGGCACGTTGAGCTCTGGCCCAAGCGTCCGGCCGTACGCTTCTTGCGTGATGGTGAGAGCGAAGAAGAGGTTCTGACCTACGGCGATCTCGACCGCCAGGCAAGGCAACTGGCAGCGGAGCTCCGGCGGCATGCCCACGTGGAGGACCGCGCACTGCTGCTGCTGCCAAATGGCCTGGACTATGTCGTCTCGTTTTTTGCCTGCCTGCACGCAGGCATCATCGCGGTCCCAGCCTACCCGGCCGAGACCGCGCACGCGCATCATCTCGATCGCCTGCGATCGATGCTTCGCGACTGTGCACCGCGGCTGCTGCTGACCGATGCCGCTCATGCGCCTCTGCTCGACAATTTCGCCACGGATGATCTTCCGGTCGACCACCGGCGGCTGATCATCGAACGCGACGGCGCGACGCGCCCTGTCGGCGAAAGCACCGACCAGAGCCCGGGATGCGAGATCGCCTTCCTGCAGTACACCTCGGGCTCGACCACGGCTCCCAAGGGAGTCGTGGTCGGTCATGACAACCTGGTCGCAAACCTGGATGTCATCAAGCGTGCCTTTGCAATCGGGCACTCGGACGTCGTGGTGACCTGGCTGCCGCTCTACCACGACATGGGATTGATCGGCGCGCTTCTGACGCCGCTGTTCGCGGGCGCCACCGTCGTGCTCATGACAAGCGAGCACTTTCTGGCGAGTCCGGCGCGTTGGCTGAGGGCCATCTCTCGGCATCGCGGCACGATCGGTGTGGCGCCCGACTTTGCTTATCAGCTCTGCGTGGATCGTTGCCGTGACAGCCAGATGCAGGGGCTGGACCTCAGCACCTGGCGTCTGGCCGGGTGTGGTGCGGAACCGATACGACCCGCGACGATGCGAGCGTTCATGGATCGGTTCTCGCAATTGGGCTTGCGGCCCGGTGCCCTGGTGGCCTGCTACGGACTGGCCGAAGCGACATTGATGGTTTCCGCCAACTGTGACGGTGCCGGCGCCCGCGTGCAGCGCTTCGCCGTGGATGGTCTGGCGCGCGGACACGCGTGTCACGACGATGCTGGCACCGAGTTGATTGATTGTGGTGGGCCGCAGGAAGACCACGCGATCAGTATCGTTGATCCGATATCGTTGACGGAGTGTCCGGCGGGGCAGATCGGCGAAATCTGGTTTGCCGGACCCAGCGTGGCGCGTGGCTATTGGTCCAATACGCGGGCGACGAAGGAGACGTTCCAGGCGGCGTTACCAAACGCGCCTGGCTCGCGCTTTCTGCGCACCGGCGACATTGGCTTCCTGCATGAAGGTCGACTGTTCGTCAGCGGTCGCCTGAAGGATCTCATCATCATCCGCGGGCAGAATATCTATCCGCAGGATATCGAGTGGACGGTCGCCAGTCAGGTCGAGGATATCCGGAAGGGACGTATCGCTGCGTTCGCCATGTCGGTCGATGGCCGTGAAGGCATCGGTGTTGCGGTCGAGGTCTCCCGTGGTCGGCTGCGGACGATGCGCATCGACGAGATCTTCCGGGCAATCAATACCGCGGTGTCCGCAGCGTATCACGAGCCGGTCGACGTCATTCTCCTGTTGAAGGGCGGTGATCTGCCGCGCACCTCCAGTGGCAAGCTCCGGCGCGGCGCCTGCCTGACGGGGTGGCAGGATGGCACGCTTGATCCGATCGCCGTGCATCTGCGCGGGGACGAGCAGGCCGCGACTGATGCGGTGCCGCCAGCACCGCCGCGCTCCGATACGGAGATCCTGCTGTCGCAGATCTGGCAGGAGGCCTTCGGTCGTTCGCCGATTGGCATCGATCGGGATTTCTTCGAACTGGGTGGCCAGTCATTGACGGCGGCGCAGATCCTGGCGCGGACTGCCGAGACATTCCATGTTGATCTTCCGCTCAAGTTCGTCTTCGAGGCGCGAACGATCGCGGCGCAGGCCCAACGGCTGGTGCATGGGAAGAAAGGTGAACGACATCGTGCGGGGCCGCGTCCCGCCGTTGGGGGGTCACAGGACGATCGTTTTCCCCTCTCCCAGGCCCAGGAACGCCTGTGGTTCGAGTGGAAGCTGGCGCCGGAAAGCGCGGCGTACACCGTGGCTGGCGCCTTGCACCTGGATGGTGCGCTTGATGCAACTGCGTTGCGCACTGCGCTGGCCGCGGTTGTCGGTCGGCATGAAACGCTGCGCGCGCGATTCCACGAAATCGACGGTATTGCGCATCAGGTCATTGGTGAGGAGTCCGCGTTTGGGTGGTGCGAAGATGACTTGAGCACCTGGTCCGAAGTCGATCGCGAACAGCAGTTACCGATCCACCTGCGCCGGCTCGCGGCTGAACCGTTCGACCTTGAACAGGGCCCGCTACTGCGGGCCACCTTGCTGCGGCAGCACGATCGTGCGCATGTCCTGCTGCTGGCCATGCACCACATTGTCTGTGACGGCTGGTCAATCTCGATATTGCTGAGGGAGATCAGCGAGTTTTACGAAGCGCTTCATCAGGGGGCGGCGGCTGATTTGCCGTCGCTCGAAGTGAGACTTGTCGACTACGTGCGATGGCAGAGGGACGAGCAGCCTGAAGAGGATCTGGCACCGCAGCGGGCCTATTGGCGGGAGCAACTTGCCGATGCATCTCGAAGCCTCGACCTGCCGACCGATCGGCCCCGAGCGCCAAGCGAGCGATATGCTGGGGAAACCCAGCGTTTCGACCTGCCGATTGAGCTGCTGGCCGCCTTGAAGGATCTTGCCCTGAAGGAAGGCGCGACGCCGTTCATGGTGTTTGTCGCCGCTTTCAAGGCACTGCTCGCGCGCTACTGTGGCCAGAGCGACATCGTGGTCGGCACGCCGGTCTCGACCCGAGCCTGGCCGAGCCTCGAAGGCCTCATCGGATTCTTCGTCAATACGCTGGCACTGCGCAGCGATCTGTCAGGTGATCCGACCGTTCGCGAGTTGCTGCACCACGTCAAGGAGACGACACTCGAGGCGCTGGCGCACCAGGATGTACCTCTCGACCGCGTGGTGGCCGACCTTCAGCTGGATCGGGATCGGTCGTTGCATCCTGTGTTCCAGGTCCTCTTCGCGTGGCAGACGCTGCCGCAGGGGAGTTGGGAGCTGCCCGACCTGGGTGCACGCTGGGTCGATGTCGATACCGGGACTGCCAAGTTTGACCTTTCGCTGTCGATTATCGAAACGCCCTCCGGATGGCGCGGTGCCTTCGAGTATGCGACAGCCCTTTTTGATGCCGGCACAATCAGCCGGCTGACAGAGCATTTCCTGACGGTGCTGCGCGCGTTCGCGGCCGAACCCGAAAGCCGGCTCTCGTCGCTGCGATTGCTGGGTGACGCCGAGCAACAAGCCATCCTGGCCGCGGGGGCCGGCGACGCATGTCCGACGACACCGGATCGCGCGGTTCACGAACTCGTAGCGGAACAGGCCCGACGAGCGCCAGAGGCTGTGGCGCTTGTCCACGCAGGCGTGTCGCTGACCTATGGTGAGCTTGAGCAGCGTTCGAACCGTCGAGCCCGCCACTTGATCCGCTGTGGTGTCGGCAGCGGCATGGTCGTCGGCCTGTGCGTCGAGCGGTCATTGGACCTGGTGGTCAACCTGGTGGCAATCCTCAAGGCCGGTGCAGCCTGCTTGCCGTTCGATCCTGGGTATCCGCAAGAGCGGCTGGCCTTCATGCTGATGGATGCGCGGCCGCCCGTTGTTATCGTCGACTCCGCAGCGCAGCCGGTGCTGCCGATTCCATCAGAGACCAGAACGGTCCTCGTCGATGCGGAAGCGTGGGACGAAGAAACCGGCGCGATTGATCTGGCACCCTGCGAGTCTGATGCTCTCGCGTACGTCCTCTACACATCAGGGTCGACCGGCCAGCCCAAGGCCATCGCGATGCCGCACCGGGCGCTGGCCAATCTCGTCCATTGGCATCTTGCCCGACACCGCGATCCGATGTCGTGGCGTGTCGCCCAGCTCACGCCCATCAGCTTCGACGTCTCGTTCCAGGAGATCTTCTCGGCGCTGGTTTGTGGCAAGACGCTGTACCTGGCCAACCAAGAAGCCCGCCTTGACCGCAGGCTGTTGCTCGACTTCGTCCTGGAGCATCAGATCCACGAAGTCTTCGCCCCCCAGGTGCTGCTCGATCAGCTCGCCGACGAGGCCGCGGCGCGAGATGCGGCAGACCTGCCGTTGCGCCATGTGTTCCAGGCAGGAGAAGCGCTGCGTCTGTCATCCAACATCGTCGCGTTGTTCGGCCAACGGTCGGCTGCAGTACTGCACAACCACTATGGGCCGACAGAAACCCACGTGGCGACAGCGACGACGCTGCCGCGGTTGCAAGGGGATCTTGCGACGCCGATTTCTGTCGGCGTACCGATTGCCAACACGCGAGCCTACGTCCTGGACGAAGCGCTGCGGATTGTACCTGTCGGTGTGGCGGGCGAGCTTTACGTGGGTGGCGCCTGCCTGGCGCAGGGGTATCTGAATCGGCCTGGACTCACCGCAGACCGCTTTTTGCCAGATCCGTTCGGAGCCGGCGGGCGGCTCTATCGCACGGGAGACCGCGCGCGCTGGCGCCACAATGGCAACCTCGAACTCCTCGGGCGGCGCGACGACCAGGTCAAGGTTCGTGGCTTCCGCGTCGAACTCGGTGACGTTGAGGCCGCGGTGCGGGCTTGCGCTGGCGTTCGCGAAGCCGTTGTTACCCTGATTGACGACGGTACGGCGGGTCGGCTGGTTGCCTATCTCACCACCGATCCCTCGGTGGACGTGACAACAACCACGTTGCGCCGGGAACTCGGTCGCAAGTTGCCGGCGTTCATGCTGCCAGCCGCGTTCGTGGTGCTGGAAGTCCTGCCGCGGCTGCCCAACGGCAAAGTGGATCGGCGACAATTGCCGGCACCCGTTGCGGCGTCGGATATCGAGCATGTCGCAGCACGCACGGCGACGGAAGCGGCGCTCTGTGAGATTTGGACCGAAGTTCTCGGCGTGCCGAAGGTGGGCGCGCGGGACGACTTCTTTCTGCTGGGCGGGCATTCTCTGCTGGCCGTCCGGATTGTGTCGCGCATACGCCAGAGGCTTGGTCTGGATGTGCGGCTCCAGGCCGTCTTCGCGCACTCGGTTCTTGCCGACCTGGCAGCCGAAGCAGACCGTGCGGCGCCGGCGGCGGATGTTGCGATCCAGCCGCAAGCATCGCGGCCTGATCGGCTGCCTTTGTCGCCGGCTCAGGAAAGCCTGTGGTTCCTATGGAAGCTGGAGCCGCTTAGTGCTGCCTACAACCTGCCCGGCGTGCTGCGGTTGAAAGGCATCCTGGATGTGGCCGCCTTGCGCGGCGCGTTGCGGACTCTCGTGGAGCGACACGAGAGCTTGCGCACGCGCTTTGCCGAGGTTGACGGCGTTGCCTTCCAGGTCGTGTCTGACCAGCCGGCATATGGCTGGTCCGAGATGGATCTGCGGGAACTTGAGCCTGCCGTGCGCGAAGCGCTGCTCCAGGAACGCGTGCATGCCATGGGAACCGCACCGTTCGACCTGGAAATGGATCCGCTACTGCGCGTCGAATGGGTTCGGCTGTCGGATGCGGAGCATGTGCTGCTGGTGACGATGCACCATATCGTTGCCGACGGCTGGTCGATCGGGATCTGCCTGCGTGAGTTGGGCGCACTCTACGGTGCAGCGCGAGGAGGCCTGGCTGCCGATCTGCCGGCGTTACCGATCCAGTATGCCGATTACGCACGCTGGCGACGTGAAAGCCTCGTAAGCGATGCCATGGCCGCGCAGCTGGCGTATTGGCGGCAACGTCTCGGGGATGAGCATCCCGTTGTGGAGCTGCCGACCGATCGCCGTCGCGGCGGGGCGCGCGATGCGGTGGGTGGCCGCATAAGCCGACACGTACCGGCCGATGTCGCGAGAGCCCTTGGACGCAGTGCCCAGTCCAGGGGCACGACATTGTTCGTGATGTTGCTGGCTGCATTGAACGTACTGCTGCACCGCTACGGTGGTCAGACGGATTTGCGCGTGGGCATCCCCGTGTCGGGGCGGCAGCGCCTGGAAACCGAAGGCCTGATCGGCTTCTTCGTAAACATGCTCGTCATCCGCACCGACCTGGCCGGAAGCACGCAGGTCAAGACGCTGCTGGAGCAGGTCCGCGCGCGCGTTCTGGAAGCGCAGGGACACCAGGATCTTCCGTTCGCGCGTCTGGTGGAGGCGCTGCAGGCCGAGCGTAGCCTGAGCCGCACGCCGCTATTCCAGGTGACATTCAATCTGGAGCAGGAACAAGGTCAGCCCTTCGCCGGCGTGCCGGGATTGGAAGCCGGCGACATGGAAGCCGGCAGCGTACCGGCGCCCTTCGACCTGATGGTCGGTGTGAAGGAAGGCAATGACGGCCTTCATGTCACGTTCACCTACGCACGAGATCTGTTCAACGAAGCGACGATCGAACGGCTGTGCGGACACTACGTCTCGGTTCTGGAAGCACTGTGTGCGGGACTGGAGCAGCGTGTCGGTGAGATCGCGTTGGGGGATGTGTCGGTGCCGGCGCGGGAGCTGGCGCGGTATGGGTTTGTGCCGGTGACGCGGTCGATCACATCGCAGGCGCGGGCAGAAGCGGAGGCAGTGAGCTGCGCGGACGAGCGGCTGAGCTATGGCGCGCTGGAGGCGTGGTCGAACCGGATCGGACGGCGGCTGAAGCGGCTGGGGGTAGGTCGCGAGGTACGGGTGGGCCTGTGCCTGGAACGGTCGGTGGGGATGGTGGCCGGGTTGCTGGGTGTGCTGAAGGCGGGCGGCGCGTATGTGCCGCTGGACCCGGCGTACCCTGAGGTGCGGTTGCGGGAGATGGTGGCGGACGCGGGCGTGGGCTGCGTGGTGACGGACGCGGCGACGGCGGTTCGCCTGGGCGCGGTGCTGCCGGACTGTGCGCTGGTGGTGGTGAGCGACGTCGAGGGGGAGA
>Ga0187894_10001245_pt1 | contig 33108 bp, 29 predicted proteins | sample GBC1701081metaG_FD_136650 | JGI IMG/M metagenome (GOLD analysis project Ga0187894, IMG submission 136650) | White microbial mat communities from a lava cave in the Kipuka Kanohina Cave System on the Island of Hawaii, USA - GBC170108-1 metaG ...
GATAGTGAACGAGCTCGGTGTGGTCGAGCTCGTCGAAAGAGCGCTCAAAAGGACTATGGCGTCCGAGACCGCCAAGCTCGAACGCTCGCTTATATTTCTCGCTACCACGGGGAGCGCGGCGCCCTTTATCGGCCTCTTCGGCACGGTCTGGGGGATCATGACCTCGTTCATCGGACTCGCGGGGAGCCAGGGCGTGCCCACGCTCCAGGCCGTGGCGCCGGGTATTGCCGAGGCCCTCGTCGCCACCGCTATAGGCCTCGCGGCCGCTATCCCGGCGGTTATCGCATATAACTTTTTCATCAGCAGGGTGAAGAGGATAGATATAGAAATGGAAAACTTCTCCTCGGAATTCCTCAATATCGTGGACAGGTATATTAAGAAGGTGTAAGACACATGGGAATGCAGACCGATAAGAATAACGGACGCTCCGTAATGTCGGAGATAAACGTCACGCCTTTTGTGGACGTGATGCTCGTTCTCCTGGTCATCTTCATGGTCACGACCCCTATACTCTATCAGGGTGTAGACGTGAACCTGCCGAAGACCGAGTCCCGCCCCATGCCCTCGCTCGACCGTGAAAGAAAGGTCGTCGTCACGCTCAACGGGAGCGGGGAGATATTCATCGAAAAGGAGCGGTACTCGCTCGACCAGCTCCGGATAGAGGTAAGAAAGCTCATGGCCGAGAGGGGGAAGAATTTAACGGACGAGGACGTATTCCTGAGGGCGGATTCAAGCGTCCCTTACGGCACGGTCGTCGAAGTCATGTCGGAGATTAGAAACGCGGGGGTACAGAAGATCGGGCTCATCACGGAGCCTGTTCCGAAGTAATGACCAGAGGTGAGCGGGGAAATGAAACCGGAAGATAAGGATACATCCAGCGGCACATCTTTTTGGGGAATATTTTTTTCGGTCGCTCTCCACGCGGCCGTGCTGATCCTTGTGCTGTTCTGGGGATTCAGCGGCACTTCAAACCATTCGAGCTCGAGCGGGCCCATACAGGTATCGCTCTCTGGCATCGGACCCGGGGGCGGACAGGACTCGAGTCAACCGTCCCGTCCCAAAGCGCAGCCGCAGGCGCCTAAGAAGCCGGAGCCGGTAAGGGAGGAGCCTCCCGAAGCTGAAAAGAAGGAGGAGGTCAAAGCTCCGCCTCCCGAGCCCGAGAAAAAGGAACCCCCTAAAGAGCCTGAGAAAGAAGAGGTAAAAAAGGAAGAGCCTAAAGAAGAGCCCAAAGAGGAAGAGAAGCCTAAAGAGGTCGTTAAAGAGGAGCCCGAGAAAAAGGAAGTCATACCTCTCGAGACGGAAAAAAAAGAGGAAGTAAAGAAAGAAGTAAAGAAGGAAGAGCCGAAGAAGGAAGAGAAAAAAGAAGTAGCGGAAAAACCCAAGCCGACGGAAAAGCCGAAGACAGAGACCAAGAAAACCACGGCGAGCAGCAAGAAGAATCTGGAGAGCGAAAAGAACAAGGTCCTTCAGGACATAAAGAGACAGAAAGTCCTGGATGAGTTAAAGGGAGGCTCCCGGGAGAGCGCGGAGCCCATGGAGGAGATGGGGGAAGAGCAGAGGCTCGCAATGACCGATTCCGGTGAGCTGCCGGGGGAATCGGAGTCAGGCCCGGGCGACCAGTCCGAAGGCTCGTCTCGAGGCACGGAGGGTTCAGGAAGCGGGTCCTCCGTTAACCCGGTGCTGCTGCAGCTGTATACGGATAAAGTCCATCAGAGGATAAGCAGGAACTGGAGGATTCCGCCGGGCGTACCGACCGACGGCAGCCTTACGACGATGATATTATTTAAGGTCGACCAGAGCGGAAGGGTATTCGACGTGAGGGTAAATCAGTCCTCAGGCAACCCGGCGTTTGACGAATATAGCGTAAGCGCGATATATAAATCCGCTCCGCTTCCTCCCCCTCCTTCCGAGTTCGCCGAAGAGGCAAAGACGAGCGGAGTACTCGTACCATTTAAGAACAAGACATACTGACGGGCATCAAAATGGTTCCTGCTGCATAATTTGTTTCAGACTAAAGTTTGGGAGTCCGACATTGAACCTTATCCTCATACGTCACGGCGAAACGGAATGGAACAGGACAGGCAGGTGCCAGGGCGTGGCGGACATTGACCTCAACGATACGGGAAAGAGGCAGATAGAGGAGCTCGCACACTCGTTGAGGGACGCCGATATCAGTGCCGTGTATTCGAGCGACTTGCTTCGGGCGCTGCGCACGGCAAAGCGTATAGCCTCGCATCACGACCTCGGCGTCAATATAGACAAGGACTTGAGAGAAATGGATCAGGGGGACCTCGAAGGACTCCTCTTCGAAGAGATCAGGGACAGGTACGCGGACGTGTTAAAGGAATGGCGTGAGAGTCCCGAAACCCTCTTGCTCCCCGGAGGGGAATCGCTCCTTCAGGTGGAGCAAAGGGCATGGAACGTATTTGAAAAACTGAGCAGGCTCCACGCTGGCGAGACCGTCGTCGCCGTCAGCCATAACCTCACGATCACGGCGCTCCTCTGCAAGATAACCGGGGTCGGTCTCGGGGGCTTCCGCAATTTTAACCTCCGGGCCGCCTCGAAGAATTTGATCGTTTCAGTGAACGGGAACATAGAGGTAAGGCAGCTTAACGACGTCTCCCATCTGTCCCCGGACGAGTCGCTCCCCCCGTTCTAACCGCCGCGGTCTTTTACCCGGTCACGCCCTCAGGCATACGGGGTTTTCTTGTAACTCCCCGCGATATATGGTGTAATTTCCCCGTAACGATATGAAAGAAGATATAGAGAGAGTCGTTTTACAATCGGTCGAGAGCATAGGCAGGAAAATCAATCTGACCGGCCTCCCCGTCGAGGTCGAGGTCGGCATCCCGAAACGGAAGGAATTCGGAGATTTTTCGGTAAACACCGCCATGATCCTCGCCAAAAAGATGGGTAAGAGCCCGCGGCAGGTAGCGGAGCTGATTATCGAGAACCTGCCCGGCGAGAAAGACGCGCTCTTCAGAAAAATCGAGATCGCTGGGGCAGGCTTCATAAACTTCTTCGTCAGGGAAGAAGCCATAGTCGGCAAGCTCGGCGAGATAGCGAGGCTCGGGGAGAAATTCGGGACTTCCAACGTCGGTAATGGTCTTAGCGTGCTGGTCGAATTCGTAAGCGCGAACCCCACCGGGTACCTCCACATGGGACACGCGAGGAACGCGGTCGTGGGTGATACGGTGGCGAACATCCTCTCGGCGTCGGGATACAAGGTCACAAGGGAATTCTATATAAACGATGCGGGAAGACAGATGGAGCTCCTCGGTGAATCCGTGTTCGCGAGATACAGAGAGCTCTTCGGAGAGACAGCGGAAATACCCGAAGACGGGTACAAGGGCGAATATGTAAAGGAAATAGCGGCTGAGATCAAGGGGCTCAAAGGCGATTCCCTGCTCAGGGGAGAGGCGCGCGATGCACTGGCGTTCTCCGGAGAATTCGCGAGGGAGAAGCTGCTCGGTTTCATAGGGAAAGACCTCGGGGACATAGGCGTACGTTTCGACGTGTGGTACAGCGAAAAGGAAAATATCCATGGGTCGGACGCCGCGCCGGGAAAGCTGGGGGAAATCAAGAAGCGTCTTGCCGACAATGGTGCGCTCGAGGAAAAGGACGGCGCACTCTGGTTCGCCGGGACCAGATACGGGGACACGCAGGACTGGGTGCTGGTGAAGAGCGACGGTAGCCCCACATACTTCCTCTCCGACATAGCGTACCATGCGGACAAGCTCGAGAGGGGTTTTGAAAGACTCGTCAACGTCTGGGGGGCCGACCATCACGGCCATATCTCCAGGCTGAAAGCCGCGTTGAGAGCCCTCGGGTTCGACGATTCGAGGTTGGACGTCGTCCTCATCCAGTTCGTCCGTCTCATGAGGAAAGGAGAAGAGGTTTCAATGTCGAAGAGGGCAGGTAGCTACGTCACGATGCGCGAAGTGGTGAATGAGGTCGGAGCCGACGTCATGCGCTTCTTCCTGCTCATGCGGAGCTCCGAGAGCCACCTCGACTTCGACCTCGACCTGGCCAGGGAAGAATCGAGCGAGAACCCCGTATATTATATCCAGTACGCTTATGCGCGTATCAGCAGCTTGTTCAGGAAAGCGGAAGAAGAGTGCGTAGAGGAGTCACCGTCCACGCTTGGCCTGCTTTCGCAGCCCGAAGAAGTGGATCTCGTCAAAAAGCTGCTCCTCTACCCCGATATAGTGGAGGATTCGGCCGGGTCGCTCGCACCACACAAGATCGCTTATTACCTCCTGGAGGTAGCCTCCGACTTCCATACCTACTATAATAAATCCAGGATCGTCTTCGACGACCATCGGGTGAGCGGAGCAAGGCTTTATCTCGTGAAGTGCGTGAAGATCGTCCTCAGCAACGGGCTGAAGCTGCTGGGGATATCAGCGCCTGAGAGGATGTGACAAATGCGGAGGGATAGTTCTTCGGGAGGCGGCAGGGTATTTTCGTTCCTGTTCGCTTTTACCGTGCTGTTCGTGGTAGTTTTCGGTCTCGGCGTGTTCGTCGGCAAAAGGCTTGGCCAGCAGGAGCTCAGGATAACTAAAAGGTTCGACGAAGCTCCGCGCGAGCCTTCTCCGGCCATTGTCGAGGAAGCCCCCGAGAAAGAGGCCGAGCAAATATCCGGGAGCCCTACTCCGGTCGTTGAGGAAGCGGCGATAGAGAGCCCGCCCCTTGGCGTCACCGCCGCCGAAGATGAAAAGAAGGAAGTTGAAAAGAAGAGCGTCGGGAAAGAACCGGACGCCGTGAAAGCGGAAATAAAGACAACAGCCCCTGAAAAGACCGATACGCCCGCTCCGGCGAAGCCAGACGAACGGCTGGCCGAGATCACACGTGAAATCGAACGCGAGCTTGAGCAAAAACGGCCTGATAAGAGGAATGATATACAGAAAGAGACGGAGACCGCTAAATCGACTTTGCCCCGGGTCGATCCGGACGGCTTATATACCGTCCAGATAGGTTCATTCCAGGATCAGAAGCAGGCGAACAGCCTTGCGAGCACCCTCCAGTCGAAGGGGTACCCGGTATTTATAAAATCCATGAAATCGCCTGATAATCAGAACTGGTACAGGGTCAGGGTAGGGACCTTCGGCAATATCGAAGCCGCCAAAGCCTTCGGAGAATCGCTCAAAAAATCGGAGCCGGGCGTGAAATTTGTTTTTATTACTGTGAATAACTAACGCCGCTATGAAGACGTCCCTGTTCGGAATAAAGGTCACGATGACAGGAGGTCAGGTTATTCGATTCGTAATGCTTTTCGGTCCCCTGCTCGTTTATCTTGTCCTCGGCTATGCCGCCCCGTTGTTCTCGGACGATGCGGCTAAGGGCGTACATATTGTCGAGTTAAAAGCGAAGGCGGGGCTCATAAAGGTATTCCTGCCAGACGATATATCAGCCGGCGACACCGTTTCAGCCTCGATTGCGCTTTACCCCGGAGGGGTCACTCGGGAGGTTATGGATAGCAACCTCGGGATACTGAGCGGCTACATTATCGAAACGAGCTTTTTCAAGGTCCCCGCCGGTCAAAAATTTATTAAAATTACCGTCCCGAGGAACGCGGCCGGTACCGATATGAAGTTCACTCTGAGAGACGCCTCGATGAAGACAATCGACAGCGCTTCGGTGCCTATAAGCCTGTCTTCTTCCGGGCGCGGGATTGAGGGGCCGCCGACACCCTATGATTACCAGTGCCCGCTGGTAGGTCAGGCGGGAAGGATTGTTGAAATAAAAGGTCCCTTCGACGGGGACTTCGCGACGACCGATTTCAAGATCGGGAATAAAAAGGCAAACGTCATCGCCGAGTCCCCGAGGAAGCTCGTCTTTGAGAGCCCCTCGGATGTAATTGGATCTGTGGAGGTCGTGCTCGTCGAGCGGAATGTGGAGGTAAGGCGGCCTTTCACCTGCCTTCAGGTCTTGAAGATTGGCGAGGGGGACGCAGTCCCTGTCGTGAGCGGCTCCGGAACCGCTTCCCCGACAGGTCCCTCGGCTTCCGTGGTGAGCAAAAAGCGACTGCCGGAACCGGGTATTACGGAAAGGGAGCTCCCTCCCACCACCCGGTCTCTCGAGTTCAGGAGCATTAAAGCGGAGGAAAATCTGCCGCCCTCGGTGCGCGCGGCTGAGGAGCCGTCTCGGGCTTCTGTACCCGGTAGCAGGAATGAGGAGATGAGGATAATACTCGCAAGCCAAATGGAATCCCGGGTCTCTCTCGAGGGCTCGATAAACACAGCTCCCGCTTTATCTGAAGCGGATACCCGGGCCGTGGTGCAGGAAAGCGCCCCGCCTGCGAGGACCGGCGAATATCTGGAAGAAACCGCGATCGAGATAGGGCCGGAAAAGGTCGCGGTAGAAGAATCCCCGGCCCTCCCAGCTCCCGGAAATGGTGTTGAAAACGTCCCAGGCGTCGTTTCGAGCGGCTCGACGGCGGCCGTGCTCGAAGGCCAGCTCCTGGCCTCATTCACAGGCGGTTCGTCTGACGACGGAATCCCGGACGCTGTAATTGATCCGGGGTTGCGGAGTCCTGCCGGGCCTCCGCCCGGCGGGAAGTTTACCGTACAGGTGGCTTCCTACAGAGAAAAGGGGGATGCCCGGGAACTGGCTGACAGGCTCACGCGAAAGGGTTATCAGGCGTTCGTGGCCGAGGCCGAGCTTCCCGGAAAGGGCACGTGGTACAGGGTCAGGGTGGGCCGGTTCGGAACGAGGAAGGAGGCGGCCTCGTTCGGAGAAAACTTAAAAAGAAAAGAGCGAAGTATAAAGACCGTTTACGTCGCCGAGGACGATTGATCCCTGTCAACCGAATGCCCGGCGGGCGACACCCCCTTCTAACATTGGCCCTCCTTGCTTGAAAAAGCCAAAACGGATATTGTTATTCCCGAAATTGTCGTATCATTTATTTATGGAACGGAGTATTATGACCCACCCTGAAGAGATAACGGAAAGGTCTAAAAACAAAAAAAGGCCTGAGTCCACGATGCTGGTCGGAAGCGGCATAAAGACGTGGTGGCTCCTCCTCATGCTTCCTATAGAGGACTATCTGCTCAAGATCAGGGTCCATCCCAACGTCCTTACGGTGTCCACGCTCGTAGTCGCGGTTATTACGGGGATATCATATCACTTCGGATGGATTTTTGCAGGCGGAGTCCTTGTGCTTGCCGGATCGACGTTCGATATATTCGACGGGCGCGTCGCGAGGGCTCAGGGTCTGAGCAGCGAGCACGGGGCTTTCTTCGATTCCTGTCTCGACAGATTCTCTGAAGCATTCATCTATCTCGGCCTTCTCAGTTTCTTCCGGGACTCAATTTTTTCGTATGTCGTTTTCCTGATACTGGTCTCCACAACGATGGTGAGCTATACGCGGGCGAGGGCGGAAGGACTCGGCGTGAAATGCGAAGTCGGCGTCATGCAGAGGGCGGAGAGGGTCGTTTACCTGGGGGTGCTCTCGGTCTTTAATTTCCTGGGCAACATCATTGCCGGGGCTTTCGGCCTCGGACCGGACGATTATCTGCTGAAGCTCGCGCTTATATTAATGCTCGTCTTTTCATCTTACACCTCAGTCCAGCGCATGTTCCACGTAATGACCGAGCTAAGGAAGAGGGACGAGCAACGGAAGATCGAGTCGGAGAGGACCCCCTAGACAGGCCCGGCTCATCCTTCCCGCCGCCGACTGCCCGTAAACCCATCAAATTTCATTTGTTTTCCTTATGGGCACGGGGATTAGCGCCCTGTCGTTATTGGCTTTTATCTTACAATCCGGGGGCTGTCCAATTTGCTAGATTCTAAATTCACAGGTATAAATCAAGTGCTTCATAGTCGGGGGTTAAGTTGTCACTCGTACTTCCCGATGTTCTCGTTTAATCAGATATTTACTCTTATTCCTATTTGCTAAGATGCCTAAACGGAAAGACATAAAAACCATACTGCTGGTAGGGTCGGGTCCGATAGTCATAGGGCAGGCCTGCGAGTTCGACTATTCGGGCACCCAGGCTTGTAAAGCCCTAAAAGAAGAGGGCTTCAGGATCGTGCTCGTGAATTCGAACCCAGCCACCATAATGACCGACCCCGCGTTCGCCGACAGGACATACATAGAGCCCCTCGTACCCGCGATAGTCGAAAAGATAATTGAGAAGGAGAGGCCCGACGCGCTCCTCCCGACATTGGGCGGACAGACCGCTCTCAATATCGCCGTAGACCTGGCCGAGTCTGGCGTGCTCGACAAGTACGGGGTGGAGCTGATCGGGGCCAGGCTGCCTGCGATCAAAAAGGCCGAGAACAGGGAGCTCTTCAAGGAAGCGATGCTGAAAATCGGGCTCGAAGTCCCCAGGAGCGGCGTCGCTCATACGATGGCGGATGCATGGAAGGTAATCGAAGAGCTCGGGTTCCCCGTGATAATCCGCCCGTCCTTCACACTCGGGGGCTCGGGAGGGAGCGTCGCCTACAACAAAGAGGAATTCGAGGAGTTCGCCAAGTCCGGACTCGATCTCAGCCCCGTGAGCGAGATTCTGATAGAGGAATCGGTCCTCGGATGGAAGGAGTACGAGCTCGAAGTCATGCGCGACGTTATGGATAACGTGGTGATAATATGCTCGATCGAGAACTTCGACCCGATGGGCGTACATACGGGGGACAGCATAACGGTCGCGCCTGCCCAGACGCTCACGGATAAGGAATACCAGAGGATGCGGGACGCCTCGATCGCCATAATAAGGGAGATCGGCGTCGACACCGGGGGCTCCAATATTCAGTTCGGGCTCAACCCGGAGGACGGGCGCATGGTGGTCATAGAGATGAACCCCAGGGTCTCCAGGAGCTCCGCGCTCGCGTCGAAGGCAACCGGATTCCCCATAGCAAAGATCGCGGCCAAGCTCGCGGTCGGCTACACGCTCGACGAGATACCGAACGACATCACGCGGTACACCCCGGCGTCTTTCGAGCCTTCAATAGATTACGTCGTGGTCAAGATACCCAGGTTTACGTTCGAGAAATTCCCGCAGACCGATCCCTCACTCACGACGCAGATGAAGTCCGTGGGCGAGGTCATGGCGATAGGGAGGACGTTCAAGGAGTCGCTCCAGAAGGCCGTGAGGTCCCTCGAGATAGATTCCTCGGGATTCGAGCCCAGGTCCGCGGATAACGGCCTCATAACCGAAAAATTAAGGACCCCGAATCCGGACAGGCTCTGGTATATCGCCGACGCTTTCAGGTGCGGGATGGATATCGAGGAAATTTACGGCCTCACATACATAGACAGGTGGTTCCTCCGGAATATAGAGCAGATAGTTCAAATGGAGGAGAGGCTCGGGTCCTCCGCGCGGAAGATGAGCGGGAGCCTCATGAGGAAGGCCAAGGAGTACGGGTTTTCCGACATCAGGATCGGAGAGCTTACGGGGAAGTCACAGGACGACGTGCGGAAATCGAGGCTCGGGAATAATATCGGCTCCGTATACAAAATGGTCGACACGTGCTCAGCCGAGTTCGAGGCGTACACGCCTTACCTTTACTCGACCTACGAAACGGAAGACGAGGCACAGCCTACGGACAGGCCCAAGGTCGTTATACTGGGCGGCGGCCCTAACAGGATAGGGCAGGGCATCGAATTCGATTACTGCTGCGTGCACGCCTCGTTCTCCTTGAGGGAGGAGGGTTACGAAGCCATAATGGTGAACTGCAACCCCGAGACCGTGAGCACCGATTACGATACCTCGGACAGGCTCTATTTCGAGCCCCTCACGCTCGAGGATACCCTCTCCATAATCGGGAGGGAAAAACCGGAAGGGGTGATAGTGCATCTCGGCGGCCAGACCCCCCTCAAGCTCGCTATTCCGCTCGAGGAGAGGGGCGTGAAAATCATCGGCACATCGCCCGACAGCATCGACCTTGCTGAGGACAGGGAGCGGTTCAGGGACCTCGTCGAGGAGCTCGGGCTCAGGCAGCCCGAGAGCGGTATAGCGAGGAGCCAGGAAGAGGCTGTCAGGATAGCGAACGATATAGGCTATCCGATCGTCGTCAGGCCGTCCTACGTCCTCGGGGGCCGCGCAATGGAAATTGTCTATGCCGAGGATTCGCTCAGGCGGTACATAAGAGAGGCGGTAAAGGTATCCCCCAACCGTCCCGTCCTGATAGACAAGTTTTTAAAAGACGCCAAGGAAGTCGACGTCGATGCCCTGTCCGACGGGAGGACGGTAGTCATCGGGGGGGTGCTCGAGCACATAGAAGAGGCCGGGGTCCACTCCGGGGACAGCGCCATGGTCCTTCCCCCTTTCTCGATCGAAGCCCGTGTGATAAAAGAGATTAAGCGTCAGACAAAAGAGCTCGCCCTCGCGTTAAAGGTCGTAGGACTCGTCAATATCCAATTCGCCGTAAAGGACAATATCGTTTACATACTCGAAGTGAACCCACGCGCGAGCAGGACCGTCCCGTTCGTCAGTAAGGCCATAGGCGTCCCGCTCGCCAAGCTCGGGACCAAGGTCATGATAGGGAAATCGCTCAGGCAGCTCGGGTTTACGAAGGAGATAGTCCCCGGGCACTACTGCGTCAAGGAATCAGTTTTCCCGTTTATCAAGTTTCAGGGCGTAGACACGATCCTCGGCCCCGAGATGAAGTCCACGGGAGAGGTAATGGGCATCGATAACGACCTCAGCATGGCATTCGCTAAGGCGCAGATTGCAGCGGGGAGCGACCTCCCGCTCGCCGGGACGGCTTTCATAAGCGTCCAGGACGAAGACAAGCCCAAGCTCTCGGAGTTTGTAAAGGGCCTCGAAGGTCTCGGTTTTAATATTATGGCTACGGCCGGTACAGCCGCATATCTCCAGGGCATCGGGGTCGGATGCGTCGTCGTGAAGAAGGTGAGGGAAGGCCGCCCGCACGTGGTCGATCATATAAAGAACGGGGAGGTCCAGCTCGTCGTGAACACGACATTCGGGCAGAATGAGGTGGAACAGTCCTACCCTATCAGGCGGACTGCGCTCGTCCACAGGGTCCCCTATTTTACGACTATTTCGGCGGCCAGGGCCGCGGTAGGCGCAATCGAGGTGCTTATCAGGAAAGGTCTCGACGTCAAGGCTATTCAGGACTATTATTAAGTGTTGTATAATTGAATGCCATGTTTATGTTATCCGAATGTAATTTAATCCGCTCGAGAAGATTTCCTTTTCCGCTCCTTTAACAGCTCCAGGAGGATTTTAGTATGACCGTAGAAAGAGTGCCGATGACTCCCAATGGATATAAAAAAATGCAGGAGGAGCTCCGCAGACTGAAGACCGTAGAAAGACAGGAAGTGATAAAGCTGATCGAATTCGCGAGGTCCCTCGGGGACCTGTCGGAGAACGCCGAGTACGAGACTGCGAAACAAAGGCAGTCATTCGTGGAAGGGAGAATCCAGGAGCTGGAGAGTAAGATCAGCAGGGCGGAAATTATCGACCCGGCCGAGCTCAGGAACAAGGACAGGGTAACGTTCGGGGTCAGGGTCAAGCTCGAGAACCTCGAGACCGGGGAGACGGTGACGTATCAGCTCGTGGGTCCCGACGAGTCCGAGCCCGATAACGGCCTCATTTCGATCACTTCGCCTATCGGGAAGGCGCTCATAGGAAAACGGGTGGACGACGACGTTCAGGTCCATGCCCCGGGAGGCGTAAGGGAGTTCGTCGTTCTGGAGATAAGCTGAGCCTGCTCCCGCACGGCTCAGTCGATTACTATGCCTGATTCCACTTTACCCGTCTCCGGATCGTATATGTATTCTTCGCCCAGCGGATGAGCGGGGAAAACCGCAGTCGTCTCGAGCTCGATGAATTTTCTGAGCTCATCCAGGCTCCTCGGAAAATCTCCATATAGCTTTTTGTATCTGGCGGACTTCGCGTTCAGGAATGCAATCGCCTCCTGAATTCTCCGCTTCGAGAGTTCGGAGCTTTTTACAGCTTCTATTGTGGGAGCGAGAATGAACTTGCCGCCCATAGGCGCTTCCGGAATTCCGTTTTTGACTACGCCCGACCGGGCCATATCTTCAGGGGACGACGGCAGCCCTCCATAGCGCTTCACGTACTCCTTTAATGATTCCGTGAGCTTGTCCTCGAGGGCCATCGTGTCTATCTCGTTTATATTCCTGAGCGCGAATTCCCTCCTCCCGTCGCTCGGGCTCGTTTCGTAAATGATTTCCCATATCTTCCTCGAAAGCTCGTTGTTCCCTCCTCTCGCGTGTGCGGACGCCGCCATGCCTTTCATCGAGGCCTTTCTCAGCGGGGAGAGGCCCGGTTTTTCGGAGGCTTCCCTGAACAGCCCGGCGGCTTTTTCGTAGTCTTTCGGATAAAAATAGTAGATGAATGCTTCTTCGAGCGGCAGCTTGTAATTTTCGGGGTTATTCCTCCTCCCTTTATCGAGGAGCTCGATCCCCTTCATTGTTTCCCCGAGCCCGAAAGGCGGCGGCTCAGCGAGGAAAGTGCCCCCGTACCTGTATGCGTTCACGAACCGGGGGTCGAGGTCCGTGATAATATCGAAGTAATGATAGAGGAGCTCGGGGTTCTGCTCCTCCGGCTTTTTACTGCCGAAGTATTGGAGCGCCCTTATCCAGTATATGTCCGCGAGGAGCTCGTCGTAGCCGAGGGACAGCTTCTTAAGGGATGAAGACGATATGTAAAGGCTCTCTTCGACTGACCGGAACCTGCCCCTTATCTCGTCGATCCTTATCTGAAACGGGATCGATACCGCAACGAGAGCGGCAAGAATAACCAGGGCGATCAATGGTTTTATCGCGGTTCTGACTGACATCAGTTATTTAAACTCTTTCCTCTCGAATATGATGGTCGCGAGTATGAGGAGCGCGAGTGTATAGATGACCGCATATACAGTCGTGTACAGAATCAGATCGGGGTTGACGATACCTCCGTAAACGGCCTCGCTCCTCACGTCGAATTTCTCGAGGTTGGGGATTATTCTGTATACCGCTTCTGAAAAGAGCGCGGTAAAGGGGCTTTTCACTTCCTCGGCGAATAGCCTGATATCGCTCGAGAATCGGCCTATCGCGATGACGAAGAAAGTGAATAATGCGCTCATGACGGGGGTCGTGAAGCTCGAGAATACTAGCGCAATGCCGATTACGACGAGGAATTCGAGGTATTCGAAATATACCGCGTTAAAAAACTCCGCGTAGTAGTGTCCCCCGTAATAAAAACTTATAAGCCCTTCGTATCTGATTTCTATTAACAGCACAAGCAGGAACAGGATAAGCGCCATGCCGAGCGTGATTACGAAAAGTGTGATACAAAGGCCCAGATATTTCCCGAAAATGAATTCGTATCTCTTTATAGGTTTCGAGAAAATGTTGTAAACGGTTTTTCTCTCCACCTCTTTATAGACGAGTCCTATCCCGAGGAACACCGAGATCAGTATTCCAATTATTGATATTGCGGTGAGCCCCAGGTCCTTGACTATCTTGTTGTACTGCTCGGCCGATATGCTGGCGAATACGAGAGAGCTCAGGATCATTATTATCGCGAATAGAATCAGGCTGTATAGGACCCTGTCCCTGATTGCCTCTATGAACGTATTGTGCGCGACGCTCAGTATTCTTCTCATCTTATATTATTCGTGTGACTGACACCGGAGTTTTATTGTTCCTTTTGCGGGTTCCCCTTTTTGGCTTCCTCTACGAAGAGCCCTTCGAGGGATTTCCTGAGCGGGTGGATAGATACTATCTCGGCCGATGTGCGCGTGACGGCATCGAGGACCCTCCGCTTGATGTCCTCGTCGAACTTGAGCACTATGTATCCGGCCCTGTTGTCCATTTCCACCCTCAGGTCTTTTACGCACTGCTTTACTTCGTCGCCCGACCCTTCGAGATGCATTTCGTAGTCCGTGTGGATCTCTTTAAGCAGGTCGCCGATCTTTCCGATCTTTATGACCGTCCCTCCCATGATTATCCCTACCCTGTCGCAGAGCGCTTCGACGTCCGAGAGCATGTGGGAGCTCAGGAGTATCGTCTTTCCTTTCCGTTTCTCTTCGAGTATCAGGTCTTTTATCTCCCGCCTGCCTATCGGGTCGAGCCCGCTCATAGGCTCGTCGAGGATTAAGAATTCCGGGTCGTTCACGAGGGCCTGGGCGATGCCGATACGCTGAAGCATGCCCTTCGAGTATTTTCTCATCTGCACCTTTTTCGCGTGCTCCATGCTGACTTTCCGGAGGAGCTCCTCTACTTTCTCGTGGAGATATTTCCGCCTGAGGCCGTGGAGCTCACCCATGTAGTAAAGTAGCTCCTCCCCCGTGAGGTAATCGTAGAAGTAAGGGTTCTCCGGCAGGTAGCCGATCCTGCCCTTCGCCCCGGAGTTCGAATGCTCCTGGCCGAGGAGCTCTATCTTCCCTTCGGTCGGAGTGACGAACCCCAGGATCGATTTGAACGTGGTGGTCTTCCCCGCGCCATTAGGCCCGACGAAGCCGAACACCTCGCCTTTATGGACGTCGAAGGTTACGTTCTTAAGGACGCGCGTCTTCTTGCCCGAGAATCCGGTTTTATAGTCCTTTACGAGGCTCGTGATATTGAGTATTGCTTCTGACATGACAGGACATCTAAATATATGTTAATCGGTGCCGCGAGGCAATATGTTTAATGGGATTTTGGAAGGGAAAATGATGAATCTTATCCGTCGCAAGCGGGGTCGTCGAAGCCCGACTCGAACGTGCCGGTTGCTCCCGATACTTGTGACGACACAGTACATTTCGTTACTTTATCTGCAAAGGCCGAGAAATCTTTCCTGCCGTTGACCCTCGCGCTCGTCATCGAAGCCTCCCATCCAAAGTCTCCGAGTAATGCTTGATCGTCGGTGTCGGCGTCAGTGCTCCACGACAGGCAGTATCCGGCTTTGGGGTCAAGGCAATCAGCGGAAGCTGAAGGGCTTCCGTCGCTCGAGACCGCGAGCTCGAAAGTGGAGTCTATAAGTGTGTCTTCGGGATCTCCTGTTCCCGCTGGGTCCCTCAGGGATCCTGCGGTGCCGAGTGCTCCGATTAAGTTTGTAAAATTCCTGTCGCCGTTATCGTCCAGGTCCTGTTCGAAATACTCGTACTCGGCGTCTTTCAGTGTCTGTAGCGCTTTTCTCGCGTTCGCCTCGTTCGAGGAAATACGAGCCTTCATAAGATTCGGAATTGCGATTGCGAGGAGAATACCTATGATAGCCGCAACCACAAGCAGCTCGATCAGCGTAAAGCCTTTTTCGAGCGTTCTATTTTGCCGATTGATCATATGCCTGTACTCTATTCTTATTGAATATTCTGCAATATACATACCAAAACAAGATAAAAACTGTTCTCCGGTGTACTGTTGCAACTTGCTGTTATTATTGCGATTAATGTAAATCGAAACGATTTAGATGAACTAGTTCTTTATGCCGATGGTATTTCGTTCACCAAATGTGACAATATTTGTCCCCTAAGTGCAATTTGTGTTCAGCGAATGAATCCCTGTCGGGCAGGTATTTAATGCTCATGATGAAATCGCGGAAAGGAATGTTAATACTTCAGAAAAAAAATGCGGCGGATTTATTTACAAATCCGCCGCTTGTTAATTATCCTGAGAGTTGCCAAATCTATTCTAAAGCATCAATTAGTCGCATCCGGCCGTCGTACGTATCGACTCGAATGATCCCGGAGTTCCTGCCGTTCCGGCTGTGCTGACCGTGCACCTGATAGCCCCGTCTCCGTATACTGAGAAGTCCCTTCTGCCGGTCTTATTGTAGCTCGTCATACTGGCCTGCCAACCGAAATCGTCTAAATCGTCACCAGTATCCAAGCTCGCGTCATTTTCGTCATACTGTAAGCAATAACCGGCCTTCGGATCATCACATGCAGCGGTCCCCGCTCCTGTAACCTCGGCATCTACAAAACTGCTGTCTATAAGAGCGTCTACTTCATCGCCTGTGCCTTCAGGATCTCGGAGTGATGCTATGTTGCTTGTGAAGTTCCTTTCGCCGTCATTATTGAGGTCCTGCTCGAAATACTCGCCTTCCGCATCCCTCAAGGTCTGCATGGACTTTCTGGCATTGGCTTCGTTCGCCGACATTCTCGCCTTTATAAGGTTAGGTATCGCGATCGCAAGCAGTATGCCGATGATTGCCGCTACTACGAGAAGTTCGATAAGAGTGAAACCCTTCTCTCCCCTTTTAACTTTCTTTAACGTACTTAACATGAAAATAACCTCCTTTTGAGTAATGTGTCTTGCAGATTAAGAATGCAAAGGCCGTGCCAAGTGCAGGGGTTTCGGCATCCCGAAAGTGTAAAATGCCGTGATCTAATGGGAAACTGTTATTCAAGTTTACGGATAAGCCGCTGCCGGAGGCATCGGTTACACTCCCGGATTTCAGCAAATGCGACACTTTTTGGTCTCAATCTCGGCAGTGTGACAATTTTTGTCAGCGAATGTGTGTTGGCTACAGGTCGCGCGGTCCAAATGAATCAATATTTATCAATTAGAGGAAGTATGCTATTTTATACTACCTATTTCAGAAGGAGGCGGTTTGAGCCATGTTTAGACATAAGCATTTAGTTTTCCCATTGATGATTTGCCTTACGGTATTCGCCCTGTCCCTTTCAGGGTGCACGGATATAAAAACTACTTCCTACTTTACGCCGACAAAGACAAAGCTCCGTGACTATCAAGCCTTACAGGTCGAGACGTTCGAGACCGAGATCGAATACTTCCCGAAGGACGCACTCACGAAGCTTCCGGATAAAACAGCCGCCCTCCTCGAAGCCGAGAACAAATTCAAGGAGGTTAAATACGGCGTAATTGAAAATATCCCCGCTGAGGATACTATAGTATTGTTAGGCGAGGTAAGTGAATACAGGCCGAGCTCCGATGTCTCGTACGAGGGCGGGGCCCTTAAATTCGGTGAAGTATCGATTGCCGTTAAGCTCGCGCTTGTGAATAAAGCGACGGGATACGAAATCGCAACCGGAGAGGTGAACGGTTTCAGCTCGACCGGATTTATGGCGAAGGATATTTTCGAAAGTATGGCTGAGGAAATAGTCAAGTATATAAACGAGACCTATTGAGCGGGCCGAAAAATTCTATTGAAAATTTTAAATTCGGAGGATGATATGAGAAAGTTTATTTTTTGTCTTTTACTGCTGCCTGTAACCATAGGCGCATTCTATCTGGCCGAGTCCGCGGCATACGCCCAGGATGCCGGGGGCGCTGCGGGTCTTTACAAACAAGGCAGGGAGGAGTTTATGAAATTTACGCCCGGGGGATTTGACAAGGCGATCGAGCTCTACAATCAGGCTATAAAAGCCGACCCGAATTACGCGCAGGCATACGCGGGCCTGGCGGAAGTATATTCCTTCATGGGTTTTTACAGGTATCAGGTAAGGGAGGAATACGAGAACTACTATAACCAGTCGTATACGAACATGACAAAGGCGCTGCAGATAAATCCGAACCTCGAAGAGGTGCAGCTTGCGCTCGCTTATAGTTATCTCCAGCTGAGCAGGGAGAAAGAGGCGAAGGCCACTGCGCAGAAGATACTGGCCAAAAACCCGAACAACCCGGAAGCCATCTACATTCTTTGGTCGGCCAGCGGGGAGAACCCCGACTCCCCTGAAATAAGAAAGGTCCTCGAGCTCGACCCGAAGTTCGTGCCCGCCTATGTCGGACTCGCGAACTCCTTGTTCTTCAAGAAAAGGGCCTACGGGCAGGCGACCCAGTACTTCAGAAAAGCGGCGGAAATAGCCCCTTCGGCGCAGATTCATAACCTGTTCGGCACCGCTCTCAGGACGCAGGGTCACTACAACGAAGCGATCGGCGAATACGATAAAGCGATAAAAGAGAATCCGAATTACGCGCCCGCCTACATGAATCTCGGCATTACGTATTTTTACCTCAACAAATTCAACCAGAACATCGAAAGCCAGAAAAAAGCGATATCGCTTAACCCGAATTATCCCGACTCGTACTTTTTTCTAGCGCAGGGTTACGAGAAGGTTAACAACCCTCAGCAGGCAATCGTTTACTACAAGAAATTTCTGGAAGTGTCGCTCGAGCAGGGTATGTATGCAGGTTACGCAGCGCAGGCCAAGGAGAGGATTTCCGCCTTGGGCGGCTCCGGCAATTGAGTTATGTAAACAGCCTCGCCCGGCTTATTCGGGCAGCGATTAGGGCCGGTTTGTTCGGGTGATCAAATAGGCCCGGCGGGGCCTGAATAAATGATACGGGGCGGGTTCGGTATAATGCCGCAGTATACGGACGGACAGGAATTAATAGCGTTGACCTTCGGCATGGAATCGAGTGCGAGCCTCTGGAACGTTATATTCGAGGGTTTCGATCAGGAGGTCGTGCTGGTCTCGAAGTTCTCCGGAAGGGACGACCGCGTCGTGAGCACCCTCTACGAGTTCGGCGATATAATCGGGAAGAACTACAAGGACTGCAAAGTAAAAGCGACGCGCACGGGTATCGAGATAAAAAAACCGTTCCCGAGGAACGACGTCTCGCTCGTTAACGAATGGACCGGTCTCATGGAAAGCATCCGGGAGGAAATGACTAAATTTATACCCGATGCGTTCAGGCCCGGCCAGGGCGTTAGATAGCCGGGCATTAGATAACGGTGACGTCTCCCGTTATTATCTCGACCAGGCTCCCGTCCTCTTTTTTAATCAGCAGGTGCCCCTCGCCGTCTATACCGGTTGCGGTGCCTTCGATCACCTTTCCGTTTTCCGTACTGGCCCTGACGCGTTTATTATATCCGCCCCACCTTTCTGTCCATTCCTTGATTATAGAGGACTTTCCCCGCCTGTTGAACGTTTGATACCACGATTCGAGCTCCAGCAACAGGTCTCCGGCGAACTTGGCCCTGTCGACGTCCCCGCCGAGGCTCTCTTTGAGAGACGTTGCCGATTTCGCGGTCTCTCCCAGCTCGCGCCTCAACTGCTCCCTTGTCATGTTTATATTAACCCCGATCCCGGCAACGATATAATCGACCCTGTCGCCCCTGGGCTCCATTTCGGTGAGCACGCCGGCTGCCTTTTTGCCCTCGATCTGAACGTCGTTCGGCCATTTTATGGACGTGTTCCGCACGCCTGCCTTTTTAATAGTTTCGGTAATCGCAATGGATGCGAGGAGTGTGAGGAGCGGCGATTCCCATGCCGGTATGGAGGGCCTGAACAGTACCGACATATAGAGGTTTACCCCGGGCGGCGAGACCCATTTCCGTCCGAGCCTCCCCTTCCCGCTAGTCTGCTTGTCCGCGATGACCGTAGTCCCTTCGGACGCGCCGCTCTGCGCGAGCCTCGATAATACGGTATTAGTCGATCCCGTCTCATCGAAGTAGTGTATGACTTTGCCGAACGTCTCGGTTTTGAGGAGACCATTTAATTTTCGTATCATCGGCGATGTCATTGGTAGCTCTCCTCCGTAAGCTGTCAGGTGATTATTCTAACTGTTTTATCGCCCGTGCAGAATCTCCCGAGCCGTATCGTACGAAAAGTGGTTCGGCCCTTACCGTACGGCCGGCGGTGGAAAATCATCGGAATGTGCTTATAATATTTATATCTGACACCTATCCGGATAATGCCAATGATTAATATTTTAAAGATATGCGGGTTGCTGGCTGTGTTGACTCTGTTCATATCCCCTGTCGGCGCCCCTGCACAGGCTGAGCAGACGCCGGCCCCGAAAGACAGCCCGGTGCTCGAAGTCCTAATAAAGGACGTGGTTTCTAACCCGGGCGAATACAACGGCAAGAGGGTCGCTCTCGAGGGCAAGGTAGCCAAGGTCGACTACAGGAATTCCGCCAAAGGGGAGTTGTTCACTGTTTTCAAGCTTAAGGATTCCGAGAACAACGAAGTGGGGGTCTATTTCGAAGACGAGCGCCTGCCGATCTCGAAGGGCGACAGGGTAAAGATCATGGGCAGGTTCTGGAAGGAGAAGAGTTACTTCCTCTATAAAATAAAAAACGTGATCAAAGCCAGAACCGTGGATGTCATCTAGATTCACCCAAAAGCGGAAACCCGTTTCCCGCGGCATGTGTTCCACGGACGGCCTGTCTTAGTAAAAATTCACTTTCAAACGGACGATTCGTCATATAATCTCTTTTCATGACCCTGCTCAGGAACGGGTTAGCCAGAGTACTCTTTTTTATATTCCTCGTCATTTGTGCCGTCCTCGTTTCCCTCTACGTATACCTAAGCGGGAAATTAACGGAGCTTGCGCCCGGATACACCGATCAATTCTCCAAGCTGAGCGGCTTCAACATTCACCTGGACGAAGCAAGCCTCGATCCACTTTTCAGGATAAGGCTCGACGGGGTGAATGTAATCGATCCTGACGTCCCCGGCATCACTCTCGCCGAGATCGGGACATTGACGATCGATCCGGGCATTTTCTCTTCGCTCATGTCCCGGAGTATTACGATCGGGGAGATCGTAATCGACCGTCCCGTTATCAGATATAACCGCGGGAGCGCGGACAGGGTCCTCGATCTGATCAGGGGAGGAGAGGGCGGGGGCAAAGGCGCATCTTTCGAGATTAAAAGAATAAGACTGACCGACGCGCGCATAGAAATGGACCCCGATACGGCTTTTACATCCGAGACGCTCGATATCCGGATTATGAGGAAGGGACAGCGGAACGAATCCACGGTTGACGTAAACGGCGACATCGCAGTCTTCGGAAACGGCATGGACGTCGAAGGGGCGGTCGATATCAAGCCAGGTGAAACGGGCGGCCGGATAAAGATCGTAACGGACGGGTCCCGGCCGGGTTCGTCTCCGGACTCTCTCGTTTCTTCCCGGAATCTAAAGGCGGTATCCGAGATCACGTTCAGGGCCGCCGGTAACATCGATTCACGCGGCGAGATAACCGTCTTCTCTCTCGATAAGGGAAGCGGCGTTTCCGGGGGAGCGCTCGCACACCTCAAATACGGGCTCGTATACGACAAGGATAATGACACAGCCCATGTGGACAGTCTCGCTTTCGACGTAGTGAACATGATAAGCGGCGTCCTCGCGGGGGACCTGAAAGATATCACGGGGGGCCTCGGGTTCGATTTGAAAGGGTCTCTTGCTCCAGGCGATTTGACGGAGCTCTCGAAGCGGGTTCCCGAGATCGATCCGGCAACCGTCACCGGAAATATCAGGTCCGATAATTTAAGAATAGACGGCTCGCTCGGCAAGAACGATATAAGGCTGACCGGAAATGTTATTCTCGACGACATCGGCTTCGCTTTTGCGGATGAAAGTCTCCGGGTATCCGGGCTCAGATGCGGCATGGACGTAAAGCAGAATTTAAGCGGGGGGTCCGGCTTCTCTTTCTCCTCGCGGGGAACGTGCTCCGCGGGTGAGTTCGCCCGGAAGGATATGGGCACGATAAAGAACCTGACTGCGGGAGTTGAGATAATTCTCGGCGGCCTCTGGAAGAGTAGAGATCTCCTATTCTCCGACCTGAGCGGCCAATACATGGACGGCGCGGTTTCGGGCTCGCTCAGGCTAATCTCCGGAGACGGTAAGAGCGGGGTTTCGGGGAGCGTCACAGGGGCGGGGCTTAACCTCGAGAAAGCCCCGAAATCGATCGCGCCTTTTGACCTCACGGGGACCGCGGAGTCCGTATCTGCCGATATCGAGGGGAGCCCGGGCGCGTACAGGGCGGGAATTAAGTTCGCCATAAACGATTTTGCCGTAAGGACGAAAACCGGCAGGGAGTTTAAGGTGTCGGGGGCCAGGACCGCCCTTCCGCTCGATCTCGAATATCTGGAGAACACCCCCGCCGGGAGTGCGGAGGCCGAAAGGAAAATCGTCATAAAAGACAAGGGGCTTTCTTACGAGAACCTGTCGTTCGGCGAGTATTTTATCAAGGGCGGTAAAATCGACGATCTCTTGTTTTCCCTCGATCTCGGCGGTGACTGGACACTCGGCATGGCGTCCCGGGGGACGGGGTTTCAGGTGCTCGGCATGGACGTGCACCTGGAGGAGTTTAAAGAGCACATCGAAATTAAAGAAAGCGGGAGAAGGGGCTTCAGCGGGTCGATCGACGGGTCAGGCGGCAGGTTCAAGAGCGTGACCTTTCCTGCGCTCTCGGCCGATTATGTGTTTAGCGGGGACTTGATTGATATCCGGAAGCTGAGCGCGGAGGTGAGTTCTATCGGAGAGCTCAGGACTGATGATTTCAGGGTCGAATTCGGCGCCGGGAAGGGCGGTTATCCCTATACAATTAAACTGGAAAATGGGATTTTCTCCGGATACGAGGATAAATTGAAATCCGAAGGCATAGCCGGAACCTTAGTCGTCAACAGTCCCGAAACGGGTAACATTGATTGGGAGGGCAGAGCGTCCGCCGAGAAAACCGACATATTCTCCCAGGTTGTCGATGGGCTTAAACTGACGGTAAGCCCTTCTCCCGACGGAATAATTATAAACGACATATCGGGTAAATACATGAGCGGGGATTTGAACGGCAGGATTGATATAATTACTTCGGAAGCGGCAACCCGAATTGTGACCGACCTCGGTCTCTTAAACGCTTCAGTTAAATCGGGCGGCCTCGATGTCGCGCTCGGGAGGGCGGATTTCGATTTCTCGGGCACCCTTCCCGACGATTCCCTTCCCGAAGGCACAGGGAAGCTGGGGTTCGATAATCTCAAATTGAAAAGACAGGGTCTCGACGTACTTTACAGCGGGGCCGTAAATGCCCGGACCTCCGGTGAAACATTATTCATCGACGACGGGTTTATAAGAAATAAGGATAATAGCGAGTTGAAATTCTCGGGAGAGATGACTAATTCCCTCAACGGGGCGAGGCGGCTTGCGATAAGCTTCCCGGATTTCGCCCTGAAAAGCGCAGTTAAATTCCTGTCCCCCCTCATGCCCGTGGCGATTAAGGACGGGCAGGTCGCCGGGACCTCGAGTTTTAACGTCGAGTTTAACAACCTGTTCGGTGCCGGGAGCTCATGGAACGGCACACTATCGTTTACGGGGGCCTCGCTCGCCGCGTATATAGGCGGCGCTGACCTTTCTTTGAGAGGCATCAACGGGACTATAACCGTGAAGGACGAGGGTAAGGGCGGAAACGCTCTGGCGTCTCACATGGACGGCGCGCTGACGCTCGATAGGGAGGTCTATAAGAATTACCTCAGAACTTTCAAAGAATCCGATCCCGACCCCGAAGCCGACCGTATTAACGTCGAGGAGATAGAATACGGCATACTGAAATTCGAGAACGTCGAATGCGCTCTCGAAGCCGACAGGGGGAAGCTCGGTATAATAAAGCTCGCAGCCGGTATATTCGGCGGGAAGCTCTACGCGAGCGGCGCGCTCGATTTCGACAAAGCGGGCGGCGTTTATAACTTCTCGTTCCTCTTTAACGACATAAGCTTAAACGCAATTTCGACGCGGCTGTCGCCGACCCAGGAATATATAACGGGGAGGGTCAACGGCCTCATTTGGCTCACAGGCGAGGGGGGCGAGCTCGGCACGATAGACGGCCCCTTCGAGTTCTGGTCCGTAAGCTCGGGCAAAGAGCCGAGGTCGATCGGGAAGGCGCTCCTCGACAAGCTCGGCGCCAAAGAGAGACTCATACTCGGCTCCTCGCGGAGCTATGATAACGGTGAAATATCAGGTTATATTAATGACGGCGTAATAACGTTCAAAAAATTTATTATATCTAACTCGGTTCTCGGTATTAAGAACTTATCTATTCAGGCGGACCCGGTGAAGAATTCGATTTCCATAGAGCATCTGGTCTCAGTGATAAGGGAAATAGCCAGAAGGTCGCAGTCGGGCGGCCCGACGATAGAAACTCAATAAACGAGGTGAAATTATGAGTAGAAATTTATTCAGGGCCCTGCAATCCTCCTTTTTCATTCTGGTGTTCTATTCCGTGTCCTGCGCGACTATTACCGTCAACGTGTATTTCCCCGCGGAAGAGGTAAGGGAGGCTTATTCCAACCTCGAGGAAGAGTTCCTGAAGCAGGGTGAAAACGGCAGCTCCGGTACCGAGAAAAAGGAGCCTGACGCCAATAAACCCGCCGCCACGTCCCCACCGCAGAGCATGAGGAAGTACCCGGACCGGCCGGTTCTATCGTCGGAGAAGAAATATTTAGTCATCAAAAAGGAAATCTCCCTCGACTTCAGCGAATATGCATGGGCTCAGGGAAACATAGCCCAGCAGATCACTCAGAAAATACGCAGCATGCCCGACGTCGTCCAGGCCTATAAACGGAGGTCCCAGCGGCTGGGAGAAATAAACCGGATGCTGTCTCAGGGTCTTGTCGTGGAAGGCAACCAGGGGCTCCTTGTACAGAAGGGGGGCCTCACCCCGGGTCAGACCCAGGCCTTCAGCGCGGAGAACGCCGACCGTCAGGTGATTATAAGAGGTATGGCCAAAGCGATAGTCGAGATTAATAACATAGATCCCACGCCTGAGAATATCGACAAGGTGCTGCCCGAAGCTGCGAGACAATTCGCGAGCGTAAGGCAGAGCGAGAGGTAAGGGGCGGCGGGGCTTTGCGGAACTGACTAAAATCCCGGTTCCGGCATCGGGCTTGCGTTCTCCGGCATCGTCGAAGTATGAACGGGTTATACCTCAGTATGTCCGCGGCGGCCCGCCGCCTGTCCTTCCTTTGGTGCGCACACACAATGTATGTTTTATGATTCCATCCAACTCTTCTGCTTCCGCCAACACCCCGTATATCGGCGGCGACGCGCCGCCTTCCCCTATCGGTTCTCTCCAAAATCTACTATTATTTGACGATGTTTTATCCCTATAACACCGCCGGAGGTTTTGCGGATGCCTGAGAGCGTCAAGCCCGGACTCGTATCCTTCGTGAGAAGCTCGACCCATTACAAGATGTTCAATTTCATGGTCTCGATTCTTCTCCTGCTTATACTATCGGCGGTGCTCGAAGGAACAGAGTACGGATACATCGTGGTCAATACGATGAGCAGCATCGTTTTCTTCCTCGGGGTCTACGCCGTGGGCAGGAACAGGCGCACACTCATCATCCTGATAATGCTGGGGCTCCCGTGGTTTTTCTCCGAGTGGGCTTTTACGAAATCCAGCAGGACCATTTTTACGAGCATGCTCTTCTTCATTTTCGTGACCGTCACGATACTCGAGCATATCCTGAAATCGGAGGAGGTCACGACCGATACGCTCTACGGCGCCGTCTGTGTCTATCTCCTTCTCGGTATATTGTGGGCGTCGATCTTCGGCTTTCTCGAATACGTAACGCCGGGGGCCGTCTTCGAAGGGTATGATAAAGATATCAATACGAAGATGAGCACGAACGAGCTCATTTATTACAGCTATTCGACGCTAGCCACCATCGGATACGGCGACCTCACTTCCGTAACTCCCGTCGGGAGGATCTTGTCCGTTCTTGAGGGGATATTCGGGCAGCTATACATCGCGTTCCTCGTAGCGAGATTGATAAGCATATACACGACGAACGCGCTCAGGAAGAAGGACTGAGACGCCCTTCCGCATCACAACACCAGGTCGCCTATGAATTTTATACCCGCAACGACAACTCCGATCCTGATCCACCATGCGAGGAATACTATCGGAATAAAGAGCGCTGCCGGATAACGCATCATCCCGCATGCGGCAAACATCGGGTGAGCGGGCAGAGGCGACAAGGCGCCACCGAGCAGGATCAGGCTCACCACCTTGAGCGAGCGCCCCTTCGTCCAACAGTGGGTTTCGACTTCAGGAAATTTTCTCCTGACGAATTGTGTTTTACCGAAGCACCTGCCCAGGATGTAGGATACGGATGATCCCGTCACGGCCCCGAGAGCAATAAGCGTTATGAGCCTCCCCGGTTCGTAGCCGAGCAGGGTCCCGAACACGGCGTATGCGGAGACGGGCAGGGGAAGAGGTGAGCTGCTGACGGCGGTGATAAGATAGAGGATTATATCCGTGTTCCTCCGGCCGTAGCTCGTGAGTAGACTCTCCCCGAGATCGAGGAATTTTTCTCCATACAAAGCCGAGACCGCCGAGCTTGCCAGAAGCATCAGGCATGCTGCAAGCAGGATCACCCATATTGAATTCGGCACCGCATGGAGCCTCAAACGTATCATCACGCATGGAAAGTAAAACACAGCCGTCTTTGATTTCGGTTAAGCGGGGGTGAACGTACGATTAAGATTAAAAAGCGAACGTCCGGCATATTGATAAAATTTTGTTCCCTGAGAATTGATAAGCTCCTTAAATCAGGGTTCAATATTCGGCATGAGCAAGCGTGAGATCGTGATAATCCCTGGGGACGGCATCGGTCCCGAGATAACGGCGGCTGTAATTAAGGTGATTGAGGCATCCGGTGCCGAAATCACGTGGTACGAGCGCGTGGCCGGCCTGGCCGCCCTCGAGAAGGGTCTGGACGTGCTTCCGGACGAGACCCTCGAAGCTATAAAAGAACACAAGGTCGCCCTGAAGGGCCCCTGCACCACACCGATAGGCGAAGGATTTACGTCGGTGAACGTAAAGCTCAGGAAGACGCTCGACCTCTACGCGGCCGTGAGGCCCGTAAGGAACCTTCCGGGAGTGATAACGCGGTTCAGGAACGTTGACATAGTGATAATACGCGAGAATACGGAAGGGCTTTACAGCGGGGTGGAGAATGTAGTCTCGCCGGGCGTCGTAATGAGCATGAAGGTGGCGACCGAGAAGGCGTGCAGCCGCATCTCGCACTGGGCGTTCGAATACGCGCGCCACCGTCACAGGAAAAAGGTCACGGTTTTCCATAAAGCCAACATCATGAAACTGACGGACGGGCTCTTTATCAGAAAATCGAAGGAAGCGAGCAAGGAATACGGCGATATCCGGTACGAGGAGATGATAATCGACGCGGGGTGTATGAAGCTCGTACAGGACCCTGCCCTTTTCGACATGCTTCTTCTCGAGAACCTCTACGGGGATTTGATCAGCGACCTCTGCGCGGGCCTGGTCGGCGGGTTAGGGGTAGTGCCAGGAGCCAACATAGGCGATAGCGAAGCCGTCTTCGAAGCGGTCCACGGCTCGGCCCCCGATATTGCGGGCAAGGGCGTCGCGAACCCGCTCGCGCTCCTCATGTCGGGTGTGATGATGCTCAACCACCTTGCGGATACGGAGGGGCGGGAGGACTTCCGCGCCTGCGCCGTGAGGATAAAAAACGCGTACGACAGCGCGCTTCAGGAGGGCGACAGGACGCGCGACCTCGGTGGAAAGCTCGGCACGATGGAATTCGCCGACGCGCTGATCAAGAGAATTTAAGACGGCTTCGCGTGGTTCTAAGGGCAATATAATTGTAATATTGCTTAAGCTGCCGGTTGAATGTTCTCCTCGATCACCCTCAGGAAGTTCCCGCCCATTATCTTTCTCACCCTTTCCTCAGTGTATCCTTTCTTCAGGAAATAACCGGCTATCTTCGGGAGGTCCGCGATCTTTCTCAGGTCTTCGGGGAAGTCCTCGATCCTGGCTCCGTCCATATCGCTCCCTATGCCGACGTGGTCCTCGCCGCAAAGATTGACCATGTAGTCCGCATGTTTGAACACGTCTTCCACCGTGGGTGTTTTATCCCCCGTCTTAAGGAATTGGTTATAAAGCACTATCCCTATGACGCCTCCCCTTTCCGAGATAGCGAGGAGCTGGTCGTCTTTCAGGTTACGCGGGTGGTCCGTGAGCGACCTCGCGTTCGAGTGCGATGCTATGGGTATGAGAGTCGTCAGTCCTATCGCTTCCCAGAACCCTTTTTCATTTATATGAGAGAGGTCGAGCGTTATACCGAGCTCGTTCATTCTCTTTATCAGCTCCCCCCCCTCGTCCGTGAGCCCTTCTTCGGTCTCGTTCCCCGAGGCATAACGGTTTTTATCGTTCCATGTAAGCCCTATCAGCCTCACTCCCCGCTCGTAGAATTCCCCGAGCTTATCGGGGCCTTCGCACGGGTCAGCACCCTCCATAAGCGTAAGAAAGCCGATCCTGCCGTCGGAGCCTGTACTCAGGAGGTCCTTGCGCGTCTTTATCTGAAAGACTTCGTCTTTATGTTCTCTGTAAATCCTGTCGTACGTGTCGAACTGCTTGAGCGCCGATTCGAGCGTCTTTTCCGGCTTGTGTTTCGGATGTACGAATACGGTGTTGAATACGATGCCGATCCCGGCTTCCTTCATCCAGGGGAGTGTGAGCATACAGGGTACGGCAGGGCTTACGAAGTCCCTGTCGTAGTGGTTTAAATGGAACGCGATGTCCTCGTGCGCATCGAGAATAAATAAATCCTCAATCTTAGTTTTTCGCTCGTTTCTTAGCCGTTCATCGCTATCCATATGTCAACCGTTTCCTGTAATTCCGCTTTTCTTCACTCTTCCGCCCTTTCCCGGCTATATATAAAACCCCATGCTCGCGTAGCTGACAACCGACCCGGTGTCAGGCTCGAGCGCCTGCCCGTAATCGAGCAGCTTCCCCCTTTCCGCATCGATCGTCGCGAGGGTCGCGTATATAGGGGAAAGCCCGCATACCTTCCGCCAGTCCTTCTCCCCCTCGACCGACCTGTAAAATCCCTCGGCGTCCATCTTTTCGCCGAAGGAGAGGCTCAGCATGTCCCTCTCCTTTATCTTGCCGAGCGTGAGGTCGTTTACGGGTTCTTTATCTCCGAACTTAAGCCCTACGTGGGCCATGTCGGCCCCCGCGATTACAAAAATATTATCGCCCATGTCCCTCACGATCCCCGCGACCGCTCCGAGGAAGCCCGAGATCGTTTCTTCCTCTGCCGGGGACCTGCCCTCCGCGACCAGCCTGTAAAATGAGTTGCAGAGTACGGGCACGATCCTGAATTTCTTTTTCCCGTTCATTATGTGCTGGAGGAATGCGACCTGGAACTCTACCGAATGCTCTGTGCGGTGCGAGATTTCGCCTTCATACAAATCCCATCCGCACGCGGTATCAAGCTTCCCGATTATCTTTCTGTCCGTTTCAGCTTCTCCGAGCGGGGTCATGAAGTTCTTTCTGGTCAGGATAAACGGGTTGTCCACCTCGGCGTAGTGGGACGTGCCGAAGATGATAAACGTGTCCGCTTCGTTTTCCAGGAGGAGTTCCCTGTATGCGAGCGCGTACGATACGCCGCCCCTCCCGTAGTCGATGTGAGGGGATATCAGCCCCCTTAATTTCCCGGGGGCTGTTTTATGAGGTGCCGTTTCCTCAGCTTTACTGAAAAAGGCGTGAAACCATCTTTCGAGCTCCTTCGGGTCGCCAGGATATGAGAGACCCGCGTGGCTCGGCTCCCTAGTGCCTGCATCGCGGAAACCGGATTCTATCCGGTCCTTATAGTCCCTGAAATTTTCGCTTTCTAAAAAGAGGGCCTCGTCGAGCTGCTTTATTAAATTCTCTATTTCGTCCGACAAGACCAGCTCCCCGAACCTCTCCATGACGAGCGATTGTATATCTCGTACAGTCTTCGTCCCGTCGAAGAGGCTCAATATCCTGAGGGTCTCGATCGAGACGGCGAGGATATTATCCGACAGGTTCTGAGGGTCTCTCAGGCATATGATCCTCTCTCCCTCGACCTCTGCGGGAATAACCTCGACGTACCTCATTTTAGGGTATTCAATAGCTTTATTAGTCATGCGTTTTTTGGTTTTCCCCATCCGCCCCCGCCTGGAGTCCTGATTTCGAGCACGTCGCCTTTCCTTACCGAGAACGTGGACTTGGGAGGTATAACGGATGATTTCCCCTTTCTCAGGAGTGTGTTCCTGCCTTTCTTTCCCTCCATACCGCCTTTAATGCCGTAAGGAGCCGATACTCTCCGCTCGGTTATGAGAGAGACGGTCGCGTCCGTGAGGAACCTGTATTTCCTGATTATGCCGCTTCCCCCACTGAACCTGCCCCTGCCTCCGCTCCCTTTCCGCACGGAATAGGAATCTATCATTACAGGAAGCTCCCTCTCGAGCGCCTCGATCGGGGTGTTGAGCGTATTGGTCATGTGGGTCTGTATCGCGTTCACGCCGTCCTTCCCGAACCTCCCTCCCATGCCCCCTGCGATCGTCTCGTAATAGGCGAAGTTTTTCCCGGTCAAGGGGTTCACCCCTCCGAACGTAGTATTGCTCATCGTACCCGAGCTCGCGGCCGGGACTTTTTCGGGGACTGCTTTGGAGAGCGCCCCGAATACTATATCGACGACGCGCTGCGAGGTCTCGACGTTCCCCCCGACCACGGCCGCCGGGAATTGGGCATTGAGTATAGAGCCCTTTTCGGCCTTTATGTCTATAACCCTCAAGGGCCCCGAGTTGAGCGGCATTCCTTCGGGTGCCAGGCACTGAAATACATAAACGACAGCGGCGGTGGTCACGCTGAGGGGCGTGTTTAAACAACCCTTCACCTTATCGGACGACCCTCTGAAATCCACGACCGCATTATCCCTCTTTATCGTTATCGACACCCTCAGCGGTATATTCTTCGTGCCCGCCCCGTCGTCGTCGAGCACGTCTTCGAACGTATAAACCCCGTCAGGGATATTCCTTATCACCCCTCTCATTATTTTTTCACTATAGCGGAGTAGCTCGTCACCCGCTTCTTTAACCTTTTTTAACGAGTACTTCGCGGTGACCTCTTTTAGCCTCTTTATACCGAGCTCGAGAGAGCCCAGCTGCGCCCTAAGGTCTCCTTCTCTCTCTTCCGGGTCGCGCGTAGCGGAAAGTATGCCTTCAAAGAGAGACCCGTCGAGCTCCCCTTTCTTGTATAGTCTCGACGGGGGGATCAATATCCCTTCTTCGTGTATCGATGTGGAAAGCGGCATCGAGCCCGGCGTGAGCCCCCCCATGTCCGCGTGGTGGGCGCGGGAGGCGACGAAGAATTCGAGCCCGCCTTCGGCGAATACCGGGGCTATGCATGTGACGTCAGGCAGGTGTGTCCCCCCTCTGAAAGGGTCGTTAAGTATGAAGACGTCGCCCTCGGCTATTCCCGGCTCTCCGATTATCGCCTTCACGGCGAAGCTCATGGAGCCCAGGTGTACGGGAATGTGCGCCGCCTGCGCGATCATTTCCCCCGAGGCTTTGAATATTGCGCAGGACAGGTCCCTCCGCTCCTTTATATTTGGCGAGAACCCCGCGCGTATGAGGACGACCCCCATTTCCTCGGCGACCGAGCTGAGCGCGTTCTGAAATATTTCGAGTTCGAATGGGCTAAGGGGCATCGGATAATCTCATCACTGCGTTTCCCGGCAGCGGTCGCGGGTCTATTGTCGAAGAGTCGGTTATTATTCAGGCTCGGGCGCGGAAGGCGTCAGGGTTTCCAGGTTCGAGTATCTGCAGAGCCCGGAGTCGTAGTACCTGACTTCGGTATTTTCCCTGAGATCGGCCTTGGGGCTTCCCGGAATTATGTGACTGCCGTTCTCGCAGTCCTGTACTACCTTTAAAAACGGTACCGGCGCCTGGTCTCCCGTCCCGTAATTGCCCTTTATATTCTTTGTGACTTTCACTGTAGCCGTACATTTCGATACCATCTCGGGCATAAAACCTGTAGAACCTTCATCGGCGGGCCTGCATTCTTCCGAATCGTAAGGCTTCCCGCATTCGATTTTAATGACCGTGCCCTCTACGGCGTAATCAGAGCTATTGAGGAGCTCCTCCTCGGAGCAGGGGGGCGGGACAGCGTAGACGCTTACCGCTCCAACCGTGATTAGAGTAAAAATGAGTGGTATTATTAACTTGCTTTTCACCCTGATTATACTAATGTATTGTGCTTTTATTCATTGTCAAACGAAATCTTGAGAGCGGAGAAATTAAGCGCGGAAGGGGATAATATATAGAATGAAAATTTTGGTCACCGGCGCCGCCGGGTTTATAGGTTCACACCTTGCCGAGAGGCTCTTGAAAGAAGGTTATGCGGTCAGGGGAGTAGACTCGTTTCTCGACTACTATCCACGCAGGATCAAAGAGCACAACGTCAAGGGTCTCAACGGGAAAAAGGGGTTCGAGTTCATCGAAGGAGATATACTCGGCCTCGATTTAGCGAAGCTCCTCGACGGCGTAGACGCGGTGTTCCATCAGGCTGCGATCGCGGGGGTGAGGTCGAGCTGGGGAGCCGGGTTCGACGAATACGTCAGAAACAACATACTCGGGACGCAGCTCCTTCTCGAGGCCTGCAGGGACAGTGAGCTTAAGAGGTTCGTATACGCATCGTCCTCGTCCGTTTACGGCGATTGCGACGAGCTCCCGATAAAAGAGACCTCCCCCGTGAGGCCGGTCTCGCCTTACGGCGTTACGAAGCTTTCAGGCGAGCAGCTCGCCTATCTCTATTATAAAGGCTACGGAGTCCCGGTCGTATCCCTCAGATACTTCACCGTCTACGGGCCGAGGCAGCGCCCGGACATGGCGTTTCAAAAGTTCCTCGGGGCGGTCATCACGGGCGGCGAGATAGAGGTCTACGGCACGGGGGAGCAGACGAGGGACTTTACATACATCGGTGACGCTGTCGACGCCAACCTCGCCGCGTTCTCTGACGGCGTGAACGGCGAGGCGTACAACGTAGGCGGAGGCAGCAGGATAAAGCTCATCGAATGCATAAGGCTGATCGAGGAAATATCAGGACAGAAGGCCAATCTAAGGTTCGGGGATTCGCAGAGGGGCGACGCACGACACACGTACGCGGACGTTTCCAAGGCTAAAAAAGATTTCGGGTATTCTCCTCGGGTCGGTATCCGCGAAGGCCTCACTCAGCACTACAACTGGCTTAAGAATAATTTAGAGCTTTACCGTTGAATCAGCCTATAGCTTCTTTGAGGGTCTCCCCCATCTCGGCGGGGCTCGGACATACCCTGACGCCGGCTCTTTCGAGCGCGGCGACCTTATCCTTGGCGCTCCCCGAGCTTCCCGATATGATAGCCCCCGCGTGACCCATCCTTTTCCCTTTAGGAGCAGTCGCTCCGGCTATAAAAGCGACTACGGGCTTGGACATGTGGCTCTTTATGAATTCGGCAGCTTCCTCTTCCGCGCTTCCGCCGATCTCGCCTATCATCACTACCGCGTCCGTGTCCTTGTCCTTTTCAAAAAGCTTGAGTACGTCGATGAACGTCGAGCCGATTATCGGGTCTCCCCCGATACCTACGCAGGTGGACTGTCCTATCCCGAGATTGGACAGCTGCCATACGGCCTCATAAGTCAGCGTGCCGC